>Ga0123357_10014087_pt1 | contig 10422 bp, 7 predicted proteins | sample TergutEmb28metaG_FD_89873 | JGI IMG/M metagenome (GOLD analysis project Ga0123357, IMG submission 89873) | Embiratermes neotenicus P4 segment gut microbial communities from Petit-Saut dam, French Guiana - Emb289 P4 | ecosystem: Host-associated > Arthropoda: Insects > Digestive system > Gut ...
AAAATTGTGAAAAGTGAAGTTGTTTCTGTAACAGCATCATTGATTGATCTGTCTGGATACCTTGTTTGGCGCAGGAACCAAACCATAACCACATATGCCTCTTCTGACAATACAGACAGTGCAGTCAAGCCGGTGTCATAGTGGCATATGCAGCTGCAATTTTATTGACATATTGATTCAACTGTAGTTAGCTGTGTGACCAAGTATGGGCAGTCAATCAAAAACAAGTGCTGGTGAAGACAGCATGATGAAGAAATAAGTGATCAAAATTCAGCTTGGATTTTACTTAGCCATAGGCAATTTTTATTGAATATCTTTAAGTTTTTAATATGTAAAAAAGAAATCATGGAGCTTTGTGTTTTGAATACAGACTGATCAAGTTTTCTACCTACTGTTCAAGTACAACAGTAGTGCATAGATGGAGTTATTGCAGAAAGAGTGATGATACACATACATATGTATATTTCATTTAATAATCTGCCATATTATTGAAGCATGCTGCATTTTTTGAATAACAGCTGCAAGTTTATGTAAAGTTACATAGTTCAGTGGGATAATCTAGGAAACACAGGAAACTGTGTTTTACCTGTAGCATTACTATTGTTTTGCTTGGTTGAAAAGTGGTTTTGACTGTCCTGTGTTACAGATTGCTCCAAACCTTTCTCCCCTAGTTCAGAAATCAGTGAGTTTGACATTAAATTCAGGATTTAATAATACAATTTTGTTGTGTTATATGGAATTTAAACAAGAAGGAAACACTTCATTTTTTGAATACAGCAGATGTTCAGTATGCAGTCACATGGTAACCATTTGAGATATGTCATTTGGACTGTCAGTGTGCACAGTCAATGCTGTGGTAGTGGGTGAAGGTTCTGCGTTCTTATTTTAAGGTCTGAATTGTGTTGCTCTTACAGAGAGGAATTTAATCAGCCACACAAGTTTTCTTATTCAGGTGTGACTTAAGAAAGAGAACTTCAGAAAATGCATTCAAAGGTTCCCTTGTAAATACCTGCTATCAAGAATTCCTATGAGGTGATGTGCTGAAGCTTGCTGGAAACTCATCATCCATGAGTTGATTCGTAATAAGTAGCGAATTCAAGGGAAGAGTGTTAACTGAAGAAAATGTTCATGGCAGTACAGCATGGGTAAAGAAAGATCAGTTCTCACAAATCATCAAGATACTTGGCACAGTAAACTGGTGTTTGCTGGGATGTATGTTCACAGACAAGAGACTGATTAATTTTCACTTGTACAGAAACAGTTTTGTGTGAGCATGAAGAAACAGATTTCACAACATCATTTTGGTTTTGTTACTCATTCTTGCAAGATATATATTTGATGGCTCCACCAATGTCACATCCAGTGAGACATGGTTTATGCTTTTATGGCTTCAAGTCAGTATGCAGAATGATGAATATGGAGTTCAGAAATATGTATATGATTCAGCAAGTTTCATTATACAGTGTCAAAATATCTGGTTGATGTGCTGTAATTGTGTGTTAAAACATTGGACCAATATTTTTTCAGCAAACAACAAATGCAGGTCAGTGTGTGAGCATTGTATTGAGTTGTTTTCAACCAACTGCCAGCTGAGAAAAAAGACCAGCATTGGCTATTTTCAGCAATGTAACGCTGCAGCGCATGCTGCTGACAGTAGACTCCATGGCTACTATGTCTTTAAACAGAATAATTAGCATAGGACTGTGGCCCTTGTAGATTCCCTGATCTGGTTTCTTTGGAACTTAATGGGAAAAAGCGCTGAAGAGTGGCTCTCGCATCACTAAAGCTGCGTAGGTAATTGTTCGAATTCCCGAGGCTGAATTGTGGAAATTGTTGCAGAATTTTTTGCTCTGTGGCACTGTTGAAGGCAAAGCGGGGTAACTTCCAGCAGTTCATGGTAAGTTTGTGTTAGTGCTGACAATCAGTTGTAAAGTTCTCTGTGATTTAATAGTGATACCAGGCTGAGCACCACATAAAAGGTAAAATGCTACAGTGTTGCCTGCGTGACCTTGCGGTATGTTACTCTTGTCCTGTTGCAGCCAGACATTTGGGTCTCATTTGACAGCTACGGAATGCTGTATGTTGTTTAAGAACGCCATGATTTTAATGAAGGTATTGCAGGGTGTGGCCAGGATACTAGTGTGATTGTCTGTTGATTCGTTTCTTGCAATACATACAGCAGTTTTTAAGATGGCTGTGACTCGTGGATTTTGTGTCCATAGAATCCAGACTGGTCAATTGATGAAGGTACCTATTTATTTAATCAGTTTTGCTGGGCAGGGGTTTTAAGTTGTGATGGGTTTTCTAGTGTTGTACTATTATTATGGTGTAAAGAAATCTTGTCATATGTAGGGATTTTTGGGTGTGGTACAGGGAAACTAAATTATTGGAGAAATTGTTTTCTTGAAGCGAACATTACTTTGCTGGGAATATTTTGTGTAACTTATTCCTTATTACAGTTGTATGATTTTTTTTTTTTTTGGCGGACTATTTGATAGGATTTGTCACCTACTTAATAATATTAATTGACAGTTTGGAACAGGTATAAAGATTTGTGGCTAAGAGCTGCAGCTCTATGCACATAGTTGTGGCTGTTCCTTTTCGTTGATTGGAATCTGACTTTCCTGTTGTCATGATGTTAAGCTGCATTATGAAAAGGACTGCTTGATACGTGGTTTGACTGATCATGGTAATGCAGTTATGAACTTGAACACCTGCCTACAAGGTACAGATGTTGGTGTTTGTGACCTGCTAACAGAATCTGACATTGCACATTTCTAAGTTGATCATCCTGTGTCATTAATAAATGATGAGCTATAGCATTGAGAACATAAAGATTAATTAAAAAAAAAAACAAATGGACTAACTTATTCTTAGCAAAAACTGAAATATTGTATTATAATAATGTTAATATTCATGTTTCAAATGGCATAAGTGGTTTTATTTTTGTTTTTGTGTCTAAAAATTCAGTGCTGTTTGTTGAAGATTGAGAGTGTTTTATAGGAACTGCGGTCATATTTGAATCTTGCCAGGAAAAGATAGGTACAGCTACACTGCCATGTATGTAAAACTAAACACAAGAACTGAAATAGTCAACACAAACAAAAATAAATATGTAAATAAATGTAATGAATGTACTGTTGTTTGTTAAGTGTATTTCATTAAGGGTCACACATGGTTTGCAATTTGCAGTGGGGTGAGTTTTGATTGTCTTGAATATGATTCCCGCCTCTGAAGATTGGTCACGTATTGTCCATTCCACTCTTATGGAATTTGACTAGATGAGTTACACTGGAGACTTATTTTACTTGCTGAAGGGCAGTATGTGGAATTTTCATCTTCGAGTCCACAGTTTTTGTTATCATCTGCTGTCCATTATGACCTGGAGCACATTTGGATGTGGGATTAGGAATTTGGTGCTTTGCTGCTATGTGGCATATGTACAGTAATAGTTAGTACTTCCCATGCAGTTTTGAAGACATTGTTTGTGTTTAATGTCGTGTATCGAAATATGAGCATTTTTGAGTCTGCTTGGTGAGTCCCATATGTGACACTTTGTACTAACACACAGAATCTAGTACATATGGTCCTACCTGGATATTTTTGCCTTGCGCTGTCTACCATTACTAAACTGCTAAGAGACTTGAGTTCATTCCTTATCACATGTTCAGGGGGTGCCTTACTGCAGTAGTGTCATAGTGATGAACTAATTCCTAAGCACTTTCCATGTTGTCGGGAAACCATATGTTGAGTTTGTATGACCAGGGTAGTTTCGTACTTTATGAATATTATTAAATAAAGCATATTTGATTATATGTTACATTTTTCTTGGACAGACTGACTGCATATGTTTTTGTTTGTTAATGAAATTATTTTACTGTATGCACTGTACAGTGAAATATTGATTTTATGATAACCAGGTTGCATGATCTCATTTGTTTCACCAGATATATTAAGCTTGTGTTAAATTTATTTTGCGTTTACATGTACTGAAATATTTTCCAAAATGAAACTTCTTTCGGTAAGCGGTCATTAGACCTAATTTGAAAGGTTCCTGAATGGAATCCTGGCCAAGAACTGTTGCGTTTCCATTCAACCTCACCAGGTAAATTCTTGGATGGTAATAGGAAACTCTTTAAGCCACAATTAATTGTCCACACATGATTATGAAGCTGCCAGAATTGTTATAACTCTTTTAAATCTCAATTGCATGGTACTGGTGAAAAAGATTTATCTGTCTTTCTGTTTGGTTAGGAGACGTGAACCATATAACAAATTTTGTATCTTGTATGTGAAAGCTACAGTTGTCTCATGCAGAGTGTATGTAATAAAATGACTGCTTAGTGGCAGGGGTGGTGCCTTGACCACCTACCCCCATCTAGCGCCCAGGTTAAAGAAAGAATAGAGCTGTACAACTACTATCCTTTTAGGTCTTCGTGGCCTATTCAAGGGTGAACTTTACCTTTCACTGCCCAGTTGCAAATATATTAAATATTCTGTATTTGTGAGTAAATGAAATTGGTTCGTGGTATATACTTTTTTGCCTTTGTCAGGCTGTTATTCTACGGTATAGAAATTAAAAAAAATCTACATTGTCTCATGCTACACAATGTTGTGGCAAGTTCTTTCCGTCACTGTACTTGTTTTGTTCCTGGTGAGAAGTAGGCAGGAATATGAACAGAAATGTATGTGACAAGGACAGCAGTGTACTCAGCATACCTAACAGAACTGTTGTGGGGGTCTGTGCCACATCCATGTGCCAAATTTGCTCGTGTCTGTGCAGATATTCAGAATTTTGTTTTTTAATGCATCCCAACAATAGGCATGAAACATGGTGAGCAATCACATTTCTGACATCACTCATACAGTTATTTTAATCAGAGACTGTGTGGATTCCCATAATCTTATCTGAAGATATCTTCTTTTGGTGGGGCATGAATGTGTGTGTCAGCACATAGATGACTCATTTGCCCTTCCATCATACATTCTGTAGGCCCTTTGGCTTCAAATTAAGTGTCATTTCTGTTGTGGAGGATATACCACAATTTTTTCTTTCATGTAGAGGTTATTAAGCAGTGCTGGTAAGGTGAAATTGCTGTCGACATGCAAATTATGAAAAATATATTGGTACTGTACTGATGAGAGCAGTGTAGGTTTTGGAAATTGGTGGTGGTGGGGAGTAAGAAATTCAAAGTATCATTCTGCATAGTGATACTAGAGTACAGAAAATTTAGCTTCAAACTTATTCTACAGAAGCTGTGAAAGCTGTCTGTATTACATTTTAAAATGTACCAGTGAAGCCACTTGCCCATGAGAACAGTCAGAATTAAACAGGCCAGCATCTTTAAATAATCCAGGACCATGCATTAAGCTGATTCTACATGGTGATGAAACTAACAAATGCACGTAAACATTTATAAGAGTATCTTATATACATAGTATGCCTCCTACATGTTTCAGCCACACTTCAAAAAGATTTTGTAGTATGTCCTTCGTATTGCACCTCCCTGAGGATGGCCGCAATTGTGGCTGAAGCATGTGGGAGACATTTGAGAACTCTTGAATGATTATGTGCATTTGTGGATTTCATCACCATACTGAAGCAAACATTCATTATGCAGATATTGACTCATACCTTAAAGAGGTCAGAGGGCAAATTCCCACTTTATCTGAAGTATCCGTTTTGCTCGTATGCCTTGCTTGCTGTCTTCGGAGTAGGATGCTACATGAATCAGCAGTCAGTATTTCATGCATTGGTGCATCTCTTTCCCAGTAAGATATCTCCTTCACCTCTAAAAGGCTGACACTTTTCTCCAGTCTTCTGCATACAGTTTGGATGTGGTATTTTTGTTGCAACATATCTACAACTTGTGCCCACATACGTTCAGCTGTTGGATTAATCTGATTGTGATAGTTGGTAATGGAATGAAAGTGTGACCTTTCATTTCAGTTGAGTTGCCTCTTTTGTACCTTACTTTTCTCTTTTTCTGTGTTTGTAGAACCACCTTATTCATTGTTGGGTCAGAATGGCTATGTGTTTTGAGCCACTTTTGCACGTCACATTTTAACTCTTCCATACTGGTGCATTTTGTGATTCTGTGGAGTGAATTTGTGCACTGGTCACTGATGCTGCTGCTGAGGGCTGAGGGAACTCCAGTAATAATTGTTCTTTGGACCGCTTAAGTCTGTTTTCATCCATCTCCTCGCTAATTTGTTATGAATTTTGATTAGAAAAGTAGAATAGTGTTATATAAAATGAGAGAAACATCTGTATGGGCAGCATCCTTGACATGTAACAGAGGGATTTCCAAGGTTGGAAATACCCTGTGTTTCTGTGCCTGTTGTATTTTTAGCACAGTGTGCACTGGCCCTCATTTCCTCAAGGTAAACTAGCTCATCCCATAAGTCTCTTGCGTCATTGTTCTCGCACATTAATTTCTGTGAATCATGGTACCCATTTTTTCACAGAAACTCCCTTTCAAGAGCAAACCCTAGCCATTTTATTACTTTTTGAAGCGTGACAGAGGCTTCACACATTTATATACTTGAGCCAAGCTCAGTATACTACCCACAGCATGTATCTGTTAAACAGGGCATCTACTAATGGCATTATTAAAATTGTCTATGGCAATTTTTGTTGCTTTCTGATTTCTTTTACTGGGCATTTTAAATGGATAGCCCTGTTGCTCTGCCTTCCCTTCTCTTTCAGAATGTGGTGGGTTGATGGGTTGAAGTGTTTTAAAGATTGTAGCTTCCATTCTTCTGTCCATTATAAGGCATAAGGACCTGGTATTGTCATAGCTGTAAGTGTACATCAAAGTCTGAAAGAATGCAAAGAATGCGTAACTTTTCCAGCGACTTCAAGTGCGGCAGATTGACCTTCTCTCCGGGCCTCAACCAAAAGTGGACACAAAACTAAAAAATTAGTGCAAGAGACGAAAGAAATACCGTCCATCACTCACACTTAGCACTACAGCTTTTCACAAACAACGAAAACACCACACTCATATGTGACACATCCAGAGCCTGAATGACAACAGAGCACTCCTACTTCCTGTACTGCATATACACCTTTTCCTGATTGATGTCCCAGTGACTGACATTACCAGCATGCCATTTCCATCCATATGTAGGTCTTATTCTTGCAGACTGGGCTGTGCACATTATTATGACTTTTCTTGGCAGTAGTTGTTTTGAGTTAAACATTCTGTGTTCGAATATTGACACATGACACCTGCACTGAAATGAAATCAAAATTCAGTTCCATTTGTGCTCAGTAATCAATATAATCATATATGTTACTTTTTATGGTGTATTTTATTGGGATGAAGTAGTGATCTTCTGAAGATATCATGACAGTGTAGCAGATATTGAGAACACTGTAAAAAGCAGAAACCTCTAATGAGCTGCAACTTTAAAAGTACTTGAAGGTGTTAAAGCTTGTCCATCTGTTTGATTGTAATAACATGCAAAATAATAACAAAACTGTTTGCTGGATATTTCTATATGGCCATCATAGTCCTAACTTATTTTGGTTATTTAATCTGATATTCAACTTCTGCAATTTTCCAATCATACAAATAAGCCACAGGAAACAAAAAAAAAAAAAAAAAATTAAGTTTCACTTCTGCATCACCTTGAAGCATGTCTGTTGTTTGAAAACATGGATTAGGAGAATGAAAGAGTACTGTTGCCATGGGATTTGAGGTTCTTATGGTGATAGCTGAAGATTAGAGTCTTCTGGGATGTGATGCCGTGTACTGTGGTGGATATTTGCCAGTACCCTGGAAAAACCTGCAGCCTTCAATGTCGGACTGCATTTATAATACAGGTATCTGAAAGGAAAGGTGATGTGTTATAAGCAGATTGGTTTGGGACTGGGCACCAACATTTGAATATGTGAAGGAACTAACTCAGTCTTGTACATTAGAAAGCTGCGTAACTGTAAACTGTAAGATACGTCAGAATTTAGTTTCATTTCATGTCTCAAACTTGGATTCATTTTGTTGCCTGGCACTAAATGTGTTTGAAGATGTGTATTCAAAATGTGAGAATAAGGCTCTGTATCTGCTGAGTGAGTTTGTTTTATGAATGTACAGAGTTTCATTGTTGGTTCTGATGGTCGCACTGATGCTTGAATTATGTGTCTTCATGTATCTGGTGGGAAAGTGTTGTTGAAAGCAGAGGTCTTTGAAGGAACTTTGGAAATATTCTGTAAGTCACAACAGTGGTGAAATTCGTATTAGACTCGGTGGTTTAATAATATGTACGGTTAGTTTCCAAACTTGGAAACTAACAATGCTGTATAAATACTGGTTCTGCTGGTGAATGTTAAATGACAGTGGAATTATTTTCATATTATTATTATTATTACTATTACTATAGTGAATTTCCATTGACACATTTGCTTTATTAGAAATTTTTCTTAAATATGACATTTGCTTGACAAGAATGGATACTTAGGAAGTATTGTTAGAGTGCAGGTATGGGACCTTGAATTCCGAGGACATCTTGTAATATGTTTGTACATAAGCAGCAAAGGAAACTATAAGTTATACTGTTTGAATTTAAATTATATGAAACTTAAGATACTTTCAAAGATATATGTTGGAGAAATGGCATGCCTGTTGAAATGGAGATCGTGTCAGTTGTGCATGTTAAAGGGTTTCTATGTAATGTTGGTATCAGAGAGGAGACAAAATGATTGTATATTAATGTTATAATTGTTTAAATTTTTTATTGATAAATGCAAGAAAGTGTTCTGTGTTTATATATTTTTTCTATAATTAACAACAATAGGATAATGGATCAAGCTTTAATTATTATTAATAATTTAAACATGGTAAAAAAGCAAAATATTGCACGAATTTTACCTTCACAGTTGCTGTATTCTAGGTAAGCAGTATTGTACAATTGTAATATTAATTTTTATATGAATTTGGCTCTAATTATTTTATTGATGGAGTGGTAATGTTGTAAGGCTATTCATGGTATAAACCAAACTATTTCTCAAGAAAAATGGTTATGTTAACAGGGAAACAATGAAAACATGTTGAATGGATGTTTTCTCACTTCCTGTTATGTACACAGGCTACTGTAATCCATTTATCACTCTCACATCAAAATACATATTTCATTTATGTCTGCCCTGCATGTTTTGACCTAATCATACTACAGGTATTAAGATTCATGCTGTTGAACATTTAACCATAAAACCCTTTGTAATGTTGGTAATTAGTATTACAGTTCAACTAGGGAGTTCTTATAAGCGAGTATGCCATCGCAGGGTGTTTGATAGTTTGTGTAAATCTCCTTGCAGAATTCTTATATCTTGGCAGGTAACGTATGATGAAACTACATTGCTGTACTCATTATAGGAATTTCATTTTGCACAAATTCAGTTATATTGGTTGTGACATTATATACATTTACCTGGACTTTATGGTTTATGTCTAATAGTTCTTATTTCAAATGTAAACTTAAAAAAATTATTTTTATGGTTAAATGTTATTAACAACGTAAACAGAACGCACAGGGCAGGAGTATGTGATGTAGTGGTATGTGTATGGTTCTGTTGTTTTTGGATGGTAAAATATCTTAATATTATTAATGGAATATAGTGGTGTGGGTGTGGGCATTTAGAACACCCAAACTGAGCTGACATGTTCAATCCAGGTTATGATCCTAATGCATAAAGTGAAGTACATTCACCGTAATACAGTGTCTGTCTGATCCACTGCAATAGAATTGTTCCTGGTAAAACCACATGCAAGATCTAAACCAGGTGGCTCCATTGTCCATCTCATGTATATTCTTTTTTATGTCAGTGACAGACCTGACAGTATTGTTTCAGAAACCTATTTCAGTGGATATATTCAGTATTCTTTTACAGTTGTGAGTAAAGTTGAGTATCTTAAGTTCCATGCCCTGCTAGGTCAATGGAAATATGGTGGCAAGTATTTTGTGTCCTACTGGGATGTTACACCATGTAGTCTTGGAGGAATGTGCTTCCTCCATCTTTCAAGGTCAAAGTATCCATCTCAGATTTGTCAAACCAGAAGATCATTCTGATAATATTAATTTTTAATGCTATTTTAGAACACTAACTCATTATAAGTGCATGCAACAAAATGTGACAGTTTTATACGGAAGCATATAAAGGTAAAGGTAAAGCAGTCCCATTACAGGCCCGAGGTGCCCAGAGGGTTCCAGCAAGCTAAGGTTCCCAGATTATGTGACAATGGCCCAGATGGCGGTAAGGTTGTCAGCCTTACGCACCGGCCTCTTTTACCCCCAGGAAAAACTCCTGGTACTCATTTCTGTTAGAGGCTGAGTCAACCCCAGGGCCATAGTGTGATCGGAAGGATTTTATGTTAATGAAAAATCCACTGACACCAGCTGGGATCGAACCAGCGACCTTCC
>Ga0123357_10014088_pt1 | contig 10422 bp, 5 predicted proteins | sample TergutEmb28metaG_FD_89873 | JGI IMG/M metagenome (GOLD analysis project Ga0123357, IMG submission 89873) | Embiratermes neotenicus P4 segment gut microbial communities from Petit-Saut dam, French Guiana - Emb289 P4 | ecosystem: Host-associated > Arthropoda: Insects > Digestive system > Gut ...
CATATATATATATATATATATATATATATATATATATATACAGGGTTATTCGAAATGTTTGTCGAGGTTTTAACAACAACCTCGTTCTCCAGATGCAACCCCATGTGATTTCTTTCTACGGTGTTATGTCAAGAATCAGGTTTATGTTCCTCCTCTTCCCGCAAGTATCCCGGAACTGAAAGTACGAATCGGAACCCCCATTGAAACCGTCACCGCTGACATGCTACAAACAGTTTGGAACGAACTCGATTATCGTGTTGATAATTGTAGTATCACAAATGTTGCATATATAGAGTATCTGTAAGGTATGTAACAAAAACTTGGAGTGCTTTTCTATTGAATTAAAAAAACAATATACGGCTATCTCAAGTGTTTTGTGTATGACAAGTTGTTAAAACCCCGACAATCATTTTGAATAGCCCTGTATATGTATATATATATATATATATATATATATATTTGCCTACATTTCGGGAATGATTTCTTCCTTCTTTTTCGGGGCCTATGCGGTATATTCTTTGCAGACGGCATGTACCTGGAAGATATCCGTCCTCCAAAATGTCGGTAACTGTTTACCAATCAATATCGCGTCATGTCCCACAAAAACCGTTATCTTCGCTAACGCCGCTGTTTGAAGCTCAAATTTCGTACTTTGCCGAGTTGTTGACTTCGCTATTATTTCTGTCATTCATTCTGACGCTTCAGCTTGTTTAGTGTTAATGGCCTTCCTGAAAAGGAATTTCAAGAAATGTGTTTGTGTGGAATATAATCAACAGGTAATGGACAGCGTTAATACAAAATAGTAGAACTCCCAAGAGTTTTTGCAGCAGTAGTGGTAGTTTTGGTAGTCGTTAGTGCCAGAATACTATGTTAAGCACAACCGAATGTGTCATTTTACGAAACTCAAATCTACAATTATTCTGAAATACCATTGACTTTGTTCGTTAATAAAGCTAAGAGATTATGAATATTTCAGCAGACTTAATTGAATTCAGAACTATTGTGTTCAACAAGCAGATATAGAGATCAATTTGAACCGTGGTATTACCTCCGTTAACGGCAACTTCTCACACTGCAACACAGAGCGAGAAGTTCTAAAACACACACCTGAACTGGCGAGGTGTCGTTAGAAGTTGGAGGCCCATGGATCGATTCTCAGCTTTCCATAACGTGTTGTTGTTTTTTTCCACGTACTAATACCATTTGAAGTAAAGTATTTAAACAAATGAAGACAGATAACATTACAATTAAGCTAGAGGGGTCGAAAATTTTTCAAAAACCTAAACACCATTTCAAAATTCTAGGCGCCAAGCAAGTTTCATACTGATGTTCCACAATCTTTAGGCTCCACAGCAAAAATTAATTCTCCTCTGCCAGTTGGCGCCCGGAATGTGTGCGTCGCCACATTGGGCACTTCTTTGATAACGGAAACAAGAGGAAACGAAAAAGTGAAATTCTACGAATAACTTCTTCAAACGAAAATGTCAGTATATTTGACCAGCATTGCAGGATTACATCCGTGAAGTCCCAGTCATTTTGAATGAAACCTTCGGTGCGAGTCTCACAAACATTACGGTTCTCCCATCTGAGTCACGTGACTGCAACTGCTTCGTAAGCAGACGACTACTGACACTTTGTGGAATTATTTCCGTCGTACGTCAGAAGCGCGTTTTCTCCACTTCTGCATATTTTACAGATCTCCTTGTGATATTCGGGAAAACCAAGCATTGGCTGGAGGAACAAATCTAACTTCGAAGCTATGTGAATTCAAGGGATACTTTGGAATAAACCCATCGGCCTGGAGGTTTGGTAACGTTGGATTGAATCAGACCAGAATGCAGGACAAAATAATAACAAAAATATACATACTGAATCCATCGAAAAGGTAGAACAATTCCAATATTTGGAAGCAAAATTAGCAAATCAAAATTCCATTCAAGAAGAATTTAGGAGAAGACTCGAGTCACGGAGTGATTTCTATCGTTCGTTGCAGATTATTTTGTCTTCCCGTTTTTTTCCAAACGTATAAACATTCAAATTTTCAGAATTTTAATTTTGCCTGTTGTTTTGTATGGGTACGAAACTTGGTCTCACACATTGACAGTTAAACCTAGGCTGAGGGTGTTTGATAATAGGGTGCTGAGGAAGCCATTTGGGCATAAGAAGGACGCGGTAACGGAGGAATGGAGAAAACTACATAATGTTGAGCTTAATGATCTGAAATCCTTGCTAGGTGATCCAATCAAGAAGAATGAGACTTAGAGGTTACGTAACAAGCATGGAAGGCAGGACATAAGAATACAGGATTTTGGTGGGGAGATCTGAGTGAAAAAGACCACTTGGAAGACCTATACGTAGGTGGGAGGATAATATTAAAATGAATATTTAAGATGTGAGATAGGGCCACAGACTGGATTGATCTGGCTCAGGATAGGGACAGGTGTCTGGCATTTGTGAATAGAATAATGAACCTTCTGTTTCCATAAAATGCAGAGAATTTATTCTCTAAATGAAGAGGACCTGCTAATTTCTCAAGAATGGAGTCAGTTAATGAGTTCGTTATTAAAAAGGTAAAGGTAAAGTGATCCTGTTACAGGCCCGGTGTGGCCCAGAGTGTGGGTAGAGGTATAGCTCTACTCTTCCATGACCGCGGCACTAGAAGGGGGTGAGTGGTCAGCATTACGCCCCGGCCACACTTTAGCCCCAGGAAAGACCCGGTACGCATTTTACAGGAGGCTGGGTGAGCCCCAGGGCCGGTCTGGAGAGCGAAAAATCTCGTCCTTATCGGGATTCGATCCCGGACAGTCCAGCCCGTAGTCAGTTGCTATACCGGGCCCACAATCAGTTCGTTATTGTTGCCGAATAATAACGGATAAATGAGCAAAGCCTAAACACCCAGACCAAGTACTGTTGCTGTATCCAAATTCTGCCCTACAACAGAACTAATTAAATCTTCTTGGTTCGTAGCCGTGAGGGAAAAAAGAAGTTTCTTGTTCTCTCTGTAACAGTAAAGCTGTTGCGATGGTGCGTTAGAGTACTGGCAGTGTTACAGCAGGCTCCTGAGAACCTCCCCCAGCAGTCACATCACCAAGCCATTCCTGTACAGTTTATGAAATTAGAATTACACAGAGAAGTGATTAAGTTCCAGAAACCCACACGTGTATTAATTTTCTCAAGTTTTACGGCACCAGATTACTGTGCGGCAGCAGAGACTTCCTAACTCCAATTACCATAGGACTCCCCTTAGTGTGTGTAATCTGCGTCACTCTGCAGGGTTATGCATATTGGTAATGAAGGAAATTTTCTTCATAAATTGTACTGCGCAAGAAATATTATTCGACTAATCAAATTAAGGTGCATAATGGACGCAGTCATGTAGCGAGAATTGGAGAGATGAGAAGGTTGTGGAAAATGACTTGGGAGAAATTAACGTAGATGGAAGGTTATTGTGGAGGACATAAATAAAGAGAGTAGTGTGTGGGTATAAGGGCTAGATGAAACTGGCTCAAGTGAAAGGTGAAATAATTGGTACAAGGGGAAAATAAAAGATTCTGTACCGCATACTAGTAGGCGTCCCTTGCTTCAGTCTGCTCTTAATATCTTCACGAATACGATTTTAATGTGTCAGGGTTGTTCCCAAATATTTGTACTTTGCTTGATATCCTGAGGGTTTGATTATTTGTGTGTAATTATCTCAAGTTTCTTACTCCCAAACACATTTTTTTAAAAACATAAATACTGTTAAGCTTCCTCTTTATCTTCTTTTTCTCTTTTCTTCTTCTCATTCTTCTCCTTCTTCTTCTTCTTCTTCTTCTTCTTCTTACGTCAAATCCAATTTTCGTCTCCAAGATATTCAGTTTTCTTGTTGTGTTTCTTGTCACATGATGTCCATTCCTCCTTCGCCTTTCTTCGTACATCACAGTTGATCACGCTGTCTATTGATTCAATGCTCATATATATCGGACAGGGTCTAATCAGCCACTCTTGTGTTGTGAACAAAGCAAAGAAATTTCTCGTATTTCTTCTATCTACAGAAACTATGGCGAAATCTCCTCCATAATTTTATGTCGTATAAATACTTAACACCTTGGAACCTAATGGTCTTATAAACATCGCAAAACCGACAATTCCCCTTTCACGTAACAATCAACACAAAGCGCCACAACTATAGCAGCAAGTAATGTTCTGTAGGGAAATAATCGCGGTTAATCGCGAGAATAAGACGAAACACATAAATTGAATATACCTAAAAATGTGGCTATTTTTAATAGTAAAAACGTAGTAGGTTATATACGCCTATAAATAGCCATGTGCTTCACAGAATTTATCTCTGTTCTGAGAACAATGAACATTTTGAGTTAGGGTCTTCGGCTGGCCCAGGGTCGGTGTGGGTGGACAACAGGAACATTACATGTACTTACGCGAATCGAACTCGGACCGCCCAGTATGTACTCCAGTCCATACAGTCCTCTGACTGATATTCCTACTGGGGAGATATGTGGAAAAACAAGAGAGGCAATGAAGGTGTAACATTACATTACAGCGCCTTCGCTGAACCCTTTCTGCGGTGGAAAACCCAGTAATTGTTACATATTGTGAGAGTGTCTATAGCCTTATTTATTTGTATTACGTAGTCACAGAGTTTGCTTTGTATTTAAACCGTTACATAAGGAACTGTATGCTAAGTATCAGAATGTGGTAAATGTCGAAAGAAACCAACTTCAAAATATTGAACTGGAAAAGCAAAACGACATTGCTGAATTTCCTTCATTCAACGCCCGACATGACCGGTCTATCAGTGCCTGCACCATCCAGCGATACACACCAGCGTCACTTCACATTACATTCCATTACATTACTTACTTACTTACTTACTTCCTCACTCCATGGAACACAGTCCTTCCCGAGAAGCTAACCGGTTCTCAGCCAGTCAAGAAATTCCCCGCATTTTATGGGACCCGAAGGTTCATTACCGCATTCACAAGTGCCCACCACCTATCCTTCTGAGTCAGATCAATCCAGTCCATGCTCTCACATCCCACTTCCTTAAGATTCACTTTAATATTATCCTCCCATCTAGTCCAGGGTCTTCCAAGTAGTCTCTTTTCCTCAGGTTTCCCCACTGAAACCCTGTACGCACGTCTTCTCTCCCCCCACATGTGCTACATTCTCCACCCATCTCATTTTTCTCGATTTGATCGCCGAAAAATACTGGATGAGCAGTACAGATCATTAATCTCCTAATTTTGTAGTTTTCTCCACTCCCCTGTTACCTCGTCCCTCTGCTACCCAAATATTCTCCTCAACACCCTACTCTCAAACACCCTCAGCCTCCGTTCCTCCCTCAATGTGAGCGACTAAATTTCACACCCACACAAAACAGACAAAACTATAGTTCTGTGTATCTTAATCTTTGTATTTTTGGATAGAAAACTGGAGGGCAAAAGATTTTGCACCGAATGATAGCAAGCACTCTCTGGTTCAATCTGCTCTTAATTTCTTCCGGAATAGAATTTTGATATCTTAAGGTTGTTCGCAAATATTGGAACTGTTCCACACTTTCGAGGTCACATTACATTATTATATAAAATAACAGATTTTAAAGAAAAAGTTTCCTCTCGGTCGTGACCTTCTGCATGTGCAGAGCGGCCTAACATGATCACTAGTGCTAACGCCGTTCCGTTGCTGGCAACCACGCATCTTCTCCATGTCCATGAGATATCGTTAATCTGTTGCCTTCAACGGATCATGTCATTATCACGAGAAAGTGTGTGAAGTTTATGGCATCTTTGAGCAATGCAAGCAGAATGTACAGCAGATGGTCGTACAATTTGCCAAAACGCGTAATCTGTCCGTTGTAAGAATTTCGTCACGTCACTCAGCTGCAAATTTGGCCTGAATGTATAAGAGTATTAATTTCACAAGTTGTTCGGAAGTATGCCGTGTGCAAATAATCTGGAAAATTTCAATGCCCTGAAAGAATTGAAAACAAGAGATGTGCGGCAACTGGGCTGTTCGAAATGGCTATATTAATCACCTACTGCTTTCAAGAGCATTTCCTACAGCCAGTAATTTGAAAAGCTTGCGATGGGCTGGAAACATAACATGCAACTACACACTTGTATGAACCCTAAGTCGATAATCTGGACTGCACTTCATATTTTGGTATTTTAATGAGGCAAAGCTATCCCATGACAGGCCTGGAGAAACCCCTGGGGCACCAGGAGTTTGAAATTCCCGGAATTACTAGACAGTCTGCAAACGAAGATGGTAAAGTTGTCCACTGTAAGCACTGGCCGCCTTTACCCCCCAGGACACATCTTTGGTACACATTGCTCCTAGAGGACGAGTCGAACCCAAGGTCACAGTGATGCCGAAAGGATTAATTCAACTAAATATCCCAGTGACCACACCAAGAATCGAATCCGCGAATCTCCGGGCTTGTAGCCCAGTGCCTCAACCAACTGCGCCACCGCGTGCCCCATTTGATATTTTACGGCCTTATAATTGTTTCAAACAAAATATTAAGACATAAAAGATGCCCTGTTGAATAAGCCTGTGTATGGTATTCCATTTCTTTGGCAGGGCCGCGTTAAAATAAACACTTCTAAATGCAGAAAGAACGTGACATTTCATAGGTTTGTTGCTATTATACACCGTCGTGAGGTCGAATACTGATCGATACTTTCACAGGAACGAAACGGTTTGGCAAATGGAACAGAGAAAAATTCAAAGAATTTTACGGGGTCCGACAATAAAGTAATGAGATTTTCTCCTAGCTGTACTGGCAATACTGCAGCCTGCTAACAAAACCAGTCTGAACCTGGTCCTTCATCCCCACTTGCAGTGGCATGGCTTTGCAATGCCCCAGTGTCGAGTAGGTGCGTGACGTGTCAGGACGTGTTTGTGAACATTGTCATGGAATTGGGAGCAAGGAACATCGCACAGCTCTGTGCCATCTTGTTTGTGTTAAACTCGGTGACAGTGCCACCACAACACATGGAAAACTTCAGCAGGCCTTTGGAGATGATGCAATGTCAAGAACACAAACCTCTCTTTAGCACAAAATGTTTTCAGAAGGCAGAAGTTTTGTTGAAGAAGAGCAGCACAACGGAAGACCATCGGCAACACGGACAGTTGACAACACAGCACGGATAAAGGTAAAGGTAAATCAGTGCCATTACAGGCCCAAGGTGCCCAGAGGGTTCCAGGAAGTTAAGGTTCCCAGATTACGTGAAAATGGCCCAGAATGGTGGTAAGGTTGTCAGCCTTACGCACCGGCCGCCTTTACCCCCAGGAAATACTCCTGGTACTCATTTCTGTTAGAGGCTGAGTCGACCACACGGCCATAGTGCGATCGGAAGGATTATGTCAATAAAAAATTCCAATGACACCATCTGGAATTTTTTTTCGAACCAGCGACCTTCCGATTTCTAGCGCAGCACCTTAACCACTGTGCTACCGCGGTCCCCTACACAACACGGGTAAGAGAACTTTTCGATCCGATCGAAGATTAACGGTCAGAATGATTGCTGATGAAGTGAACATTGACCGGGAAACCGTTCGTTTGATACTAAGTGAAGAATTGGGGATGAGAAAAAGTTGTGCCAAGATGTTTCCCAGGTATCTCACACAACAACAGCGGGATGCGCGGTTGAGTGGCTGTGCTGATCTTCTGGAACAAGTGGAAGCCGACCCAGAGTTAATGAACCGAGTTATCGCTGGTGAAGAGAGTTGGTTTTTCCATTATGATCCAGAGACCAAACGTCAACGTTTGGAATGGCCAAAAAAACACGCATGTCTAGGTCAAAAGTGAAATGCATGCTTGTGTTGGGCAGACACTGGACGAAGAAATAATTTATACCTGCCCCAAGCAAACTTAATCATTTATCAAAAAGGAGTTTATTATTACGGGATAAAAATCTGTAATAATTTACACTTGGAGATTGAGAATGTCGCTGGTAATCTAAAAAACTTTAAAACTGTTCTGAAACAATTTTTATACACTTACTCATTTTATACAATGGAAGAGTACTTCAATCGAACATGAATTATGTTCTATATTACAAAATTCATTATTATATTGCTATTAGTTTTGAGGTTCTGTCAATGCACATTATATAGGTATTCATTGATTGTACATGATGTACTCATATCATTTCATTGTATAAACCTGATGTATTATTTATGTATTGTATTTATAAAATTATTATTATTTGTACTTTCTTGACAAGACTCATTGTGTGCTGTGCCTATTGTTATGTCATTGACAAGTATATATATATATATATATCGAATTGTGTTTTGTTAAAAGTTCTAATTTCCACAGTTGTCTAAGTGAAGAATATGATCTGCTGATCTGACAAGTAAGTACCAGCGATTTGTAAGAACACAGTTTGTCCATCTTCAAGACAGAAGTGTTTTAGAACGTAATATATGAACTTATCAAGTAACACCACATTTCTATGACGTTGCCGTAGTGTATACTGCAAGCAGGATCAATAATCTGAATTAAATATTTGGATTCTACAGCGGAAGTTGAGTGACTTTGGTCGCCTAGCAGTCGTGTGCAGTAGGATGCCAGCCTCTCGTTTACAGGAAAGTGCCACAGACAGAATAAGTAAAGTGGCTTGAAACACAAACCATGTCTTCAGACCTGCTTTAAAACCATAACCTCGTTTTCTACTTCACAGTTTTTATATCGTGCCCTTTGCTGCACTTTAAAACAAGCAGCAACGAAACACTCCACCAATGTTATACGAAGCAAGTGACGTTCACAGCTACCCTGTTCTACACAAGAGCTCCTTCTGAGCCAGCAAATAAAAACTTCCTCTTGAATACCCATTTAAATATTATCATTCAATCTATGCCTAGATCTCAAAATTTGTCCCATTATTTCGGGGTTTCCTACTGAGAAATACTCTTTGAAAGAATGTAGACTTCTATGCACATTTCGCTGCCAACAACAGTCCTTTTATCTCATTAACCTAATATAACACTAAATAGTGTACGTCAGCACAACTACTTTATTACTCCAGGTACTTACATAGGCTACATGTTTCGACTATAGTTTCGTCATATTCAGGCTTATTTTTGTCATTTGAGTCACTTTGGGATCCCATCGTGTTTACATCCATGGAGTAGCATCTTGTGATTCAAATGACAAAAATAGACCTGAAGATGACAAATCTATAGTCGAAACGTGTAGCCTACGTAAGTACCTTGACTAATAAAGTATTTGTGCTGACGTACGCTATCTAGTGTTATGTTACGTTTATAAGCACATCGTGATGCTTCCATTAAAGAAATCATTAACCTAAGTTGGACTGAAAAATTCGAAATGTGCCACAAATGCAAAAAGGCCCGTAAGAAGGCCAGGACCGCCAAGTCTGTCAGTCTGGTAAAACGTCGATATTGTTACTACACTTTGGTGATGGTTCTGCTGGCGTTTCGAGTAAACATATGCTCACATTTTCAGGGTCGAATTAGCAACATAATGAATTCAAATCAGACGTAATATGCCACGACGCTTACGAGATAAATAGTTGAATTTCCGCTCTGTAAATATAGGTATATCCAAATCCTGTTCGCTACCTCCGCCTCCAGGAGTGTTAAGACCCGAAATGAAACTCCCTGTATTTCCTCACGAGGGATCACATGGATGAGTCGGCGAAGAAGACTGTTTGGGTGACACCGCGGCGATGTGTATTTCTCAATACGGTGTCAATTATCCGTCCAAACACAAGGTATAAATCTAGTATATACACTGCAACTTTTTTTCGGCTGTCCAGATCAGTCGTCGTCAGGTAGATGGACAGTCGAAACACGTTGCAGTGTACAGTACAATAAAAGATTCATGTACTGGATCTGTACGTTGTGTTTGGTCGGGTAATTAACACGTTTAAATGATAATTGGCTCACATATCTGAAGAAGACAGCGATGTGTGTTATAGCCTGTCTTTTGCCTAAACTAACTTATGCGTCTGTTTTTCTTTAGAAGCTGACAGTCGCTCACCTGGTCCAGTAGCCTAATATCTCTCTTGCCGTTTATGTAAGATGCTACAAGGACCGAACCTTGATCGACATTAATTCATTGCGATATTTATTACAGCAAACTCAATATTATTCTTCCGTCTACGAGTTTTTACTTTTTCACTGTTCCAAAAAAATTTGTATTAATTTCTCATCTACCCACGTCGAGGTCAATCTCACTTACCCTAACTTCGAGGTTTTGATAAAACAAATAAAAAGATAAGGTTTAAAGAAGAAAAAAGTAAAGCTCCTCAAAATGAAATTTTCTCCTTTATGTTCCTGTGACCGTGCATCGTGAGCAAAGCGTGAAGAAAGAATACCAACAAGATGCAACAATATAGATGATTTATTGTCAATTCCAGATGTTGATTATTGACTACTGTCTCGACA
>Ga0123357_10014089_pt1 | contig 10422 bp, 6 predicted proteins | sample TergutEmb28metaG_FD_89873 | JGI IMG/M metagenome (GOLD analysis project Ga0123357, IMG submission 89873) | Embiratermes neotenicus P4 segment gut microbial communities from Petit-Saut dam, French Guiana - Emb289 P4 | ecosystem: Host-associated > Arthropoda: Insects > Digestive system > Gut ...
AAAAAAAAAAAAAAAAAAAAAAAAAAAAAAAAAAAAAAAAAAAACAAAAAAAAAAAAAAAAAAAAAAAAAAAAAAAAAAAAAAAAAAAAAAAAAAAAAAAAAAATTAACTAACTAACTAACTAACTATTACACGTACATATATCAGCTCACATTATCAAAACAGGACAGCTACTTCACTTTAAAATATTATATGCCCTTTTAACACAATGTGTTACATTTTTCTAGTATCAATGACTCTCATGCAGAACCTATAGTTTTTCAAATAATTACTTTAAATTACTTATATACATTCTTTTCTCACTGCAAACACCATCTAGTCTAGTAACCAATGGTCTGAACATACCCAAGAAACGACTACAAATACTGTTTCTTGGTTTTGGAATCACATTATAACCCCTGTGCAGATTATATAAGAGAGGATGAGGAAAGACCAGGCAATTGTGAATGGTGATTTGGAAGGAATGTGGGCAGGATGTAGTCACAGCCTGCCTTAATATGAAGTTCGGTCATGTGTGTCTGGGGACTGACATGAGCCATGAGAAACTGCAGTTTAGACATACGGTATCACACTTGAGATATGTACTGGGAACTTCTGAAATATGAATTCATAGGGTTAATCATTACACTGTAACAGTCAGAAACCTATCAAAATAACTATCACTTCACCCTTAGGATTCCCATACATTTTGCTTGCAGCTAGTTTATGTTATGTTTTAAACCCTATCCAGTGTGCACATGATGATGAAAATCCTTGCCAAGTAAAATACAGTACATATATGAATGATTTTATAGCAGCTGGAATGATCAAACAGGACAATTACTTCAGATATTGGCATATATTTCAAACAGGTCATGTTTATTAGAGATTTTGTAACTGTATCCTCAGTCTGTATGAATGACATTTAAAAGTAAAGCTGACTAAAGGGATGGAATAAGAAAATATCATTAAAAAAAAGGCCATGATCATTTCCTCTCACTTCTGAACCTTAAACTGTGAGTAAGCAATACTTTGATCTGTTCAAAGTGTAAAAAAAAGTACCAGTATTTCTGGAACAAATAAGATGAAGGGAATTTTTAACTTGAAATAAAATATTATATGCTACTCATGATCAATACACTTACCATAATTGCTTCCATGTTTCTACATCATAACAGAATGTTATTCTACAATAGATTTTAAACACGATAATGACTGATTATTTTCTTCTGGGTTGTAACACAGTGTAGACTCGTAGGTGGATTTTAATTCCGTGAAAGAACATGCTGCCTCAACCTTCATGAATGACAGACCCTGCAGACACAGTATACACAATCGCCCTTTCGTAACTTGGTTGTCCCAACGTCCTCAGTCTGGTAGGTGAACCTCTTTCGGGAGATGGGTGTGTTTCATCGAATCACATATACTTTTAGTTATTTTCTTTTTACTTATTGATTTATTTATTCATTTATCCTTGATATAAAAGGTGTGCTGTTATCCAGTTAAACAAATAAATCATTTTCTAGTAAAATAACACAGTCACTTCACTTGTACCCCTCACTTACACTCTTCTCTTACTACACTGCTCTCTTCCTGGACTGCTTTCTCACCAGACGGCTTGTCTGTTATCTGCTGCTAACCATTTCCTTGTTTAAATCTTTCTCTGTAAACAACTCCTCCTACCTATCACCAACGGTTCTTGAACACACGTTGACAGTTTAAACTAATGACATATGGCTATGAACCGTCTGTAACTGATGCAAGTGAACTTAATAAACAAATATACCAAAGAAGTACGGCTACAACAGGCAGCATGTTCCTCTCAAACATAACAGTACCACAACCAGACGATCACAGGCTAAGCACTCAGCACTCTAATAATCTTAAATCTTATATCATTGTGACAGTTATATGTACAAAGACAGAAAATGTGGTGACTGTAAACACTACATACTGCAATCAGAAGGAAGTGGTGACCAACAGCAAACAAGCGTGCAAGAAAAACAAAACACAAGCAAACAAATTAATTCAGAAAGTACGCTGTGAAGAACCAGAGGGGGTGGCAGACTTATCAAGCTGATGTGTCTACAGGATAAAGATTTCTACCAGTAACAGTCTATGTGGTCTATGAATGCCCTCAGAAATGAAATCATTCAAACCAAAGTAGCAAGCAGGACAATTCTGTCTTCAGTGTTCATCATATTTGTGAAAAGCAGATGCTGTCCCATGTGAATACACTGTAAGGCTTCAGAATTTTGATAAACTATGTTACTATTACGTAACCAAAATAATTTTTATATCTTTTAAAACATTAAAATTACAGCAGTAAAGTACAACTGTACCTGATATGATTCTGTAGTCCTACATTACAAAACAGACTGGGATTGACATCTCATCATCATCCTATGTTTCTTTTTAACCAGAAGTTTCAAGTCTTATGAGATGTTGCACCATGGCAACTGGTAAACAGGTAACCCAAAGGTTGAAAGATTGCAGTGCCGTCATCTTGTACTTGACCCTGCCGATGACGGCATTATGCTCCTTGATAACAATGGGGACTCTTTACTGGTTTACATGGTTTAACATTCCGGATGTCTTGAGTCTTCAACAAAACCACTGTGAGAATGTCTACTTTCATGTAAACAAAGCAGGTGTACTGCTTTGATTACTGGAATGCAGTAATATTCATAACCTACATTTGCCTGCAATATTACTTTCATACTTGTTTACAGCATACACTATACATATAGTGTACCTTCCACTTGTCACAACAATGGTTAAATATATATGACTAGTTATTTCAAATTAATCAATTCAAATCACCAGCAAATTTTTGTAATCTTTTTATGAAGTATCCCCATTGGTGTATCAATCACAAATATATATATATATATATATATATATATATATATTAATATTTTCAATCACACACAACATATTACTTTATAATCACATTTTACTTGGTGACTAGTTTCGGCCCTGCATGTGGGCCATCATCAGGCCATTATGCAAGAACACGAAAACGTACAGATACTCTACGTACCTTAAGGTCGGACATCTCCCCCTTTTACATTAAAAAACATTATACATGTGTATACAGTGTACAAAGGTGCTGTTGAATTACAAGAGTACTAAGGCTATTTAAAAAAATGGTGTAAATGTTTGCAAAATTAAAAAAAAAAATTAAAAAATATCAAGTACATGTAACTTGGATGTGGAAAAGGAACATGAATATTGGAACATGGAATGTGAGAAGCTTATTCTGGCCAGAAGCACTAACAGTACTTCATAATGAGCTGTCCAAAACAGATAGAAAGCAAATAAACACTTTTGAAAGGAAAGTGTATAGAAGAATTATGGGCTCAGTATATGACAATGAAAAAGAGAATTGGAGAATATTAACCAATAAAGAAATTTATGCAATGGTTAAAAAACCCATTATAACAGAGACAATAAGGTTAAATAGATTACGTTGGTTTGGGCATGCAAAGAGAATGGAAGAAAACAGAATTCCCCAAAAAGTATTATATATGAACTTGGAAGCAACAAGGCTGAAAGGTAGACCAACTGTACAATTTTTAAAATATATATTTTTTAAAATATTGTAGTACTTTGCACACATGCATGCTACCAGTACTTCCTGATGTATTGCCTGTTAAATAGGTTGGTGTTTGATTCCCGTTTTATAGCAGAATTACATGGCAGGTGTAATGTGAGATCTTCACTGGTTTAATGTAGTGCTATTAATGTAATGAAAGTATTCATTATTAGCGTAGAATTTCTGAAAAATGATCAATACAAAAGAAGCAAATATTATTTTTGAAAGGCAGGTATCACAAAGGAACTTTGAACTAGCAATTTTCCACACTATACTTTAAGTAATAGTTGTGTGTATCAACAATACATGATACAGTTAATATCCTGAATAATTCATACAATAAAACCAACAAATGTTCTAATGTTAAAATTATATAAATTTTTTACACACAATTTATCTTTACTGTGACATGTTTTGATCTATCTTGAATCATGTATATCATGTATATTGTCATATATAAAAACATGGACGAATTATTAAATACATTAAAATTTTTGCATAAAATGTCTGCAGATATTATAAAATTCATTTGTAGCAGCGTAGAACTAGTCTGCAAGGTGCGGAGGTTTTATAGTTTTATAGATATTTACAATGGTTGGAAATGGAGGCAGCTGATATTGTCCGAGGTGTCACGATTTGGCTCAGAATAGTAAGTCTTCCTAATTAACTCTTAATACTTCAGTCTGATAGCTTATACATGCTGTTGATCAGAAAAGTAGGAAACCTGCTTTTGCAAAGATTAGTTTATGCAGCACCTAATCTGACAGGTAGGACTGTCTGCACTTCAGTCTGCTACAAATGTTCAGAGAGCTACAATAACATTGGCTGCACTGCTAACAAGTCTGTACTCTCCTCTAACAGATGTGCACTACAATGACAGGAAAAGTTGGACGTGGAAATGCACTTACTTCTGAGTGTATCTGTTAATTTACCAAGGATCATCATCTTAACTTTATATACTCTTATCCATGCAAACAGATGATGGAAACATATGAATGAATATTATCTAATAATTTGACATTTGCACATATCCAGCAATTTGAACATGTAACAACATGCAACACTGCAGGCCTTCAAGCCTGAAATCTCACTTTGATTGCTAGTTAAAAGTTCCTTTTTTAATACTTGCCTTCTGAAAGTACTACTTCCTTGTTTTGTACTGATCATTTTTCAGAAATTCTACTCTAGTGACAAATACTTTCGTAACATTAATAGCATTACATAAAACCAATGAAGATCTCACACTCCACCTGCAATGTAATTCTGCTATAAAACAGGAATCACACACAAACCTATTTAATTGTCTATACAGCAGGAAGTACTGGTAGCACGCATGCGTGCAAAGAACTACTACATTTTAAAAAATATATACATTTTTAAAAATCTTACAGTTGATATACTGCTATATATTATTTCTGCTTTTACAAGTTAATTGTAACGCGCACTTTTTAAAGTTTTTAAAATTTTAGTTATACAGTTTTTTAAATATTCTTGGGCATCTTGTAATTAGACAGCAACCTAATACACTGTATATATGCTTATGTTTTTTAATGTAAAAGGGTGAGATGTCCAACCTTAAGGTACATAGAGTTACTGCACATTTTTGTGTTTTTGTGTAATGGCCTGATGATGGCCCACATTCAAGGGTGAAACTCGTCACCAAGTAAAGTGTGATTATATAGCAACATGTTGTGTGTGACTGATAATAATAATATACATTTGTGAAATTTTTGTAACTGCTAATTCACACTTATTTCTCTAAAATAAGAGAATTTGTTCTCTTCAATTTATGTTTTTGCCTGTAAAACTCTTACCAATATAACAAAATCTCACTATGACACGCTGATTAAGCTCAACATCTCATATCATTCACCTTTAACCTTTTAGCGCCGAACGTCAACTAAAGTGGACGCGCAGTGGGCCCTTCAAATAGCCGAACGGCCGCTAAATTCCGGCGTCACAAGGTTAATGTACGGCCTTTTAAATTCTGTGTTTCTGCTGCAGCTGGAGCACTGTTCAATTTAAATGACTGCTGCAGACCATCTTCCCTTTCAGATGGAAAGGATGTACGTTTAACGGAGCAGTATTTTTCCATATGTCTGTTAAAGTTTAACGTCTAATTACACATTTCTCATCCTGTATCAGCTCAATTAGAGACACCATAAATTATATTTAATTTTAATGGGCAATTCAGGCAAATATATTAGGTATAGGATACTATTATCATGGACATCTTATGTTTAACTTTCCTTTCTACATCCATTTACAATCAGATCAATTAACATCATTTAACCAGGTAAATACATTTAAGGTGATAACAATCAGGTTTGAATGCTTCAAAATAAGCTGGTACCTGATTTCGATGTGATGTGTAGGTGTGGGCGCTGATGTCATCTGGTCAGGATTTGAATCTGAGCTGCCTATGTTTTCTGAGCTGAAGTCTGAGCCTGCATCATGACTAGGTGTATGATCTGACTCACAGTCTCCTTGTGGCTCAGGCCCTGCATTGTTCTCAAGCTCTGGCTTGATGCTGGTCATGGTGCTGCTATCTGCATCCTGGTTACCATGCCACTCTCTGCTCCCTGACCCAACACCAGCATAATCTAGTTCCCCAGTGCATCCCGCATGCCCCAGTTGCAGTGGTGTCATTACAGAAGCCGTTGAGACAGTGCAGAATTTCCCTAGTTTGGTCTCCACCTCAAGTTTGGGATAAAGTTCTCTACAGGGGGCAAGATAAACATTCAGTCAAACTGAATACAGAGTCTGTTTGCTCAGGCTGTAAAACAGGAGCAAACTGATTTAAAGTTAAGGGCGTAAGAACATGCAGATCTGTGGGCTCCTCACTTTTGTGTATGTAGAATTTAAACAAGACTGACTGTAAAGGTACAATATCTACCACACTGCACATGTGCCACATGCATTCTTTGGCACCATGGCATTATGAATATTCCTAGCAGTTCTCAACAGCATTCATAAACAAGTGAACAATATCAATTTCCATTTTTATATCAGTTCTTATGTAACTTTCCTTCAATAATCTAAGGTCCTAATGTCATTATATCATTTTCAAATGTTGAAGCTTTTACATTTATCATTCTACTACAATATTTATAAACTATACATGGATTTTTTTATATGCTGAATGTATGAAATATGAGATATGCCTCCCCATTCAAAATACATGTGTTGGAGTACAAGGTATATGAATGGTTCTTACAGTTCAACCAACAAGTGGGAGACTTTCTCCCCATCATGAGCATCAATGTGGCAAATGACCATATGTAACGTCTGTGTGTGTGTGTGTGTGTGTGTGCGTGTGTGCGCATGCACAAATACACACACACACACATATCAGGCAGTATATATGGTGCCTCCCCATATTGGTGCACTAATTAACAGGAGGACAGAGGCACATTGAGTGGTCATTACTGTGATCCTTGTTCCTTACCAAGTACAATAATCCCCCATCTGTCAACCAGTCTCTACCTGTTGTTTAACCTCACCAACCTTTTACATTATTTAACTTTCTTATGTCAAAGCAGCTGTAGAAATATGAAGGTGGAGTTCACTGCTTGGCCAAGTCTAAATCTTACCTATTGAAAGTACTTGGCAGAACCACATTTCTCCTCAACAAGTCAGTCCACATAACCTGACATATTGATCAGTATCGAAGTATTTTATGAAACTCATCCATTGATTCAAATCAATTCACTGTTTTCTCTTCACAGTGATTCACCTTTCTTGCTCATACACTGCCTGTCTCCAACACACATGAAGTTCAAATCGTAATGCAGTCAAAGAAGTCACTGACCATTGAGAACACAGGAAGCAATGTTTCTATACAGAGTTAAACAAAACTTAAATACTGCAATGAAAAAGTTTTCTCTGACAGGTAATAAACAGCAGGAGTAGGTGTGGCAATTCATGCTAGAAGTTTGACTAACAAGCTGTGTCATGACTACTGGGTGCTGGAAAGGTATGTTGCATTGAGCATGCAACATAAAATAATCTTACATTCTCCATGGAAGATGACACCAGCGAGCAACACAGCAGTGTACTATGTACTGAACACTGAAATGAGTGATGTGCATTCCATTATTATCAGTAATGTGTAGAATGCCCACAAATCTCAGGAAAAGCTTGAAAGACTTGATGTGCCTAGGATGTCAGCTGAATGACTGAAGTAGGCATGCAAGCTTCAACCTTTTAACTCTGTCACACACAAACCATGGACTGCTGGCCTCAAAGGTTCCTGTATCTTCAGCACCCTGTTCCTGAACAACCTCAGCCTACATTCTTCTCTTCAAAGTTTCACACCCATATAAAAAGGATATAAAGAGTTTGTGTATTTTAGCCTTTATGTTTTTAGATAGAAAATGGAAAGACAAAATATTCTGAACTAAATGACAGAACATATTTCAAAATTTGATCTGCTCAATTTCTTCCAACATACAAATATGATTAAATAAACCTTACAAAAATTATAATCCTCACATTTTGTAGTAAACCATAAAAACAACATCCACTCAACAATTTAAAAAATCTTCACAGAATAACTGCTTCACAAGTCTCCTGTACAGAAAAGCACAGTATACAATCACACACAAACAAGATATCTTTTCTTGTCTTCAAGACCTTGTTTCTCTAAATTATCTAGTTTCTCAGCTTTCTTTTTCAAACATACATATGTATGTGATGAAGTTTACTGTGCTTCTGGGCCATACAAAACACACTAATAAGTATACAAGTATGTGAAAAATAAGAGTCTGGATGTATACTGTGATGAGCCAGATGAATCTAATCACCACCACACTACTGTGTCTTTCATCGTTTCATATCTGCACCCTACATGTAACTATGACCCACACCTGCTAAACCTCCAACCACTTCATACAGAATCACGCTGGAGCAATGGACAAGTAAAATGCTCTTTCACATCACTCCCACTAACATGATACACTTTTATAAAATGCAGTACATTGTTAGAGAACTATGTTACAGATGGGAGGAATCACAGCTTCGTTTTATTATGGAAGAGACTGCATCATCTACAGTACTGACTCTGCTAACTGCTACAATAGCAGGAAAATGGTGGTCTGCTAAAGGACAGCTTTACATTTTTCCTTGCAGCATATATGGGGAAGCAACAACACTGGAAGCAAAATACATGACACACCACTATGGAAAAAGACATAACACACTACACAAATCACACCAAAAGCTTTCAACAGCTGAAGAGAAAGAAAGCATGTACATGCAGAATACATATGATGGTGTTTTCAGGCTTTGAAAAGCTGAAGTGCATCTGGCAATGCAACAAAATAATGCCAAAGGTATAAAGAAGAATGTGCATCACAGTGCTGTTGTTGAACTCTGTATCCTATAGTAAGAGACTGAAAAAACAACTGGCAAAATGGGTGACATGTCACCCCTCACCTCCTGCTGGTAAGTATGATGTAGTACTTGATATGAAGATTGCTGTGATCAGATGCATTATCTCCATCATGTGCAACAATCAGCGTTGCATCAAAATCATCTGTATGCTTTGTGTCATGCACGTCACAGTAAGTGATGTGTGGCGTGCTCTGTAGTTGCACAAGTACATACTCATTATCCTGGAAACATAACAAGATATCATTGCTGTATGTACATTCTGTCAGTATGAAATCAACTACACAAAATAAGAAATAACTTCTTATTGAGAAAAGATGATCTGAAACAGTCACATGTAATTCATTTAAATGGTAATATGCAAATACTGAAAGGTTATCAGAGACAGAATGAAGTTTAAAAATACTTGTATGTTACTGAAATCTACTGTGAGATAAAGAAATAATTATATTAGTATTCTTATATCCTTACAACTTACACAGATCAGAGAAACATAATAAGAGGAAAAGACTATAACGCTTGAAGATGATATAAAATACTGTCTAACAAGGGATTAGTTTGGTGGGTTATGGTTGATTTTCTAGTTTCAGTGAAGATACTGCCCTCTTGTTTGGAGTTTAATGACACTGTCAGTACCTGAATGTATAGTGTTGAATAACTGGATGACAGTGAAAAATGAAAATGGAAAGGATGTGGTCACAATCTAATTTGAGGCAGTGTCCTGGCATTTGGCTGACAGAATAAAGGCATAAGTTATGGTTGCCAATGTTCCTGCTAAAAATCGAACTAAATATCTCTACAGTGAAAGTCAGAATTGTTACTATGTCATCCAGTTTACATACTGATGCCAATTATTCTAATGAGAACATAATTTCATGACTGTAACTGGATATAGTTTGTTTCCAAACATTTAAATATTTAAAATAAGTATATGTATGCATGACAAATTTGTTATTTTGGACCTTCAACACTTTTATAGTCTTACAACCTGAAACTTAATTGTCTGAACTCCAACACGTAATTTCTGACCATGTGGCACTCACAAACTGATTGAGTTCAATCATTCATACTGTTATCTGCTTTATGACATGTTCAATGCCTCTTCCAAAGTGAGTTCTCTGTACAGTGCGATTTAGTACTTCATCTTTCAGTTTTTAGTATCCTCACTTTTCCTTAAGGCCATCTAGTAGCAGCTTACTTCTTCTTCCTTGTCTTTTAACCTTTTGCCGCCAGAATTACTTTTTTTAAATTTTAGCACACCCTGTATATAAAATGTGAATAAAACAGGAACCACATATGTTAGAATTATGAAACAAACTGCATTTTGAAGAGAGAGAAAAAAAAAACGGAGAGTATATACCATGTTTAAAATATTCAGTACCTGTATTTGTTGAATAAATATATAAAATGCAACGTTTAGAGGTTAGCGGTGCGGTACGACCACTATAGGGGTCG
>Ga0123357_10014090_pt1 | contig 10421 bp, 9 predicted proteins | sample TergutEmb28metaG_FD_89873 | JGI IMG/M metagenome (GOLD analysis project Ga0123357, IMG submission 89873) | Embiratermes neotenicus P4 segment gut microbial communities from Petit-Saut dam, French Guiana - Emb289 P4 | ecosystem: Host-associated > Arthropoda: Insects > Digestive system > Gut ...
GAAGACTTGATGCTAGACTTCTCAAAGGAAGGAAGTATTAAAACAAGCGGAACGGTGAACACAGACCCTACCAGCATTATCTTAGTCAAACTTTTCGTATGATTTTGTATAAGGCTCAATAAATGATAGGGGTGTGTTTGTGTAGAATTATAAGAACGATAAAACTGAACGGCTCCTGTCCCCCCGTATAATCCTTGGGAAGGATTCAAGCTTACCGGCGAGTGCACGTAGTATTGTTACCGAGAGTCGGGCAGCCCAATGCGGACGGTTACAACGTATATGTCGCCTCTCTGTTGGAATGCGAAACTGCTCTGTACTTGGGTCGCCTTGCTGTCTGAAAGCACCAATCTCACAGCTGTATCAGCCTTACTTCGTAACATACTTATATCCAATTCACTCATTCCATGGGACATCTGTGGTTCCTCCAGAAGGACGGCCTTATTGGTAGTCTGAATATGTTTCCATATGAGGATCCACTAAGTGGAAGGCAAGACCTCCCTAGTGTAGCAGTTCACGGAACACTCGGTGCCTACGAAGTAAGTTTAAGTCTAAACGGCTTTCCCTATCACACGTTTTGATCATTATGTTTTATATTATTACGAGAGAGGCTTGCGTTGGAATAAATGCTTGCCGGTGTCACGATGACAACGAACGCTATAATAAATCCATCACTTTTACGCGGTATCACGTACGAGGCACTGGTTGCATATTCATCCTCGCGTACGCCCTGCCTTTCTTCTCTCTCTCTCTCTCGCTCTCTCTCTCTCTCTCTCTCTCTCTCTCTCTAAAATGAGGGAATTTTGATTTACGTCCGCTCGAACTGGCTGCTATATTTTGGCATAAGGTCATGCATACAGTTTCTTGCATAAATAACCCTCTCCCCAACCTGTGTGGTAATGGCTCTACTTACTCACTAATGGTTTTTAAACTACGGTGAGAAACAGTTGGCTGTTGCTGTTAAAGATTTTATTTTCACAGGCACAGTGGTGTGTAGGTTCGCCTTTACACAGTGAAGGTGCCTCAACACGTTAAAATTTTAGTGGTAACTATGTATACCACCTTCCTTACAATACGTGCATTTCGCCTAAAAATGTTTACATGGTTTTTATATGATTATCGCAAGAAATGGCGATTATGATTTTATAAAAGGTCAACTGATTGAACTTTGTAAAACAGGCTCAGTCATTTACTGTGAGGTATAAATAGAATGTTTTGCTTAAGTTTCTTCGTGAAATGTGGGGAAAAGTAGTAATAGGGTATTGCTGTGCTTTTCTGTGTCCACCATTTCTGCCTCAGAACAAGACGTTGGATTCTTAACGGTACTTTCTGTGAAAATTACACTTTTGGAGGACACCACACCGTCGTAATTGTGGGATTCTTACCAACTACCTAACTAACTAACTAACTAACTGAGTAACTCCACGAAACAGAATCCTTCTTGAGAAGCTAACAGGTCTTCAAATAGTCAAGAAATTTTATGGAACCCGAAGGTTCATTACCACATTCACAGGAGCCCGCCAACTCTCCGTATCCTGAGCCACATCAATCCAGTCCATTCCTCCCCATCTCGCGTCTTGAAGATCCATTTTAATAGTTTTCCTATTTACGCCTAAGTATTCCAAGTGGTCTGTTTCCCTCAGATGTCCTAATCTTTTGGAGGACACCACACCGTCGTAATTGTGGGATTCCTACCAACTACCTAACAAACTAACTAGCTAACTGAGTATCTAACTTCATGAAGCAGAACCTCTCCTGTTTCCCATACGTGCTACATGCCCCCGCCCATCTCACACTTCTTTGTTGGATGTGAGGAATAACATTTGGTGACGAGCACAAATCACAAATCTCCTCTTCATGTAGTCTTACCCAAGCTATCTGCTTCGTGTTTGGAAAAATTCCGGTTTCCAATCTCAGCACGAAGGCCGAAGATACTTAAGAGACAGGTCGAAATTTTCCACAAAAACGCCGGAATTATGCTGCAAATTGTGGTAGAACCATTTCCTTCCAAATCGCTATTCACAACCTTCCAGTCAATACATAGCTGATAGTCTACTGCTGAAAGTGTTCTTCTTTACACTAGAAACAAACGCTGGTGTGGAGTTTAATTTATGCAGGAAAACAATACGATCGGCTAGCCAGGATCACCACATTTCTTGCCCAGGCACGCCGCTATAAGATATATCAGCCGCAATATGCTGTGACAGAGGGTAGGGTGCTGCACTGCGGATGCAAATCAAAACGAATGAATACCACTTGTAACTGATGTGACAAGTTGTGCTGTGTCAGCAGTGAACTTGAATGTTCATACGCATTCAAGACACAATTATTTCACATTAATAAACGTCAAAACTTTGAAATCGATACTTGTTTAATCGTTTGTATTATGTTTATCGTATTTGGTACCTGAATTCTACTCTCTCTGGCCAAATTATGTTCCAGGCGTTTCGAAATTTATACAGGGTTATTCATAAGTCCCTCCGGGATTTCCGAACTCGACTGCGCAACAACCAATACAGACACGGCAGAAAGGAGCATATCAATAGATAGAGAATCTCTCCAAGTTTTTTTTTATACTAGGGGCCTTGGTGTACTTGCAGGTTCCACCGCTAGGGGGTAGTCGTGACGAAAAATGGCGTTCACAGTGAATAATAAAGCGTTCTGTGTCTTGGAATTTGCCAAAACTGAGTCAATTGTGACGGTGCAACGGAGGTTTCGGATCATGTTCCACACGGAACCACCTACAGACAAAACAATTCGTGAATGGTACATGAAATTCCAGCAGAGTGGCTGCCTGTACGCTGCGAAACGAAGTGGCCGTCCGGGCCCATCGGCTGAGACTGTCCAGCGTGTGCGAGAAGCGTTTGTTAGTAGCCCCCAGAAGTCAACAACTCGCGCGAGCGAGCAGCTGTAAGGTTGGACAAAAACTTGGAGAGACTCTCTATCCATTGATATGCTTCTTTCTGCCGTGTCTGTCTTGGTTGTTGCGCAGTCAATTTTCAAAATCCCGCAGGGACTTACGAATAACCCTGTATAATATAATATAATATAAAAGGAAGTAAAATTGGTGAGATCTCACAAGTAAGATGATAGATGTAAATATGTAACAATAACATACATTACTTATTTTAATAGTTTTATGTAAAGCCTGGTGACATCCCTCTTGGGCCGAAACATGTGGCTCATTGTTAAATGGATTTTATTCAATAAACACAGTTGTGTTTGATGGTAGGCGTATTAATTAATTTTTATAATCCATAAGGTTCAGTGGCATTACGTCGCACTGTTTGGCAGACCGGAGCATTCATCCCTGAAACATCAGTGCTTTGTCGCCATTTCCTACCTCGCAGTAAACACTCACAGTCCCCATTACAACACCAGCCGTCTAAAGCTCTACAGTAGAACAATGGCTGTTCATCGTCTTCTTCTTCTTCTTCCATTGGCACTATCTGCCTCCAACTCTCTCCATCTTCTCACTCCCAGCACTTGAAGATCTCTTTCTACTTCCTCTTTCCATCTTTTCCTGGGTCTTCTCCTTCTTTTCGTCCCTTCCAGTTCTTGAGTGAAGATCTTTTTGGGCATCCTATCCTCCTCCATTCGCTGTAGGTGACCTAACCAGCTTATCCTTTGCCCCTTTATCCATTTTACTCTCTTTTCTCCTTTGCCGTCTGAATTATATGGAACACATAAATACGCTTTGTGGGTAAGATGTGGAGTCTCTTGACGACAGAACAGGTGCTGCACACTTACCGCTGGGCTTGAAAGTGTTAAATGATAACAAGTGTCAGTTTCAAAGTCATCCATTCGTAATTCTATACGGAACTTCAGAACAACACGCATGCGTTGTGCACCTGATCACCTGACAGATGCCTCGCATACCACTCCCGTTCTTAGTAGGTCAAATGAACACATGGCCCTACCAGAAGAAGTTCAGACAGCAGCCGCTCTTACAGCTGCTCGTGTGCTTACCTTGCAGTCAAGACGGACTGGGAGAGGAGTCATCGGCAACTGAACAGAATCCGACGAGTTTCCGGTGAGTTTCAGTTGCTTGACACGAATGGATACGAGGCTGGGTGCGCTTCAGACGTGGGGGTAAACACGGACATTCTAACAACCCTGTTTAATGATGACACCCAGCCACTGACCAGAACGAAGGTCACTGAACAATTCGGAAGCTGAGCTTCCTGTAAAAGAAGCTGAACTAACCACCGGCATGGCATGACTACATCGAATTCATATTAACGAAGTTAATTTTTGTTACGCATCTGGCTGTGGATTGAGAAGAACAGCTGGACGGATCGTGTGAAAAACCAAGAAGTATTTCAAAGAGTGAGGGAAAGAACATCTTACATAAAATAGAAGGAAGGAGGACTAACTAGATTGCACAAATCCTGCGCAGGAACTGCCTTCTAAAACACATTACTGAAGGAAAGACAGAAGGGGACGATAACACGAAGAAGGGGACGATAGCAGCTATTGCATGACTTTAAGGAAAAAAGAGAAGATGCTGGAGTTTGAAAGAGGGAGCACCAGATTGCACAAATCCTTCGCAGGAACTGCCTTCTAAAACACGTTACTGAAGGAAAGATACAGGGGGACGAGAACAGGAAGAAGGGGACGTCAGCAGCTATTGCATGACTTAAAGGAAAAAAGATAAGATGCTGGAGTTTGAAAGAGGGAGCACTAGATTGCACAAATCCTTCGCAGGAACTGCCTTCTAAAACACGTTACTGAAGGAAAGATAGAAGGGGACGAGAACACGAAGAAGGGGACGTCAGCAGCTATTGCATGACTTTAAGGGAAAAAGAGAAGATGCTGGAGTTTGAAAGAGGGAGCACCAGACTGCACTTTCTCGAGAACACCCTGTGGAAGAGACCATGGACCTGCTGTAAGACAGGCACAACTAATTAATTAATTTACTAATTTCGCTATCGTCCTCACAGTTCCGTCTTGGTCCTCCGACGTGTGACTTTCAAAGAAGTTTCCGCAGAAACTTCTGCAAGCAGTTCATCCTTTTACCCAAACTACATCAAGTTCACTGGAATATCGCTGATTTAACTACAGGGTGGGCCAAAAGTAGGTATACAGACCTTCAATACTATACTATATACTGTATACCTACTTTTGGTCCACTTTGTACAATAATATTTGACAAAACATACCGATATAAAGAGTACAAAACGCAGTTAAATGCAATTTCTTAAATGCTTTCCTTACTTCATCTTGCACACTGTTTACAGGAAGAAAAAAATCTTTGTTCCTCCCTCCAACCGTTGCCAAGGTTAAAAAACGTGTGGCAGTTTACCTCCACTCCTCCATACATTTCCATAGTGTTGTACTTGATTAATGAGACAAGAGGCACTACCAAATCTCGTATTTTGCGTCATGTATATTTAAGCCGTTTTGGAGGAACATGACTGATTAAATAATATAAGGAAAAAGGTACACACAATGCAAATACAAATACTCTCTATTTAAACACTCCAACATGTTTCGACTTATTGGTCATGTTGAAGGATAATATTTAATAGGATAAGACAACAACAGCCAGACACAAGAACAGGATATATGGTGAGGTGAATTCAGTCAAAAACACAACTATAAAATATGGCTAAATGATGGTGTTTATTAGCAAGGAAAAAACTACATGTTTCGGCCTATAGCGGCCATCTTCAGGTTCTGGCAATTTTCTGCTAAAAGAGTTTTATATAATATGCCTAAATCAAATTTTATAGTTGTGTTTTTGACTGAATTCACCTCACCATATAGTTTAAACGCACAACGCGGATGGCACACCTCAGAACACGAGGAGGGACAAATAAAGGAAATATGTATAGAATAGAAAATGTCTTGATATGCCTGCAACGAATAAAAGAGTAAACATATCATTGAGTAAAATATTATTCTATGTTTAGGGTGACGTTTTATTGTATTAAATAACACCCCGGATTAGAATTATATATATATATATATATATATATACATATGCTTTCTAAGAAGTGTTACAGGATACACAAGACTGGATAAACTAAGAAGCGATGTCTTAAGAAAAGAACTAGAGATCTCTGGAATACAAGATGTGAGACTCAAATACAAACAAAACTGGATCAACCACCTTGCAAGAACGGACAGCACCAGACTCCCGAAACACGCCCTCAACTACAAACCTCGAGGAAGAAGAGACCGTGGAAGCCCCAGGAAACGATGGCAATGCGTCGATGCCGGAACAAGTCAAACGGCCTAATCCATGGAGGAAGATGATGATGATGGTGATATGTATATATATATATATATATATTTTTATTGATCATTGAACCCAATGGGGATGTGTCACCTAAAGTTACCCCTGAACACTGCCGATAGGTCGAAACACTTTGCAGTGCTTCAATAAATAATTTATGTATTTGTATGACGTGAACATTGTTGGTAATACTGATTAAAATGGAGTAGGCCTACACTGTAATATTTTATTACAAAAAAATAAGTTCACCTGAAGCAGCAGTTACATCATAGGCATAAAAGAACTTTAATATTGTGAAAAAGAAAGTTAATGTACATAAAGATCCAGTGCCTACCTCACAGAGAACATAATTCTTGCACATTACAAATATCAGTCACTCGTGTCGTATAGCTTGTCATTGTGAGACTGAAGCGAAACACATAAGCAAACTTGGTGGGCAAAATACAGAGTTATTGGTCTTACACTTGGTGGTACGCGGAGTTATAAATGGGTTTGAAATAGCTACAACAGTGTACACGTGGACTGGCTGTTTCGTTCTGGAGCACCCTCACTTCGAGGCCGGTATTCTTACAATAAAAGCCAACAAAATGCACAATTTCTCAAGTTTATTTTGGTAAAGAACTCTACATGTTTCGGACAGACTTACTGTCCATCATCAGGAGTCTTAATACTGTACTTACAGCAACTGGTGTTTGTCATACAGTTATGCTGACTGTCTGCTAGCGAGGCCGGGATGGAACAGAGAGCAGATAGCAGACAGTCAATATAACTAGTATGACAAATACCAGTTGTTGTGAATACAGTATTAAGACTCCTGATGATGGAGAGCAAGACTGTCCGAAACATGTAGATTTTTTTTACCAAAATAAAGTTGAGAAATAGTACATCATTTTGGTTTTTATTATAAGAACATATCACGATGCACGGTCCTCTAAATGTAAAATTTGAGGCTGGTGTAAACGCGTGTTAGACTAACCCCCATATGAAGTATTACATGTCATTATTCATTAAAAAAATTATAAACAAACGAAATATTTATTTATAATATACTGCAACGGTTTGCCGTCGAATATCCCTTATATGAGAACCAGAGAGAATCCCGCTGATACAGAGCCTGTTCACACGACCATCAACACATAACAATCAAGCCATTTATCATTTAGTGACGAAATGCAATCTGTTTCTTTCAGAGACCCAGTTTGTACTGCGCAGTGGACATTCATTATTTCATTAATTTTATTTTACTCAGTACATAGCGGGCCAGCACGACAGTAGCATCAACATACAGACTGTATATACAGCCACCACACAGACTGACTTCTGAGAGTTGTAGCAACAAAATGATTTTAGCCCATTTTATTGTAATATAGGACAGTGACAAAGAAGTAACTATACCCTCATATTCACAGAGTACAACCAACAAGATGCAACGTTTCTCAAATTTATTTGTTTCTGTAGGAAGCTGTACATGTTTCAGACAGGTTTTCCGTCCATCATCATGAGCACAAAACTGCACATACAGCGTCAGGTATTTGTCAGACCAATACTGCTACCTGCTGCTAGCCGCCACACAGAATAACTTCTTGAGAATTGTAACAACAAAATGACTGCAACCCAATTTATTGCAAATAGGACAATTTTAATTTTTAAATATTTTATAATATTGACGTTTCAACGACTATAATATGAGAACTTGCATAAAACCCACGTGAAACAACATAATTGTAAAATGTATTACCAACAGCTGCATTTGAAATACTTGTGGAACTTGGCAAGGTATTGATTAGAACTCCCTGAGGATGACATGATAGTGTCGAAACATGTGGGAGTGTGATAAGTTGTGAAATAATTGTGCATTTGGTTGCCATTGTTCAAAATAGTACAAAATAAAAAAAATTCAACATTCCAGTTATAAAAAAATCTGACCAATTATTGTTGCAAAGTTCTGAGACACAAAACACAAAAATACACTATGTGGACAGAAACTAGAATTTTAAAATATCAAACCTGGCAGCATATAAAGCTACTAATAGGGTCTAAAGTGTTATACACTAAATATTCTATTCTTATGTAGTCAGCAACAGTATATACTGCGAAATATTCAGAATGTATCAGCCTTCATTATCGCTCATCCTTCTATTACAAACGTAACAAGTGTTTTTTTTTAATTACAGTAATATGTGGACCCTGTAATTCTTCTTTATTACGGGCAACACACATTTTTAGGTAAAAATCAAGATGATAAATATCCAAGACATTCAATTATAAGACAAAATGACACACAGAACACATGTATGTGATTACTTAATACAGCAGCAAGAAGCTTAAACAATACAGTCAAGAAAAATTTTTCTCCAGTTGGCTACACTGCAAGAGAATGATAAGTATATTACCATATCTATTATACAATTTGCCGTCTTACCTTGCTATCCAGATCCTGATATCCACAGAAACTATCTCCAGTGTGTCCAATAGTCACTTACAGTAAAGCTACGAAACCGATTTTGATTACGGTGCCGGTTTAAAAAATACGGAACCATAATGCACCGTAATAAAAAAATAAACAAAACAAATGACAATCGTAATGCGTCCAGGCAGTCCTCCGCCAGTGTAATTCATGTCGACAATGACATAACCACTACATCATATACGAATTATCTTCACTGTTCCAACTTATGTAACGTAAGATCAAGAAATATTAAGCATGTTTAAGAACGTTATAATTATAAACATATTTCCGCTTCTTTGAGTTAATGTTTCGTTGCTGTACACACAAACAAAATAAGGCAGTGCTGATTGCGTCACAGCGGTTCACAGGCTGAGCTACAGGAGCGCCTCACAGCGAGCAAAACACGCAGCAAGCATAACCAACATTTTTCCGTTTCCCCGATGAACTCCGTGGGTTTGAAGGAAGTCACAAACAGCCTACTGCAAAAATCTGCTGATTCCTAACTCAGCACAAGCTGTGTGTGATTCGTACGTTCCACATTTCACTCTCACCAGATCATCGCATTTTAAAAATTACGCGTATTATCCATAACGATTCGCAACCCGAATGGTGGCGAACCTTACCGAACGCTTACGAAGTCTCTCTATTGATCTATCCGTCCAAAACACTGGATGTAGGTGTTTTAGGGGAAGTGTAGGGAAGAGGGGTTACGAATTTTGGGGTTGGCAAGTAGAGGGAGAGACAATATTGCCTCCTGTGTCCCATATACTTCTTGGTACAGTCTCAGACTCTACGAGGGCACAACTAATTAATTCAATGACCGACATTTCTCAGAACAGTAGCCGTGGGGTCATACACCACTCGAAAGATCCTTTGTCTTTAGGGGCGGTTCATAATCGATGTAACAAAAGCTCGTCACTGCACCGTGTTATCTCAGTTCAGTTCACAGCATCACTTTTCTACAGTCTTGAAATATCGCGAATAGCATGACGCGGTGTAGCGTTACTCGGCAGGTAGTGGGTTCGACTCTGTATTCACAGACCACCTCACTGAGAGTTTTCTAGGCTTTCCTCTGCCCTTCTTAGGCCATGACCACTTCCTTCCATTAAATAACGAACTACCTAACTACAATGAGCAGAGTCCTTCCTCAGGGACTAACAGATCCTCAGCTAGTCAAGAAATTCCCCGCATTTCATCTAACCCGAAAGTTCATTACCGCAAACACAAAAGCAGGCCACCTGTCCCCATCCTGAGCCAGATCGATCCAGTCCATCCCCCCACCCTATTTCTTGAAGAAACATTTTAATATTATCCTTCCACCTACGTCTAGTTCTTCCAAGTTGCTGTTTCCATCAGTTCTCCACATCATGATCTTGAATGTACCTCTCCTCTGCCCCATACTTGCTACGTGTTCTGCCCACCCCATCACTCACCCGAACAATGTTTCGTAAGGAGAACAGATCATAAAGCTCCTCATTATGCAGTCTTATCCATTCCCCTGCTTCCTCGTCCCCCTTAGGTCCAAATATCTTCCTCAGCGCTCTATTCTCGAACACCCTCAGCCTATGTTCCTCCGTCAATGTGACAGACCAAGTTTCACACACATACAAAACAACGACCAAAATTACATTTCAGTACATTTCAATCTCTGTACACTTACTTACTTACTCCATGGAGCAGAGTCCTTCTTGAGAAGCTAACTGGTTCTGCAGCTAGTCAAGAAATTCCCCACAC
>Ga0123357_10014091_pt1 | contig 10421 bp, 9 predicted proteins | sample TergutEmb28metaG_FD_89873 | JGI IMG/M metagenome (GOLD analysis project Ga0123357, IMG submission 89873) | Embiratermes neotenicus P4 segment gut microbial communities from Petit-Saut dam, French Guiana - Emb289 P4 | ecosystem: Host-associated > Arthropoda: Insects > Digestive system > Gut ...
GTGGAGATGATCCAGAGCGGCAAGTGGAAAAGCACGAAGTTCAGGAAATATGATGTGCAGACATTCGCACCGGCCGTCGCACCGGCAAAGAAGCACCCGTTATCGAGACTCGGAGCGGAGATCAAAGAGATATTCACGCAGATGGGGTTCAAAGAGATAGACGAGGAGTACGTCCAGCCGGCATTCTGGAATCTGGATGTACTGTACACACCGCAGGACCACCCGGCCCGCGAACTTCAGGACACGTTCTATCTCGAACGCCCGTCTAAGATAACGATAGATGACGAGGAACTGGTAAAGAAGGTCAAGGACATTCATGAGAACGGCGGTGGCACAGGGTCGACCGGATGGGGGGGAAAATGGTCCAGGGAGAAAGCGGAACACGCTCTTCTGAGGACGCACACCACTGTCAATACGATCAGATACATTTCAAAGAACCCCAAGCCGCCGGTCAAGGTATTCTCGCTCTCGCGCATATTCAGGAACGAGTCCATAGACGCGACGCATCTTCCGGAGTTCACGCAGATCGAAGGTATCATAATAGACGAGAACGGGAACTTCGACATGCTCATATCGCTGATAAAGACATTCTACAAACGCATGGGATTCGATCAGATACGCATAAGACCGGCGTACTTCCCGTATACTGAGCCTTCTGTCGAAGTGGAGGTATTCTTCAACGGGAAATGGATGGAACTCGGAGGCGCCGGTATATTCAGGCCGGAAGTGACCGCACCGTTCGGTGTCGGGCATCCGGTGCTAGCATGGGGATTCGGATTTGAACGTCTAGCTATGCTGAAATGGAACATCACGGACATCCGCGATCTGTACATAAGCGATATCGATCTTCTGAAGAAGAACACGGTGTTCTGATCCCGCATAAATGATCCGGCACGTTGGCTTTGATACAGCATCCGTGTTCAATCAGATCATTCACGATCGGCAAGTCCCTTCGCAATGTGTGCTTCACCCAACTTGAGCTCTATCTTCTTCAGATCGCGTTTGCCGGCACCGCTGCTGGCCTTGTTCAGCTGTTTGATCGCCTCATCCGGGCGCCCCATCCTTATCAGGACCGTGCTCAAAAGAAGATACACATCATTCAGACGGCTCAGGTTACCGGTGCGGTTGATATCCTTCTGCGTGTTCTCAAGCAGCTTCTTTGCCTCGTCGTACCTGGCCAGAGCGGCCAGACAACCCGCCATACGAAGGTCCCATTCCACACGGTCAGAGCAGTCCTTGTTCGACTCAAGGATGGCGATCGCGCCGTCCACATTCCCTTTGGACAGTTCCACGTCCGAAATGAACAGCATCCCCTTTTCCTTATCGATGGCGGAAAGTCTTTCTGCGGCCTCTTTCGCCGAATCATTGTCACCGAATTCCAGGGCCGTGGCAATCTTCATGGTCAGGATATCGATCGAATACTTTTCTGGAAAATCTTCCAGCCCGGAGACGATGTGCCAGAAGTCCTCGCTCATGGAATCAAGGAAGTCGTCCTTGTCTTTGATGAGAAGCCTGCACGCATCCCTGATGCGTCCAGCTTTCATAAGATGGTACAGCCTTTCCTGTCTGTCAGGTTCGACGGTCAGCCAATAATCTGCCGCGGTGCTGTGAATCTCTGAAAGACGTTCTTCATCTATGGCAGAAAGCACCCTGTTCTTCAGGTTGTCGCTCACTACGGTGTCTCCGTTGACGTCAACAGGTATGACCGGCTGTTTCGTCTCCGGAAGGGTGTCGCGTTTTACCGAGTACCTTAGTACGCAGGCCAGACCGAGAACTGATTTGCTTAAGTCATCAAGCGAATCAAGAAGAGCGTTCGGATCGCAGCGTTTCATATCCAGAAGAGGCATGAAATCGATACCGGTCTCTTCGACAAAATCCTTGATACGTTCCGCTTCGGACATCCCGAGAGGTGTGAGACAATACGCTTTCCGTTTGGATTTGCCCCCTGAGACATGGGTGTACATCTCCTCTACCTTGCCTTGGTTTTTGAGCTTCTTGAGTTCTATGGAAACGTGTGCGCGGGTGATCCTCAGCGATGATGCGATCCCGTCCTGGGTAAGATCCCATGTCGTGTTGTACTCTAAGGGATTGCGCAGATTATATCTCGCAAGATGAAGCACGATCCTTTCCCAAATCGTTAGGGTCCGCATTACCATAGCATTGGGCTCTCCATATTTATTGATTGGTCACACGGTTGTAACCTTTGTTGACCGCAACGGTTATTACATCGTCAACGTTCGCAGGGGCATGAGGAGATTGCTTGTCTGCAGTGAACGTGATGTGTCGTCTGTGAACATAAGGGATTGTCTTTTCAAAGCTGGGAGCTGGAAAGAAATAGGTAACGACGGCAGGAACAGATACCATTCGTTCGGGGACGACACGATGATCACCATACCGGAACTCCATATTTACGCCGAATCCATCGACGATGAGGCCAGACGTTTCGGGATCAGATTCGACGACATCGTGTTCCTTTCCAGGCATAAGGCGGCCAGCGGGGTTCCCACTCTGACAGTCCATCCGATAGGCAACTACAACATGGCCGATTTCGGAGGAAGGCCGGAGACGCTCGTAAGATCGTCCCCCGAACTGATGACCGATTCGCTTAGGATCATCTCCGGCATGGAAACGCCCGGTTTCGAAGTTTCGTTCGAGACCACACACCACGGACCGTGGGTCACGTCCCCGTCCATGTTCATAGAGATCGGGAGCGACGAGACAATGTGGGGGAACATGGCTGCGGCAGAGATACTGGCACATACTATATTGACGTCTCAGAAGAATGATTTTCCGAACGTCGTGGGAATCGGCGGCGGGCACTACGCCCCGAGGTTCACCGAGATCGCTAATTCTTTCGAAGTCAATTTCGGGCATATGGTCCCGAACTATGCGTTCAAGGATTCCGGTGACGAAGGAACGATGAGAATGATCCGCGTGGCGGCAGATGCCACCGGGACGAATTTGGTATATATCCACAGGAAATCCATGAAGAAATCGGAAGGGTCAAAACTTTCGGAGATGATATCATCCATAGGTTATGAGGTAGTATCATCAAAGGACCTGGAACCGCTCAGGCAGGTTCGATGACGGTGCCTTTGATCTTCCTGCCGAGTACGGCGTTCTCCAGCTCCGCGATGTCACGGCCGTCCACTATGCTGAGCGGTATCTTACTGGTAATGAGCGTCTGTATCCCGAGTGGGTCGAACACCGACGAACGACCGGCGTCGTGGTCCGAGTAGACGATATCCTGAAGCTCTTTTATCGTAAGTCTGGAGTAACGTTCGGCGTCCGGGACCTTCTTCGGATCGTCCGAATACACTGCGTCCACCGAGGTCGCGTTGACGACACGGTCTGCGAGCATGGCAGAGGCCACCTGCGCCGCCACCGCATCCGTGGTATGTCCAGGGGAGGTCCCTCCCATGACAACGATCTTTCCGGACATCGATGCCGCTGCGGCTCCGGACACGGTGTCCGGTATCCCTTCATATGCGGCATCACCCAAAGCGACCGCAAGGAGTCTTGCGTTAGTCCTTGTCACATCGATCCCGAGCATATCCCTCTGCTGCACCGTTGCTCCGAGTTCTTTTCCGACATTAGTGTAATATCTGGCGATCTTGCCTCCGCCGCATACGACGACGATCCGCAGTTTTTTTGATAATCTTACGAACATCGCGGCAAGCTTCCCGATATATTCAGAATCATCATCCCCTGGGATCAGTATCGACCCTCCGACCGAGACCACCACTTTTTCCAACAGCATCACCGATAGTTTAATTATGAAAGCAACTTTCCCTTAAATAATATAGGTAGTCCAAATGAACGAAAAATCTTCTGTAGAGAAGGCGAAATACGATTTCAAGAAGGCGATGCAGGACATCGTCAGTCTCAAGGGGCGCGGTACCGAACTTATCTCAGTGTACATTCCTCCGAACAAGCAGATATTCGATGTCATGGCGTATCTGAGGAACGAGTATTCGCAGTCATCGAACATCAAGTCAAAGTCGACCATGAAGAACGTAATGGGAGCCATAGATTCAATAATGGCCCGTTTGAAGACGTACAAGAGCCCGCCGCCTAACGGTCTAGTGGTTTTCTGCGGCGAGGTCCCCAGGGCGGGTGACCAGACCAGGATGGTGCAGTATGTGCTGGAGCCTCCGGAACAGATAACCACGTTCCTGTACAGGTGCGACTCCCAATTCTATGTCGAACCGCTGACGAACATGCTCCTCGACAAGAAGTCATACGGTCTGATAACAATGGACCGCAGCGAGGCGACACTGGGTCTGCTGACAGGAAGCAGGATCATAGTCATCAAGAACTTCGATTCGATGGTGCCAAGGAAGCACAGACAGGGAGGGCAGTCGGCACAGCGTTTCGAACGCCTGATCGAAATAGCCGCTCACGAGTTCTTCAAGAAGATCGCGGACAGCGCTACCGAAGCGTTCCTGGACAAGCCGGAACTCGTGGGCCTCCTGATCGGCGGACCTGGAGCGACAAAGGATTACTTCATCAAAGAAGATTATCTCCACCACGAGCTCCGCAAGAAGGTCGTCGACACTTTTGACACAGGATACACGGACGAGTACGGGCTCAAAGAACTCGTGGAGAATGCCAAGTCGGCAATCGTCGATATGGATCTGATGAGGGAGAAGACCATGATACAGAAACTTCTTTCCGAGATAAGAAAGATAGACGGCGGACTGTCAGCCTACGGAGAAGAAGAGGTACGCGATGCGGCGGAGAAAGGTGCCGCGGAGACACTGCTTCTGTCAGAGGGGCTTAACAAACGCCGAATAACCGTCGAATGTCCAAACGGACATGTTTACAAAGAGACAGTAAGCGAAGCACCGGAGAAGATAGAGTGCCGGGAATGCGGAGTATTGGCACAGATATCGAACGACGTCGATCTAGTCGACGATTTCTACGACATATCGGATGAATTCAACACGACCGTTGAACTGATCTCGGCAGACTCAGAAGAGGGAGCGATGCTGATCAAGGCGTTCGGCGGCATAGCAGCCATGTTGCGTTACAAGACGGGGTGATCAGTTGAGCGTAATGGATTCATTCAGATCTGAAGTCAGGGGCGCGGTATCAAAGGCCCTGAAAGATATGAACGCCGATGTTCCGTTCGAAACGGAGACGCCGGCATCCGGGATGGCCGACCTTGCGGTACCGTGCTTCCTGATGTCCAAGCAGTTGAGAAGATCTCCCGCAGAGATCGCCTCGGAGATCGCCAAAAGGATAATTCCTTCCGGCACGATATCATCGGTATCCGCACTGAACGGGTATCTGAACTTCACGATGTCCTCCGAAGAACTGATGCGCGGGATCATCCGGGACATAATCCAAAGAGGAGAAGGATACGGAACGCTCCCGCGGAAGAACATAAAGGTCAATGTGGAGCACACATCCACGAACCCGACCGGCCCCATACACGTCGGCCGCGCCAGAAACCCGATAATCGGGGATACCCTGGCAAGATGCCTCAGAAGATGCGGCTACGATGTCGAGACCGAGTACTACGTCAACGATGTGGGGAAACAGGTCGTGATACTGACGTGGGGAGTGAACAACATCTCGTCCAAGGACGTGGTCGTTGAGGACCGCGACAAGACGGATCACAAACTGGTCGCATACTACAGAATAGCTAACAAGATGATGGAAGAGGACCCGAAGGTCCAGGCGGAGATATCCGAAATGCTGAGGAGGTTCGAGAACGGGGACCCCTCGGTGATATCAGTGGTAAGGAAGACCGCAGAATCCATGATCGACGGACTGAAGGAGACGTTGGACGGGATAAACGTATCTTTGGACAGGTACACATGGGAATCCAGATTCATAGAGGACGGAAGTGCCAGGCATATCGTCGAATCGCTTAAGAGATCTAAATACGCAGGCAGCGACGACGGTGCGTGGTATGTCGATCTGAAGGATTTCGGGATACAGGGGAAGAACACGAAATTCACGTTCACGCGTTCCGACGGAACGACGTTATACACCACACGTGATCTCGCATATCACCTGGACAAGTTCAAACGTTCTGATATTTCGATAGACGTTCTCGGGGAGGACCAGAAGCTGGGGAGTCAGCAGCTCATCTGTGCGCTTGAGATACTCGGAGCGGAAAAGAGACCGGAACCTATGTTCTATTCCTTCGTTTCGCTGCCGGAGGGCAAGATGTCCACCAGAAAAGGGGTCGTAGTTTACCTCGATGATCTGATAGATGAGGCGGTGTCACGCGCGTATGATGAGATAAGGTCAAGACGCAGCGACCTCAGTGAAGAGAAGATGAGAGAGATAGCATACACCGTCGGCGTCGGCGCGATAAGATACAACATTGTGAGGGTACAGCCGGAGAAGCAGTTCGTTTTCACATGGAATGAAGCGCTGAACTTCGACGGCAACAGCGGACCATTCCTTCAGTATTCGTATGCGAGGGCGTGCAGTATGCTCAGGAAAGCGGGAGCGTTTGAAAAAGTGTCCGATCCGTCAAGACTCACCGACGAGTACGAGATGCGTCTGGTCAGGGTGCTGTCCAAATTCCACGACGTGATAAGGTCTGCCGGGGAAGGGAAACGCATACATGCGGTCCCGGCCTACGGGCATGAGGTGGCGTCGGCATTCAATCAGTTCTATGCCGCGGTGCCGGTACTGAATTCCGGGGAGAAGAAGGATGCCCGGCTCACGCTGGTCGACTGCTCAAGGATCGTGCTGAAGAACATATTGGACTGCCTGGGTATGGGTGCACCGGAGGAGATGTAATGGATATCCGCCAAATGAAGATGAAGGACCTCGTCAAGGTCAGGGACCTGGAGATATTGTGCATCCGTGAATATTTCTCGAAAGAGATAGAGAACAAGTGGGACGATCTCCCCAAGGAATGGAAGGACGGTCTCGGCGCAAGCACCCCGCGGTCGTTCATGGCCTACACGGAAAGCGGGCTCAGCTTCGTGGCCGAGGAGGATGGAGAGATAGTAGGGTTCATCTTCGCGCAGACGCTGCATCACGTTTACAACGTGGAGAACATGGTATGGATAGAGAATATGGGCGTCCACGAATACTTCAGACGTCTGGGGCTGGGATACAGGCTTCTGACAAGCGTCCTCGACGAAGGCAGGAGAAAAGGAGCTACCGTTGCGCACAGTGCGATACAGCCAGACAATGTCAGGTCGATAATGCTTCACAAGAAGGCGGGGTTCTTCATAGACCGCAGAGAAGTGGCACTGATCGATCTGACCGAGAAGAAAAAGGTCGTCGGCAGGCCCGCCTGAGAGGTCACTTCCAAGCCTCTTCCTCGATGAGTCTCCGGATTGTCCCATTCTCGTTGTCGGTAAGTCCGTCATCTTTCATTTCGCCGAAGACATCGCGGAATCCTGCTTTCAATGATTCAAGGATGACAGGACGTTCCGGAACGTATCCGAGGGCGTCTTCAACGGACGTGATGCACCCAGACCCCTTCTCGGAATGAAGGTGGCGGTCAACATCATTGCGATCTATTTTCAGTATGATGCTGCCGTGCTGAATTATACTGTCCGAACTTCTGCACTGGGCGCTGCCGGAGATCTTCTTCCCCTTCACCATGATATCGTTCACTGGTTTATAGGACGCTTCGATCCCAAGGTATCCGAACATGCGGACAAGACATCCGCAGATGGTCCTGAATGAATCCTCTCTGGATCCTGATACACGTTCCTTGGTGAATATGAGAGAATATGTCATCTGTCCGGGATCAGAGTATATGCTGCCTCCCCCGCTGATCCTTCTTACGATGCTTATATCCGTATCATTAACATCGCCGATGGTTCGAAATCTTCCCAAGGATATCGCGGGACGGTCGCGGACATAAACTGCCATGATGTCCTCGGAACCTTTCCGGTGCGATCCGAACAATGCACGGTCAGCACATACACTGTATTCAGGAGAGACTGTCCCGAGGTCTATGAATCTCATTCCGGTCTTACCTGCGTTTTGAGGACTTCCTGCTGGAAGGGTTGCTCTTGCGCTGCGGGGAGGTCTGTTTTTTCTTGGTGCTCGAGACCTTTCCGGTGTATTCCTTCTTCTCGGCCTTCTTTTCTGCCGGTGCCTTCTCGGTCGTCGTCCTCTTCTCGGTCTTGCTGGCTTTCTCTGCCGCAGGTGCCTTCTCAGTTCTCTCTTCCGATACTTTCTTCTCGGTTGCCGTTGTCACAGCGGGTGCGGCCGTCTCTTCCTCTTCGGCGATGTACGTCTCATCGTCCCTCGCCTCATCATAATCATCATAATCCTCTTCCGCCTCAGCCTGTTTCTTCGCCAGCCTCCGAGATTCCATTGCGGTGAATGTTCCGGCCGCCACATCGTTTTTCTTAGAGGGGTTGCGTATCTTAAGGAAATATACGGCAACGGCGACGACGAGGATCACGACAACGATCGCGATGTACGTGCTGGTGTTGCTCCATATGGACGAATTGACGTGTATCTCAAGGATCTCTGGGACGAGCAAAGGTGTTTCAACATATGAACCGGGATTGCTAGGATCCTCAGCCATATATGTCGCCCAGACCCGCACCCAGTGGGTTCCGGGAGAGTCTATGCGGAATGAAAGGGAGACCTCCGCCACGCCCGGGTTGCCATCTGCGTCATTTCCCGGGACGGTGACTTGCGTCTGGGCCAAACGCGGGCTGTCGCTGTTCGGGAATGCCACATATACGGTTGCTGATATCGGGGAATCGGTAGTGTTCTGCAAAAAGACCGTCACGCTGCCTGATGATCCCTGAGTGAACGACCCCACCCGGCTCTGGGAATTATCGAACTGCAGGTCGGCCGCACTAGAACTGCCTGCGAATGCCAAGGGCAACACAAGAAATGAGAGCACCAAGGCAAGAGCGACTATTTTCTTAGATACCATAGTATATCCCTGTTGTTTATAGTGGCGGTAACAGCTCATCAGTTATGAACATTATGTTCATGTGACTATCTCAGACACGCGCTCCTGTTCTATCGCCCTGCGTACTTCCATGGCCAACCTGCGGCCGGTGCTCATCTCCTTTCTCCAGAGCGCGTTCCCGTACGGATGGCCCACGGCCATGTGAACGTTCGTTCCGCCGCCGATGCGCGGAGCCACGTCATATATAAAGAATTTCAGGTCCTTGTCGACGCACGTCTGAAGACAGAATGGCCCTATTATTCCTGGTTTGTAGTGTTTTTCCGCTGCTTTGACGTACTTCTCGGCCAAGCTGAACGCCTCGTCCAGAAGAGATTCCCTCAGGGTCGCGGAGTTATGCCCGCATACGGTGTATTCGGGAAGGATGCCGTCCATCTCAAGTTCGACCTGCTGTTTCGCTGGGAGTCTTGCATAACCATCCAGGGAACTCTCGAACCTCCAGTCTATTCCGAGAAGTTCTATCTTTTCTCCCTTCTCTTCCAGCGGGGAATAGAAGAAATCGAGGTTGAACACAGGACCGATTATGTACTGTTCCATTCTGGCGTGCTTCAGGAAATCCTTCTCTATCACGCCTTGTTTTATAAGATTCTCAGATTTCTCAACGAACTGCTCGTACGACTGGGCCGTGAAGAAACCCCTCTCCAGTTTCTTCACCTTGTGATGCACCTTGATTATCGTTAACGAGTCTATGTCCTCAGGTCTCTCGACCTTCTTCGGGTACGGAAGACCGGCCTTCTCCAGTATCCAATAATAATCCTTCTCGTCCCCCCTCTCCTCGGACCTCAGGAGGTTCCTGCTGCCCACCATCGGGACCGCGAAGTCATTCTCTACAGCATCGATACCGCAGTATGAGACGAATGAACGGTTAGGGACGAATAGGACATTGTTCCGCATAAGGCTCTGCTGTTCTTCCGGTCTCAGTATGTGATTGAACTTGTCAAGGACGACGGGCTCATCGACAATACCCCTGACCACGTTCCCTTTTTGGTCACGCTGGCTCTTGAAATAGCCTGCGAATGTGCGCTCGCGTCCTTTCTGACAGATCGCAACGGTCCTGAAACCTTCCGACACCGCACCGTCGCATGTGTCCAGAGCTGAATGTGATGCGATGACGCCGATCTTTGCCTTCTTCAGATCGTATCTCTTGAGATTCTCTTGGATCTGTCCCCTGTCTATCATCTTCAAAACCTCGTATGTCAAGTCAAGCGATAAGATGGATATAATATTCACCCTTTAGGAACAGATCCCGTGTTCAGCCGACAGGAATGAAGAGCACTATGACGCTGATGAGCACGAATGCCCCGATAAGGTCCATGGAGGACGACGTCATCGGTATGCTGTGGTCATCGGGGTCCAGATCGAACCGGACCGCAGACACTGCGACGTAATACGAAAGGAAACACAGGACCGTGGTCGCGATCATCCCGGCGATCAAGACTATGCCCATGATCCTGAAGAAGCTGATGCCTTCGACGCCGCCGAAGAAGATCGCGTCAGTGAA
>Ga0123357_10014092_pt1 | contig 10420 bp, 4 predicted proteins | sample TergutEmb28metaG_FD_89873 | JGI IMG/M metagenome (GOLD analysis project Ga0123357, IMG submission 89873) | Embiratermes neotenicus P4 segment gut microbial communities from Petit-Saut dam, French Guiana - Emb289 P4 | ecosystem: Host-associated > Arthropoda: Insects > Digestive system > Gut ...
ATACAAAGACCAACTTGTAAGACATCTATTCGCCCGCCCTCCGTACAAACAGCTGATGCCTCGATCGCAATGTAAGTAAAAGAATATGGATATTTACAAGTTCGTTTATAAACTTATCTTCTCCATTATGCAGTTAAGGATATAATAACATTTTAAAGGCATTCTGAGCAATGTATGTTTCCTTCCCCACAAAATGCTTTTTGTTTCACAAATTTATCCCGCTTAGTTCTCGAAATACTCAGGTTTTTCGAATATCATGCGCAAAATTTAAATACCCTGCAAAAAAAATTCGGCGAGTTGGGACTTAGTTGGGATTTAACTCGGCGTTTAAAGGGTTAATATGCAATTCAGAAAAGGTTGCAAACATAATACACAGAGGCACTGATCTCAAGTGTATGATTCATTTCTCTATTAAAATATTTGATTAAACACAATGCTAGGCGTATCAATGGCGGATCTCACCTCATGCTTCGTACCACTTAAATGCGTCCCACGTGCTACCACTCACGTTCGTCGAATACTGTTACGCTCTGTAAAAGCGTATATGGATTTACCGAGTACTCATTTTATGAGTATCAAATAACATGCAAAGCACCTGCCACTATAACATATTACGAGGCACACAGGAAGAACTACATGGTCCGGAAATGGCGCAAATACAAAAGACTGATGGACCTATCACGCCCATGACAAAACTTTTACAATGATCGAATATATGACGAGCGAAAAAGCAAGCAGGGTGGCCAAAAATGCGAACTATACGCACCTACTTCATTACAACAGTAAAATAAACTGCAGAAGCCGAAATACGAATAAACATACTCCTATGATCATCAGTCGACGGTCTTAATGGTCACAATAAAGCTGCCTTCCAAAACGTTCATACGAGACGCGAAAGTGAAATGTAACGAAACACTACTATTTCACTAAAACTTCACCAAACTTACCAATATTTAAACTACAGCATAGTTTGAATCGTATATTCCCATCTATTTGAGAACAAATATGCTGAAAGATAATTACAGCTCATCCAAACACCTCTTCAATCGATTACAAAATGGCGAACCAGACGAGCTTTTTGTGTACTACGTAACTCACTACACCCTGCATTAACTACGCTAGAGACACAAAATTGATTTTCGTCAGAAAGAGTATTAATAGCGCTCGGAAATAAATAAATACACAAATGAACAAACGGAAACACAAAGAATTAGTTCATTTTGTGCACCAGAAAATGCCCCAATTTGCACATCTATAACATTAGTAGACCATTTGGCATACGGTACAGATCCGTGGATTCACCGGTCATGGCATACATGGTTGTATATCTGTGCAATGGCATCACGAGACGCCGGAGGAAATATCATCCGTGACACGAACGCAAAGATGGGTGGTGTAATTCGAATCGGGGAAAAAGCGTAATTGAGCGTTTGGTTGCTTATTGCGCGCGATCTGCTGTTCAAGTATGTTGCCCAAAACGTGGCAGGAGCTATTAGATTCCTTAACTTTACGTTACGGCAAAAGTGGCTCTGTAAACAGAATGTCATCAGAGGAAGACTTGATTTGTGGACACTTGAATGAAAAGATATATAGGTATGGCAAACTTGCAACCGACCGGTTGAAAATGTAACTAAATATTTCCAACATGGAGCAGCCGCCATCGGAAGTCGTGGTCACAGGTGCTGACACTGCCCTGAAACCTAACCGTAGTTGCGTACAAATAGAATGCCCTGAAACCATGTAAATTAAACTTTTCCCGAAGATTTAGAAGAGTCCATTGTGGCATATTAACACGACTGTAAGATGATGTTCTACGTTTGAGGCATTATTTTTCAGGCGGTTGTAAAATTTGAATTTCCCACTCTGCCTGAACTGTGGCACTGGGTAAAAACATATCTGTATGCATGATCGTACTCAAATAATGTATGGCGATGAGTTAAAAAGTGACATTTCTCTAAATGGGATCAGTCAGATCTACTACAGAATCCTGGGCAGAATGGTGATGACAATCCACTGATCAGAATTTTATTCATAGTACAGGTTTCACTGTACTGAGGAAGTACTGTATAGAGGGTGATGATTTATTCCACTTCAGTGCTCAAAGTTTCAGTGAAATAGATTAAGTATCATAAATGCAAAGGTAATATCTGACTCATCATGGGTCACTGCTACCACCACTAGTAGTGTGATCCTTGTTGTCAGCAGTCACACTGAGATTTCTGGATGTGATGCCATGTAATCTCATATACACCAAAATTCTGGTAGATCCTGCTGCTTGTTTCAGTACAGACTACACCCCTTTTGACAGCAATCTTTGTACTACCTACAGTATCTAAATTATTATACAATTTTTTATATGAATGTTTTGAGAATATATCCTCCAAATGTCTGTATAAACTTTCACTACATTTTCTCCTTATCAAAACTTACACTGGACCTCTCTGTGCCTATGTACAGTGTAGCAAAATATCTGTTATTATATTCAGTTTAGAGCAGGTCAGTGTTATATAAGTTTGTGTTTAGATTGTAGACCTTGGTAGAGAAAGTGTGAAATTTGGTAAAATGAAGATTGAAAATTCAGTTTCTACCACACAGGAGCTAGCGTAGCTCATTTCATGTAATGACTAGGCTAGAGACTACACAGTTGTTGTATCAGGGTTTAATTCTTGGTGGAAGCATAGATTTTTCTGTTGTTTGCAGAGTTCTGAGATCATCCAACATCATACCCAATGGGTACCTAGAGCTCTTTCTCTGGCATTAATGTGGCTGGGGTGTGGAACTGACCACTTACCCACATCCAGAACTGAGTTTGAGAACACATGAAGCCATACTTCTAATATTTCCTCAGAGTGTGGTGCATAATGCAGCACAAGAAACAGTTTGTCTGCATTATTACTGCACCCCAAGCACACTGTCTCTATTACAAGCCAAACCATTTAACGCTGTTAGGGAAGTAATTACCATTTATTGTGGGAATAATATGAAACACATAAATACATTCTATATACAGAATGGAGAATCTTATAATGTTCAAGCAGATACTATGGTTAGTTACCACTGGGCATAAGGGGTTAATGTTCTAAATAATTGCATATTTAAGGGTTTGAGTCTTCTGGGATATGGTGCATGTTTGTTGTGTGAGTGATTCCTGACGTTCAGAAGGAATGTAGTGCCTTCATCTTGAGGTGTCGAGTAGTCATAGCACATGACGCTCTGCTGCTCAACCATGGCTGTTGATGGGTATTGAAGAGCTGAGTGATCACGTAGGACTGAAGTAATGTAGGTTTGTAGAAAAGGAGTTTTCCTTTACCTAAACACAGCTTGTTAGAGTGAAATTTGAGATTTGTGGTGGACAAAATGGAACACATTTGCCTTTGTGATTCTTCACATTTCCCCACTTATCAGTCCACAATCATACCACCCTTTGAGGTGTTCAGTAAACCTGAGAGCAGTACATTATCATATCAACAGTCTTGGGCTTGGGGACTTCATCCCTGTGACTGGCGTTTGGCCGGACAGAGGGTTAGGAAGTTCAGGTATATTGTAGGTGGAAGCAAAATATAAGTAAGGAAGTATTGAATGTCAGACTACTTTAGACACATGGTGGAGTGATTTGCTGATATAATATTGGGCCCTGTTGACATGGATGTACTGTATTTCTATATGTTTTTCCCTGTAATTTTTTAAATATGTAATTTTTTATACATTTGGTTGTCCACAGTTCTATATTAAAACAATAAATGTAATACTTGATACTCAAAAGACCACCTTCCACAGTTGTTACTGCTCTGTTACTGACTAAACAGATGTATGACTCAGGATAACCAAAATTATAATGGAGAGACCAAGGCCATTTTCAGATTCATAGGAACAACGTTGATGATATGATGGTGATGGTGATGGTCATAGTGACAATGGTGAATACTGAAACTACTTACAATTAAATGATGTAATACAGTATTTTAGAAGCTGAAATATGATGCTTCTCAGCTTTTTGTCTTTATCTGTTTTTTGTACAATTGTTACAGCCTTATCAGTTGTTAGGTAAGCAGTCAGGGGCACTGTGACTCAGTAAATGGGAGCTGCCCACAGTTTGAAGATTGTGGCCCCATATATTATTAGTGAAGTTACTCCCAGATTTTATATCAGGATTCCAGAATACTGCCTTATCAGAAGAATGAAACCCAGTCTGAGAGAACCCACATCAACTTTTAGTATTCTGTACATCTAGGGGGTCTCAGTGCACCATGAGGTCTGCAGGGGCCTTATGTACAACCCTGAGCCTGCTCTGTAAAATCATGATTCAATTCAATTTATTTTGCGTTCATTTGATCCTTAGGGGTTGTGACCCGTTGGATATGGAACTTGTCAGTACAGAAATAAGGTTACAAATATAATACATGATGTAAGATACAATACAGCTAATCTCAGGATGTATCTAATAGGCAGCATTCTGATTGTAATATAGCTGTGGAGAGTTATATTAGCTATGGTGTATAATCTAATATTTAGAGTTAGGTATGATAATCACAATAAAACAGTAATACCATATAAGTGAAAGATACCGAAAATTATTGGATATTAATACAATTATTTCAATACTATGTGATGAGAGGTATTTACAAGTTAATTATGATATTATTATCATAATATTCATTTAATGAATAGAAGGACAACGTCAGTCAATCAAGATGGTAGGATTGCCAGACATGAGGAATGGTGGGTGTGGGCCGCTCACAAACTTAATTCTGAATTTCTGTTCTAGGGAGACACTGCTGGAATGGATCGGGTTTACCCGAAGTAATACAAAGTGGATGAAATGTGCTACCAGGGCATCCAATTTTCGAGTACAGGGTAATAAGAAATTCGGGAAACGTGACGATGCAGGGAGTTTAGTATTCTATACAAAGAGTGTGGTTAATGCACCAAGAGAAAGTGAAGAGCTATCGCTTGCATTGGCCAACAGATCAGCAGCTCTGTTTCACCTTGGTGCTTATCAGGTATCAATATTTTGATATTAGTGTATCCTGTATATCCAATATTTGGTCAGCTTCAGGGTTTATTGAAGGATCAATTACTCTGATTGAGTTTTTATCATGTTTTTGTATTTTCTGTAGGCAGTTTGGTCATTTTGAAGAATATTGGAGAAATTATGATAGTGATGATGATGATGATGATGATGGTGGTGGTGGTGATATATGTAAACCTTATTTGTTTGAAACTGGGTAATTCAAAGTGACATATAATTTGACATGTGACTTCCTTGACTTTAAACATGGATTTTGTGTACTCTTTAATGCTGTAAATTTGAAATACAGTTAATTTGTAATCTATAGCCTTGTTACAGCCTTCTGATTACTAAAAGTTAATAGTTCAAAATAGAGTTCAAAATAGTGTATTATTTTGTGGACAATTTGTGTAAACATTTACACACTGCTGTAAAACAGTGATTGTATTTCTTACAACATGGCGTTGAGTCTCGGACCAGTGTGAGTAGCTTAGGCGGGTTACTCTAAACTCCAGCTTGAACTTTGCAGAGGCACTAACAATTCAGCTGCAAATGCGTGTATGCTGCATGTATACGTAACTGATTTTGGTCATCTGTGTGATGATCCTGTTGGAGTGTAGGATCTATTATTTCCTGCCATGGACTGTACAGAGGAGAAGCTACCAACCATTGTCTTCTGTGTACTGCTGTGAAACAGTGAGTGGGAGGAATTTCAAGGTCTCACATGTATTGTGCTAGTAGCTTAGACAAGTTTCTGAGTGATGCCCAATCAGTCCCAGCCACAGACAGCCTTTCTGTGATATGCAGCAAGCATTTTGTGAACTGTATATATAGTGGGAATTTTTTTGCATCTTCCACATATAGTATATTGACAATGAAATTTTGTGTAAAGTGAACAACAGCTGACAGCAGTCTCTGACCTTTCTGTAATTCAAAGCCACCATTGTGTGTTCTATGCATGCAGTCAACATTTTTCCATGTCACACTTCATGTACAGTGCAGTAACCTGGCTGAACAAACAGTACTGCTTTTAGCTTTACCACCATGTTGCAAGAATGATGACTGCACTATCCTACAGTAGTGCACTAAGATCCTTGTTTAAAAAATGTGAGTTATTTGAATGAAGTCATCCCATTGTATACTGATTCTATATATTCACTTTATTAATATATATTTCCGTCAACACAACTATACAATAAAGGCATGAGTTTAAGCTAATGCGACATGTTTGGACTTAAAAAGTCATCCTCAGGCTAAGCTAAGAACCATGCAGTTCAGCAAACAACGACCCCAAGAAATAGCACACGTCACATACTTGACCCTAATATAATTACAATAGTATAATAGATTTAAATCAAGTTAGGTACATGGTACGAATCACAGCAAAAACTATAAGCCATCTGGGATCCCAAATGCGCGCAACCACATTGTAAAGAACTTCGTGGTTCTTAGCTTAGCCTGAGGATGACTTTTTAAGCCAAAACATGTAGCGTTAGCTTTAACTCATGCCTTTATTATATAGTTGTGTTGACGGAAATGTATATTAATAAAGTGTGAGTTGTTATTTGTTGGCTTGTGTTTGATGTAAATTGCATTAAATTCTGTGTCAGGCATTTCAATAATAAATGTGAGAAAGCAAATCTAATTACTCAATAAGCAGAAAGATCATAGTTTTTAACATAACATCAGGAATTCAGCCAGCCATGTAACAGGTAAGTGTGCATTGAAAAAAGGGATAATTTGAAATTACATAATTGAAGCTCAATTTTTCAGTCTTGAGCATGTTGAATTAACAAGGTGTTACTGTATATTGAATTTACTTTGTTATTCTTTTTTTTAACCCTTTGACGCCAGAATTAAATCCCCCCCCGGCCACTTTAGTGGTCGTTTGGCTATTTAAAGGGCCCACTGCGCTGCCACTTTAGTGGCCGTTCAGCTATTTAAAGGGCTCACTGCGCGGCATATATATATATATATATATATATATATGACGTTTGGCGGCTAAGGGTTAATGGCACAGTCAGTAAATAGCATTGAATGATAGAATGTGTGAATAATGAATTGCAAGGAATGTGGAAGGAAGCAGTTGTGAAATCACTTTTGGAATTATTCACCTGGAGTGGTTGTGGAGACCAGGTTAAACCTCATTCAGGGTAACCAGTTTCTGGCTTAAATTTTAAATAGATACCTTCCAATTATGAAGCAGCACTTGACTGTGCCTGATATGTGGCAATATGCTCTTTGCTGCAGGAATGTTTGCAGGACATCACACTTGCCTTGGAAAGTGGCTACCCAACAACACTCCATTACAAACTGCACATCAGACGTAGTCAGTGCCTGTCCAAGCTGAACAGGCATACAGAAGAAGTTGAAGCACTGCAGTCTGCACAGAAATGTTTAGAACTTGTAGGCAATTTGTCACTCCAGAAGAAATGTAAGGCCTACTAAAAGAAGTCTAGCAGGTGGTTTCACCATTCGTGTGGTGTTAGGCACATGTGCAAAATTAACTTAAATGTTGTCTGTACTGAACTGCTTGGATCTTGCTGGGTGGTGGATTTTTGAGCAGTTTCATGTTGGGAACTTTCACTAAAATATATTGACAAAGGTCAGATTTGGTTAAAATTGACCCAAATATCTTACCATATTCTTGAACTCCCTCGGTGTATATTTTTCACTTAATTGTAGACACCATATTTTACCACACATAAACAGTATACAGAGTTATAACAGTTATATTAGATATGCATATAAAATAATTACATGTTCTATGCATTACTGTTGAAAGGAAAACTACCAAGCACTGGCTAAAATTCAGGTAGAATATTACTCAGCAAGCCATTTGATTACCCCCCACACCCCTGACTGTGTGTTTTGGAACCCACATTAAGCTGTGGTTTCCCTCTGCCTGACTGTCATCTTGCGATCATCCTATCATGAGAGTAATGAGTTCTGCCTTGTGGTGCCTGCACCTCAGAAATGGAGTTGATACTCTTGTGTAGGTGGGCAGAAGGCAGGATGGTCAGTACAGATCATACCTGGAGGTATGGGACAGACAACAGATAGAATTCTACAGCAAACACTAGTGTACAAGCCATAGACTATAGAGCGGCACTAGACAAACAACAAATAGGTACCAAATCAAACACCAGTATGCCAGTTGTTGTAGGGAGGAAGAGATTCTGTGCTCCTGAAGAAAATGTAAAGAGAAAAGCTGCACCCTTAGAATTTAGCAGTAGGACAATAACGCCTGATCATCCATAGTTAATGGAGATTAAATATTATTTTTCTTAAATACACACCAATCTTAGTCTAGGACGTGTGTCATTCCCGTTGTGTGTGTATAAGCTTGGATTGGTATGTAGTCAAACACAACTGTGTCACATAGGTTTTATTTGTTGACTTTGTAGAGCAACTATATGTTTCAGCCTTTGTTGGCCATCATCAGGTTGTCTTACGCGAAATAAGATAAATTAGCCTTAAGTACTATGTTATGTATGCATTGTGCGCTTAGCCGTGTAGAGATCTCTACATTACATCCATACGCAACGCTACCCATTTAGGAGAAGGACCACATTAGGCGCAACAAGGACCCACAGAGCCGTCGAAGTCTAGTCCAAAACACCATTAACCTCAACAAAATATATAAGATAAAACCAGTAATGTAGAGATCTCTACACGGCGAAGCACGCAATGCATACATAACATAGTACTTAAGGCTAATTTATCTTATTTCGCATAAGACAACCTGATGATGGCCAACAAAGGCCGAAACATATAGTTGCTCTACAAAGTCAACAAATAAAACCTATGTGACACAGCTGTGTTTGACTACATACCAATCCAAAACCAATCTTAGTGGTGATATTTGCTGAAATGCCCATTTGTGTTGCATCTTATAGCGTAACACTTAAACAATTAGGCAGTGGAGGATATATGACATGTCTGCATGTTACATTATAAATCCCTTATCATTAGGAAAGCCATTGAAATGATGAATCAACCCCACTGCTTCAGTTGTGACAGGTACCAACCGAGTAAGGTTTGCCTTCATGTCTCTTGCTCTCTGAGATGTTCTTGATCCCATACCATGTTCCCACTTTACAGTAACATGCTTCTTACCCTAATCCTCACTCCCACTATCAGATTGACTGGTATTAATGAGCCCACTTCCTCATTCACCCTCAAAATAGTGCCAGTGGTATATACAAAATCACTATTACAGCTTCAATAGATGACTTGCCCAAACTGCAAAAGCCAAAGTTATTCATAGTGTAAATGACTTGTATCATTTAACTTATAAACAACATAGCTTTCCATATGCGAACACTTGTAAAACACCCCTTGAAACTCGTTTTTTATATTTAGGCAACAAGAAAATATACTTCATTTTTAAGACATGCTGCATAAGCTCAGTCTTATTTGCCACAAAATGCCATTTATTTCATAATTTTATTTTTTTCTGTTCAAAGAATACATTTTTCTTAAACCATTATGCTAAAATTTAAATATAAACCTTGTTGTTTTAAGGTTAGATATGGTTTTGTGTGTTCTCTTATAGCTTCCATTAAAATGGATGTTGAATTGGCACTGTCAAAAGCATCCTCTCAGTTGAGTATTGGGAGCATTCAAAGCACTGGTGATGGCCATGAGGCATTTTGCATTCCTGTACCGACATACGGAGAAAATGATAGATTTGCGTGTGCATCAGCAGCACTAGATCTTAGGTAAGTTACTGGATATCAGAGTGTATGTAGCTTACTTGCTTTAGTTGGTTGTGACAAGGGTGCATCTTTCACTAATCTGTTGGAGTATGTATGTTTTACTGCTAGCTCTTTCAGGCAAACAGTCAGTAATGAGCAAATTATTTGGGAGGATTGTTTCATAACCTGTGGCAAATATGGAGGCAGTATGTTTAATTTTGGGGAATGGTGGAAATTTAGGTCTGTGTTGGTTGTTTCAAGTCTCACCACTAATCTACATTATTACCTTTACTCTGGTTTCTCTGTCTTTGTTTTCATTTGTGCTTGGTCATTTTTCTTGCAACAGAAATGAATTAAAATGCACTAAGATTGACTCAAACACATTCATAAAGCATGAGCATCAACTATTGGGGTGTGTAATAGTATAAAGAAAAATAAATAATTTCCCATTGTGTTTCACATATGAAAGGACTAGGACTTAATGAATGAGGTCTGTTAATATTTACTGTATCAATCCTTTTTTTTTCTGTCTCTTTTTCTTCTCAACCATGACCACCACTACCATGACCACCATGACCACCACCACCACCACCATCACTGCCACCACCACCACCATCACTGCCACCACCACCACCATCACTGCCACCACCACCACCATCATCACCATCACTGCCACCAACACCATGACTACCACCACCACCACCACCACCAC
>Ga0123357_10014093_pt1 | contig 10420 bp, 5 predicted proteins | sample TergutEmb28metaG_FD_89873 | JGI IMG/M metagenome (GOLD analysis project Ga0123357, IMG submission 89873) | Embiratermes neotenicus P4 segment gut microbial communities from Petit-Saut dam, French Guiana - Emb289 P4 | ecosystem: Host-associated > Arthropoda: Insects > Digestive system > Gut ...
AGGTAGAGGTCTCTGCGACGAACTGATCACTCGTCGAGAGGAGTCCTACCGACTGTGGTGCGTCGTTGTGTGTGATCTAGAAAACCTCATGAATGAGGAACCATACCAAATCAATGTGATTGACCTTAATGTAGCAGATACATCACTGGATGTATTTCCTACATACCATTAATAGTGACCGTCAAACACGATTGTTGAATGTCCTCGGACAGATTGCAATGATACTGGGAGATAAAAGAAGTGTCCTGACAAAGGACTGCCAGGTTAGTACAGACCAATGATGCTGACACTTTCGCGTCGTGCCTTCTGTTGATCATATCATTAAAAGCACCGTACTGTCATCGTTGTGAAAACAAAGGTGTTCCTTTCCAAATAATAATTTTTACAATTATCTGGGTATACATTTTTGGTACTGTATTAACATCAGTCACTATGGGAAGTTATTTTCAAGTTCTAAGGTCCTACCCAGCCGACTGCCAATTGCTACCCCTGAGACGCGTCTCTCGCGTAGATGGCAACGCTTTCTATCTTTTCATAATCTGCAGACCGAAATGTTTCAACTCAAAAAGCATCCTGTCGTCTTAGCCTATGTCTTTGGACTTCTGAGAATAAGTTTTTATACGACAATTAAAGGAGACGTATTGGACGCAAAACGCATTTACTACGCCCAAAAGAAATGCAATAAAATATTTTCTTCATGCAAGAAGATATGGATAACAAATGAACCAGTTTTACTGCAAAGACCATTACTAGAAATGCGATAAATGTTCTACGTCGACCTAGTTTCTTGTTACAGTTTACGTAAATAACGTTTGTCTCGATGCAACCTTCCCATCATTTTGAGTTAAAAATACGTAACTTGCATATGCGAGTTTCTTGCATTTGTAACCAACGCGAACAGCCGCCATTTAATCCTAATGAGCAATCAATGTAGAATTTTAGAAATCAATTCAATGACATCGACGTCTTTCGACATTCTAGATGCAGGTGTGTTCAAAACAAAAAAAGGGCACTCAAGACAAATCAGGCCCTCAAAGAAAGATCTCCATACAAGAGCTGGACGGGGAAGAGAAGGATAGTTATGGTTCTGTCGGGATATTTTAGAAGTAAATACTGACCCACAGCCAGGAAGTAAATGACTATAAACAAAAATAATATCTAAAAGCATCCTTTGAGAAGTAAGGTGCAGTTTCCTGCATGTGTCCCATTCGTCATCTTACATAGAATATTACAGACACGATTTGTCGCGCGTCGTGTTACGAATAACAAAGCTTTCCTATATGCAGAAGATACAAATAGGCTGTTGACGTCACAGGTGATCCGCGGGAACATTAGTGAGGGAGCGACCGCAGCCTGACACTGGCAGGACTGCGGAAAATAGTCGAAAATCGACCAGGGAACAGACGGCCGCGCCAGTCCAGGATCGAAGACGGAACCTCACAAAAAAAAAATAAAGGGTCTGTGCATGTCATGAAAGAATATAGGAAATTAGAATCATAACTACATTCATTCTTAAACTCAGTACTAAAAGCTTCATGCTCCGCACATTTTAACCCCGTAGAAAAAATCGTTGGTACCCAATGAACTGGAGGTTGAGTGGGTCCCAGAGCCAGTTCCGGGAATCGAACCACTGTTCCCCGTAAGTTAAGCCCGTAACCTAACCATTATATCGCTACTGCCGCTACTGCCGGCTCCCATCACGAGCAAGAAGCAGGAGTGGACCACTCAACCACATCTTTACATTTGTTTTAAAAACACGTACACACACACTACAAACACACACACACACACACACACATATATATATATACACACACACACACACACACAAGCGTATGAAGAACAGAGAAACGGGAATTCATTACAGACCCCTAGAACTCGACTGAAGAGTTTTAACACGTTTGAATGATCACAACAACATACAATCGTCATAAGAGTAACATTTCAGTTGTAATTTAGCTGTATGAAATGTTTACAACATCCTTCCTACTGTTACTGTGTAGCTCATTTACCACATAAGAAGGGTTAAAACACTCGTCGAAAAGGGGGCTTCGTTTGTGGCACGAGAAAAAATAACCCCGTTTAACCCTTTGAACGCTGAGTTAAATCCCATCTGCCCTTTGCTAACATTATTCGGAGCTCACTACATTTTCCACGTTAGCAGGTTAAGGGTTAAGCATGGCCTGGTATAAATTTTCTGAATCCCGGGTGGTTACGCAACTGCATCCACGTAATGGAAAAACTACGTACATCTGCAAATGGCGAAGTCTGCGAATATACGAGCAGAACACGTCACTTGGTCAGAAAATAAGTTTACACGGCGTATAATTTTGTAATCACAAATGCATATTGCAATCGGTCCACACAACATTATAGTGAAGAAGAATAAAGGCTACATGTTTCGGCTAAAATAACTAGCCATCATTTGGCCTATTTACAAGAATACAACAGGGAGTACATTTTTCAACTGTATTTCAGGTTCCAAATCTCAGTCTTGACAAACTAAAATACACATACAGTGTAAAAGACATCATGCATAACTTGAGTTTACAAAAAAGTAATAAAGAGAATAACATGATATAGGAAATCAGATGTAAAATTCTTGAAAGCAACGTGCATACATTGCAGTCGAATCATCGAAGTGTGGAAAAAGCGGGTCTAGATTAACACAAGCTTCAGTTCTTTAATCTTGCTGTGCGATGTTTTGTTTCTCCCACTTATTCCGTACTAAACAAAAAAACAATTTAGGAGAGATGGCGGGACACATATTAATGGGATGAAATTAACATAAAACCTGTAACTTACTCTAGCATATTAATAATTTTGTTTAAACCTCAAACGCCTTTATCAGCAAAATATAATACGTTTTGTATTCTTGTAATTAGGCCTGATGATGTCAAATCATTTTAGCCGAAACATTTAGCCTTTGTTAGCCTCAATATAATGTTGGGTTGACCGACTGCAATATTCATTTGCACTTAATAACGCAACGGGTATGTGCAAACTGAAAGTAATTTCGCGTCTTCCAGCCCTACAATGATTTTGATTATATCAGGGAAAACTGTTCCCAAGTAAGTATAATATAATGATTCTGATTATATCAGGGAAAATTGTTGCCGAGTAAGTATAATATAAAGGTTTTGATTATATCAGGGAAAATTTTTTTCCGAGTAAGTATAATATGATTTTGATTATATCAGGGAAAATTGTTGCCGAGTAAGTATAATACGATGATTTTTATTACATCAGGGAAAATTGTTGCCGAGTAAGTGTAATATAATGATTTTGATTATATCAGGGAAAATTGTTGCCGAGTAAGTATAATATAATGATTTTGATTATATCAGGGAAAATTGTTGCCGAGTAAGTATAATATAATGATTTTGATTATATCGGGGAAAATTGTTGCCGAGTAAGTATAATATAATGATTTTGATTACATCAGGGAAAATTGTTGCCGAGTAAGTATAATATAATGATTTTGATTATATAAGGGAAAATTGTTGCCGAGTAAGTATAATATAATGGTTTTGATTATAGCAGGGAAAATGGTTGCCGAGTAAGTATAATATAATGATTTTGATTATATCCGGGAAAATTGTTGCCGAGTAAATATAATATAATGATTTTGATTATATCAGGGAAAATTGTTGCCGAGTAAGTATAATCTGTTTCCGGCGCTTAAACAAAATCTTGGCAAGATTAGAACAGTTGTGACGATGGCTAATAACACAGGACAAGGACTAATAGTACCAGAGAGTAGAGAAGCTTATTCCACAACATGATAAATGCCCCAACTCTGGCCAAGACTCTGTTGTAAAGCAATGGAATAGCAGTAGTGGCGCAGGTGGTTCAGGCACTGCGCTACAAGCTGGAACGTCGCGGGTTCCATTCCCAATGGGGTCAATGAGTTAATACTCCTGACCGCTCTACGGCCATGGGGTCGACTCAGCCTCTAACCAAAATGACTACCAGGATTATCTTCTGGGGTTAAAGGTGGCCGGTGCGTAGGGCTGACGACCTAGCCAGCTACATGTATCGACTTCCTAGAAATTCAGGGAGTCTCAGGTTCCTGGAGCCGTAGAGGTCAGTCCAGGGATAGCTTCATTTGCCGCAGAATTAAATCCAAACATTTAGTAATACACTTGAAACCCCCCATAATATATGGCCTTTAAATTTACATTCTGATCGATCCTTGCAATAGAATAACATGGCGCTACTTGGAAGCCGAATTAGCTTTTAACATCGTATAATAAGGTAACATCTATAGCTACTCTCCATCACCTAGAACAGTGTTTCTTAACAGCCGGGCCGCGGCCCGTTACCGGGCCGCGGAAGGTTCTCCTGGAATTTGTCATTTTAGTTTTCTAAGCAATTTTCATGCATAAATGTTTTATAGTGGAAATATTCTGAGGAGAAAAATATTCGTGGATGTGTCAAAAAAACTCAGACCTAGATGTTGGCTTGAGGAAACTACAATATGCTACAAGATTTCATTAGTCCAGCAATTGATAACTAATTTAAACGTAATTTTATATATGTCAACATGCCACGCCCTATACATAAGTGTACTAATACTATTTATGATTATGCCATAATTAATTATTAATACTTATGTTAATTCAATGTATGAACTTAACAAAAATGGAAACGTATTTACGAGTAAATTTGTTGGGACCGGGCCCTCGTCTTATGAAAAAAGAATTTACCGGGCCGCGGTCTCACAAAGGTTTAGAAACACTTATCTAGAAAATGGTAATTTCTCAGCCAGTAGGCATCCACGCCAGAAGTATACGAGTATATACGTAGGACAAAACATCAAACAGCCGCCCTGTAAAGTTTCAGTTCTCGAAATGTCGCCGTATTTTTGCAAGTGTAAAGTAACACGCCGTCACTTGCGGGACGTATGATATCTCAATGTCTCTGAGTATGAATGATAATTTTTCATGTTTTCCGCTCGAGATAATTTTTTAATTTCAGCTGAAAGGTAACAAGAATTCATGACCCAGATACGTTTGAATGTCAGTTTGTAAACTTACGAGAGTCTAGTCAATATTACGCCATTTCAGAATCGTTGAGTTTAGTAGCAGATGAACTTCTTGGCAGCTGACGGTAGAACGGTATTGTTCCCTAGACCTCAGGAATGATTAATGACAGTAACGTAGCAGTAAGTACGGCGGGGGTAAATTTCATGCCCACAAAAGCCGGCTCGTTTTATTGGATCGCTGGCTAAGAAAAGGAGAGTGTTTGACATGTCTTCTGTTTACACAGAACAGTAAGGGGACCCTCAGATCCAGCAACAGGCATTTTTCGATAAGTTTATAAGTTTCGTTAACAAATGCAAAGAAAAAAAGTCAAAAGTGACACAATTTAAGATTACGTAGCGTTCCAATTTGGGGGCGTTTTTCCCCTCACCCAGTTTGTACTCAGTAATTAAATTATTTCACAGATATTCGAAACGGACTTAGTCTCTTCACTTAAGCCCATTCGATGAATCGAACAAAATGCTGCACAGAGCACTTGTATAGTTAAGGTTTCATCTTTATATGTGAGGGTAGTAAATACTGAAGATTGAGAGAAATGGATCATCTGAATGCGAATGAGTTATACAGGAGAGGCCTAAAAGCCCTAACCTACAATGTTCATGATGACGATAATTAATTACTTATCCTGATGGTAAATGCGTAGGAAATACTACGAAAAGGTATTAAAAATCTCTCACAACATTTCAGCTGGCAGTGTTTATAAGAATGAAGACGCTGTCAAAAGTATATTAACCATTGAAAGACGAAGCGCAGACCGCTTTACTTAAAGACCCAGTTCGTACAGCGCAGTAAACACTTTTCATGGCGGTTATAAAAACCAATAAGTGTCGGTTGTATGGGGCAGAACTCGCTGTTTGTACTCAGATAAATACAAAACACATAAAAGCAGTGTTGACAGAGCGTAGAGTTGTTGAATGTTAAACCTGTTGGTGCATCACGTAACTAGTAGGCTTTAAAAGGTTAAACATACATCTTTATATGGCAAGTAGATGCTGGCAAATGCGCATCTGCATTATGTCATATGTAGACGAAGTCTGACTAATATTCTGGTTTAGGTAAAGACGCTGAATGAATTTCAGATGACAGGAAGGGTAAAATATTATAAATAATGGGTTTGGAAGACCGTAGAACACACAAGTGTACTATCGTAGCACATGCCTCGAGCATCTGAGAAAATCTACGAAAATCACATCGACGTCAGTCTAAACTCGAAACAGGGAACTTACTAATAAAAAGCAGGAATGCCAGCCATTGTGCTGGACACCCTAGAGCGCTGTAATGAAATTACGGATTGTTAAATCAGATCATGTGCATTGCCAGCCTTTATTAACACTGAAAAATGCTACTAATCTCTACAAAACCACTCGACTTAAAGAAAGCAAAAATTTGTTTAATAAGTACGGTGTCTCCGGCGATGCCCTCATTCGGTACGTTCGGAGTGGGATGTATTAAAACACAGTGGACACGTAAGCGAAATTAGACTGAAGGTCGAGAGACAACAAACACAGTCCAAGGGGTGAAGTGGACTGGGGGGGGGGGCACGTACCATAATTACAGTTCCATGTAGTCTCCTGCTATTTGATTACAGCCCACCAACGAAACAGCAACATATTTGTGTGTCTTTGCGGTTCGCATACACGTAGCTTTTTACGGCTTAACTGAGTATCAGAATATAGGTGATAATGGTTAAACAGAAAACATAAAATATTCGGCAACAACCACTACTTTAGCCGGGGGAAGGGGGTTGCAATAATCGCGAAGCCAATAGACGAGATGGTTGAGATCTCGCTCTTCTGGGACAATAGGCAGCGTACAGTGGTAATTCCGTAACGATTTCTTGACCCTTGAAGATGGGACCCATGGATTGTCCCGAAACGCCGATATGGAATTTACCATTCTGGGCTGCGTAATATTCCAGAAGACGGCAGATCTAATCTACATCGGGGCGGAAGCCTGAAATCACGCAGATGAGACGGGTGTTTTCTAGGGGTTGACACCATGTAGGATCCTACTTTGAAAACGACATTTCCGAGCAACGTGCTACCTTCGTCTTCAAGGCGATGGGATAACGTCCAGGGTGAACGCTGAAATTTGCCTGTAAGGCATTCTGTTACCATGCAGATGGAGGCAACACTCCTCCTCCGAAACGTAGGTGTCACTGCCCCTCCACAAAGGCCTATACACCTACATAAACTGGCCAATTTTAGCCAATTCTACGAATAATTTCCTTGCTTAAAGAAAGAAGGAAAGACAAATGTCAGTAGTGCTTAAAACAGGAACACATGACTAAGAATGTCTTGCAGAAAAACTACGCTTCGGACCTTCCGAACAAGAGGGGACAGGGGAGCAACTATTAGCTTAAGGACTCTGCCCAATTGGGTTAATTAGCGTACTGCTAATGGGCAACAGTTTCCAAACGCCCTCTTTTGGAATGTGTATCGCCCACTGCTCTTAAGATACACATCCAATATCACAGTTAAACAACAGCAGACATTCTGCAGTGCAGACATCACAACGCCTCAGCAGTACATTCCAGTAAAGCTGTGACTACGCACAAAACAGAAGCATATGTGGCTGTGGACTTACAACGCCACTCATTCTTAACTTTGGCACTAGATAGGACGACTGCTCATCTTCAAGGCCCGGACGCCCTGCCCTCGGGAAAACAGCCATACGGTGCCCATGAATAGGATGCTGGCTGGGCCGCAGAGCTGATCTGGACGTTTTAAAGAAAAATCCCTTGTCCTTGTCCGGAGCCGAACTACCTACCATTCCTTGGTCTCCCTGCACGTAGCGCAGTACACGATATCGACTGCGCTAATTCCGCTCCATTCCTTTCCATTTCAATCCCGTTAACGCTAAATAACTGCAGATGATGATCCAGCGTATTAAAATACCTCATGAACTACCAACGGTCCGTGTTACATAATTCAGTCAGTATGCTGACTAGATCATGGAATCGACAGTGTGGGAAACATGCATTCGAATGCAAGCAGAGATAGAGTTTTTCACCTCCAGAACGCCTAGACAGGCTCTCGGGGCCACTCGGTCTTTATCCGACTGGTACAGGCGGCTATTTCCCTGGGGTTACGAGATCGATGCGTGAAGGTGGCTTCTCAATTCCATCCACTACCGAGGTCAAGAATACGTGGATTTCTTTATTTATGGTCTACTGAATGACACGGTCAGTAGCTCCGGCTACACATTGTCGAAGAGTGAAACAAATAGTAATGAATTTGAAAGGACATGGAAGAAAGCTGTCATACCGTAATTTGACGTAACTTACATCTTTCGAAATGGGTCAGAGAAAAATGCGAAACACCTCAGTCAGGGTGTTGGACGTCTCCACCAAGATTCAAATACGTGCATCTCCAGAACACAAGTCACGAGAGTTGGTAGCCAACTTGTAGGGTAAACACTTATAAACACACCTCCACTCCACCATACGTCGTCATTATCTGGTGAATAATTACGTATAGGAACAATGTTACAAAGAAATTCGGGACACCTCTGTGACAGAACCCCTGTTTCGGAAATTTTTGAGCTAAATATATTGTACTTTGTGCACAATGTGCCACTCACCACCAATCGTAATCCACGTGCAGATACCGTGTTACAATCTGACAATTTGTTTCCTGAATAATTAAAATAATGGAAACATTTCCTAATAGTTAGCACATAATCTTAATAATTCAGTTGGAACTGGCAGTATTTTTATCAGTGTCTCGTTTTTGGAACAAAAGAGTTAATGTACCATCAGCAACATCCGCAGTGTACGAAAGCCTGGATAACGAACTCACGTGTCCGTAGCTGGAATCTGAACTTCCTGTTTCCTTTGATCGGCTTTGCTTTCTTCTTCCTTCATATCGCTCAGGTTTGTCGACATATAAACACAATATTTTCATGCAGATTTTCCTATGGTGTTTAAATTTAAAACACAATTTAAAAAAAAAAAGCACGGGATATCTAGCGGTCAAGGCATTTAACAAAAACACGCATAAAACTATAGCTGGGGCCCTGACGGTAGAACCGAGAAGCAGCAACACAAGTGTTCCCACAGCCAGACATCCATCATAACATTCTACGACTGCAGATGAAATTAGAGAATTAATACGATACAATTTAATCATATGATAATGCAAAAAAGGTAAATGTTCTTTACGACTATCAAAACCGCTTACCATCAAGATCCTTTGATTAATTCCATGTGCTCACTTAAATAGTGATATATTTCTTATATTTAAATGACAAAATATAATCACTACAACAGAATTTAAAGTTCAATAGCCTTTTTCTTTTGCTCTGGCACTGAGAGCTGAAATTGATTTTAGTTTTTATTGTGTTGCCAATAACGCATGCCAAGGGCAGTCATTCCTCCTATTCCAAGTGATTATACTTTAAGCCCCAAAAGACTTTCGCATAAAGGTGATGATGATAAAGAAAATGATTTTAGGCGCATCCGCATAAATAGCGAATAGCGACTATCAGCTTCGTCATGTATGTCGTCCGTCTATCCTCCCATAGGATGGATGGTTGTGAAATTTTACATCGGGGAATTTTACGAAAATCTGTAGAGAAACTCCAAATTTTGTTAAAATCGGAGAAAAATCGGACACTTTATTGAAGATCTAATTGTGTTTCATATTGTCGGCAAAGACATAGATAGAACAACATTATACAGAACGCGTGGCTGTAAATCCAAGACAATATTTGGATTATTTATTACATTGTTAGCAGTGAAATACGTACGTCAACAATACCAACACAACGAACTGTTGAGTTTCCACAGCAAAAATAGGTACACGAAGGTACCAAGATGTTGAACGTACAATGATTGAAGGACCAGAATTAATCTAATATACTTGAACATTCAGTTCCTACACCATGGAGAAGAATCAAAGTCTCAATCTTAAAAGCCAACTGCTTCTTAATGCTATACTGCATAAGGAAATAATTGTTTACTGTGACATCAGAAGAAAAACAAAAACTGAGTGTGTGGTCAAATGCAAAGACATTAAATATTGTAGTAGGTAGTACACACAGTCAAAAACTAGACTCAGAAGGTTTAAGAAAAATGCTCAAAATAATCCAGATTACACAAACATCAAAATGTTTCGAAAAGGTATATCATACATCGTATTGCGAACGAGTTAAATCGGTCAAGTAATTCTGGCCCTGTTACATGCAGAAGGAAAGGCTTTAAAAAATATAAAAGGTGATTTACGAAAGGAGCCTATAGAGGCGGACAAACTTTATGTTCCAAGTGGAATTCGAACAAGCGCCCCCCCCCCCCCCCCCACCCGACCACGGAAAGACGGAACGGCCGAGGCAAAAAAAAAAAAAAGAACACAAAAAAAAAAAAAAAAAAAGACTAA
>Ga0123357_10014094_pt1 | contig 10420 bp, 7 predicted proteins | sample TergutEmb28metaG_FD_89873 | JGI IMG/M metagenome (GOLD analysis project Ga0123357, IMG submission 89873) | Embiratermes neotenicus P4 segment gut microbial communities from Petit-Saut dam, French Guiana - Emb289 P4 | ecosystem: Host-associated > Arthropoda: Insects > Digestive system > Gut ...
ATAAATCGCAAAATCACCAATAGTCGGCGCTGCGAACACTGTTCCTATAGGAAACATCCCAACTGTCATAATCATTGCGACAAGCCAGGCTAAAAACTTCTTAGCGGCCTTTGTCTGTTTTAGAACCTTCATGTCAATCTCCTCTCATAATGAGCCGGGCAACAACCATTTATGAAAAGAAACCCGCATATGTTTCCTCAAAATTACGAACGCGGGCATGCCGAGCGGCTACCTGCGATTTATCAGGTATGATCGATCGTTTTATTGGCAATCAACCCGCTCGTTCCTCTTTCTCATAAACCAGTTCACTATTGTAAACTTCGGATATTGATGCCCAAGCAAAACTAAGGTATTACAGACTGCCTCTATTGTTTTCCGATTCCTCCCTTCCATAAATACAAATATTTAGTAACATAACTACCGTCGAAGCCTTTATATAATGTTTGCTTCGCTCCCGACAGCCTCTTATGTGTCAATGGTTTATGTAACAAATGATTCCTTGCCGAAGGGCAATGCACCAACTGATCTGGTTACGCGCCTATCTTATCACAGAAAAAGCGATTGGTAAATACAAAATAATTGTTTTTAATGCTACTGTTACTATTTTTTATTATTTTTAGCATATTTATTTTATAAAGTATTTGACATAATAATTTACTATATTCTATATAAATACATAATTACAAACTGACGCCACATTGTATGGCTTCAATGGATCAAATCAAGTATGAATATCATTCAGGGAGGAACCGAGAATTGCAGTTCCAATTCAATAAGAGTATAATTTTATCTGGACGATAAAACGATAAAGCAGCCCTTATCGTTACATGTACGGGATTTATTCTACTTGCACTTGACGCCGCTTTATGGATCATGTTATATTTTCCGTTAGCAACGGTGGTAATACTTATATATTTCAAAAAACACTAAGCCAATTCAGGAGGTTTATATGGCCGTTGAGTTAAGACAGGAACGGCGCTACACATTCGAGGAGTATTTGGAAATCGACGACGGAAATAAATATGAATTAAGAGATGGAATTTTATATATGATGTCCGCGCCTTTCGATCCGCACGTCGTAATAGGTGGGCAGCTTATAGCCCAGCTAATCGTTTTTTTTAGAGGGAAGACCTGTCAGGTTAAATATGATTCAAACGTACGCCTCTGGAAAGATAAGGATACTACTTATGTCCCGGATATTTCAGTTATATGCGATCCATCCAAAATAAATAATTTCGGGTGCGTTGGGGCCCCGGACTTTATAATCGAAATAATTTCGCCGTCAACCGCCCGAATGGATTACCTCGTAAAACATAAGGACTATCAGGACTCAGGTGTTAAAGAATATTGGATAATTGACCCGAAAGACAAAAAAGTAGACGTTAACATATTAATAGACGGAAAATATGAGTTAACGACTTATACGTTTGATAATGTAATTGACGTGCGGGCATTACCCGGATGCGAATTGGATTTTACAATATTTAAGGAATATAACCTTTTAGCTTAGCAATATATACGAAGGGGGCCAGGCTCTGTATCCGCATCAGCGTTCCATATATTATGAAATAAAGAATTTTTTAGAGAAAGACTGCCCTGATTGCAGGATTGGAACTCTAGTAGGCGTTAGAAGGATTGGAAAAACCGGTGTATTGACCGATTTGGCAGAGTCTGTTCCCGGCGCCGTGTATATTGATTTCAGGAACAAATCGAAAGATACCCTGGAGAAATATTTTGGGTTATTGAGGCTGAATAAGCCGGGCGTACTGTTATTGGACGAAATTACGGAATACACAGGGTTTTATGATTTAATAAAAGAGTTGGAATATACTGTATATAATAAAAATTACGGTTTAAAAGTAATAATATCAGGTTCCTCGTGCCTGCACACATTGGCTGTCCAATACGGCCCGTTAGGCGCGGGCAGGAGTAAGCTATTCAGGATGGGTTTCTTATCGTTTTCCGAGTATCTAAGATTCACGGGAAAATGTAATACATTCCTTTTCAAAGGCGTGGCGGATATAACGGAACAGGATTTCAAGGATTATTTGCAACTCAAAGGGCTGGAAGGTTCCGGGTTAAATTTGGTGTTCAACCGTGATTATATGGAAGGTATTTTTTCGGATATGGACAAAGCGTCCAGGGCTGATTTATATGGCGATAGTGTCGTAGAGATTAATGAGGACGATCTTTATTGTGTCCTGGATATGGTGGCATATTCTTTAACCAATCGGGTGAACGCTGAAAAATTCCGCCGCCCTGACGGTTCAAAAGAATTTAAGGCCCTTAATATACCGGGTTCCGGTTATGGCATGAGGTTGTCCTTATCTGTGGAACAGATATCAAAAATGGAACCGAAGAATATCCTTAAAGCCCTATTCTATTTATTGGAATCGAATCTCGCATATGTTGAAACATGTTTTGGAAACGGACCTGTCGAACCGGCCGGAGGGTTAGTCCGGGATTTGTTGAATTGGAACTCGAAAGAGGACTTAATAAAGTTCTTTGATATTTATAATATCTGTTTGGTCAGTCCGTTATGGTATACCAGGTTAGCTGAAGAAATCCTGGACGAATACGGAATATCCTTGAATGATCTATTATGGACATCTATTTACGGAGGCATCCTGGAGAATTATATACAGGGTTCATATTGCAAGTTTGTATGGGGCATAAATTATCATATTTATAAAATAGGAAGCCCGCCTAAAAGAGCTACCAATGAAGAAAGGGCAAACAGCAAAGAAGTGGATTTATTCGATAGCCGCAAGAGCCTTTTGTGTGAAATCACTGTAAGCAACAAAGAACGCGGAGCCTTTTATGTGATGGAACATTTCCCGGATACCCCATTTATCAGGATTCTGTCAACGAAAGATATCGAAGGCTTCAGATGGGGCAGCTATAAGATTCCGTATCCGAAATTAGCGGCAATGGTAGATACCGGTGAAATATTCAAGTTAGAAAAGACTGTAAAAGGCCAATCCCGTCAATGCGGGCTTGACCCGTATTCCCCTGAGATTAGAGAAATGTAGGGGATCCCGGGTCAAGCCTGGGATGACGTGCGCCCGAAATAAAGAACCTTTGCCTTCAGTTCGCGTAATCGCCGTTGTTTACGTATAAGGCTTAGCCGGCTCATTGTCTGAAATACAAACAAGGCCCCGAAACCGGTTGTTTACCGGTTTCGGGGCCTTATTTAATGCCATTTCCGCCTAAACAATTGCTTTACTCGATCCACGCCTTAAAAAAATGGAATCATATACGACATGCCTGCTGGGGCCGCCGTTAATCATATCGAATAAAATCTCGGTGCTGGAAAGGGCCATTTCAACCGCAGGCTGATACACCGTATCCAGGGAAGGATGAAAATACTCAGTCATTTCAATACCGTCAAACCCCACTACCGTCATGTCGTCCGGAATCTTCAGATCCATGGAGAGGGCTGCCTTTGCCGCGCCGATGGCCAGAATGTCCGCGAACGCGAAGACTGCCGTCATATTACGGTTCCTGGCGCATAATTGTTTCATCAGCTGAAACCCGACATGCAAGCCTGACTCCGCCTCCGTGGTATTGATTGCCACCAACTCCGGGTCAAACGGTATGTCATAGCGGGACAGCCCATTAATATACCCGTTATAACGCAGGGCGTTCGGCGTGGATACCTCATAGGGATTACGGAAAATAAACCCGATCCGGCGGTGCCCAAGGGATATAAGGCTCTCCATTACGTGAAACGCTTCCTGTTCGTCATTTATACGCACGCTGGAATACAGCGACGTATCCACATCCTCACCGGCCGATATGGTTACCAGCACGCAGGGAATGCCCAATTGCCTGAATTTTGCTTCCGAATAACCGTAGGAACCGCCCATGATGATAACGCCGCACAGGTTTCGATCCGCTTTTTCCTGGATTGCAATGTCCAATTCGCCGGACATGCTGTCCACATTCTTTATCAGCAAAGGATATCCGCGCAACGCCACTTCCTTTTCTATGCCCCGTATCAGTTTATTGAAGAAAGGGTTGGTTATGCCTTTTACAAGCAGCGCAATATTTTTTGAGTTGTTTTTTTTCAGATTTCTGGCATTGCTGTTGGGGATATAGTTATATTTATCCACTATCTCCATTACCTTTTTAACCGTTTCGCCGCTGACTGCCCCCGACTGGTTGAGCACTCTGGAAACAGTGGAGATACCGACGCCCGATAAACGCGCAATGTCTTTTATGTTCACGCCCATGATTGGTTATTGGCCCAAAGCCGCCTTCATCATTGAGATTTTCTGATCGCAGGCATTTTTGTAGAACGTGTATACATCGTCATAGCCCATAGCCTTTACCTTGGTTACCATATCGTCATATAGGGCGTTGAACTCCGTGTCATCCTTGGCAAATACCATTTTCCAGGAATCATCTTTGATGATTGTCGAGATTTGGTTGATCGTATTCTGCATGTCCGTGGTTGGGGTGGGGTCTTCATAATCTGTACCCGGAACCACGACAATCTGGTTATGATTTGTCATATAATCAGTTTCCGTCAGGGCGCCCATATCCGACTGCCAGTCCGTATCCAGCTGGAACAGCCGGTTTTTGAGGGTGGAGGGCCACAGATCGGGAATATATGCCTGGCCGGTCAACGGATCGGAGGCCGTGCCCGTAATAAACAGGTTACCGAACTGGGAGATCCCGTCACTGTAGGTACCCCCGCCGTATTCGTCGGGCATAACTGTGTCATTGCCGGCGGCATCGAGGAAGTCAGTCTGCACGGGCTCGCCGTTATCCATATTCCACATCAGGCCCTCGATGCCGGCATTCACCAGCTCGGTATATTCGGGCGTGTAGAACCAATCCAGCAGTTCAACCATTCTTTCGGGATATTTTGTCTTGCTCCCGACCTGTACATAGCGGAACTGCCCGTTGGGCGTGCTGCCGGTGGCAATGAGTTTTTGATTGTCTATGCCCACGGGGGCGAAACCTCTGCCCGCCTGCTTGTTACCGTTTATGTCGTTGTATGAGGATCCGAGCCAGGGCCAAAAGCAGAACAAAGCCTGCCCGTCCATTATTTTACTCTTTAAGGTATTGAAATCCTGTGTGGGGGAATCCGGATCCATAATACCCATCTGGTTTGCTTTGTTAAAGAACGCAAGGCCCTGGATATAACCGGCGTTCCTGTCCAGGACATCGGTGACGGCATAGTTATTGGTGTACTGAATTATAGCGAAATTACCGATGATTTCTTCGCCGGACATATAGTTGATATTAGCCGGATTATTCATCAATACACCGTCCCAGTCCTTAAATAGGGAAATGGGGTAGACGGTTTTTCCGCTCTCCGACGTAGGATGGACGGCCTGCATTTGTTTGAGCATGTTCAGCAGGTCGTCGAAGTTTTTAAGCTGGGGTTTGCCCAACTCCCTGTAATAGTCCCACCTGATAAAAGCTCCGTTGTTGAGGAATTTTCCGTCCTGCGGCTCCGTCGGGGCCTGGTTGCTGACTTGCATCGGGATGCCGTATACGCTGTCGCCCGTATTATACAACTTTTGATACCTCTGAATAGCGCCGGAAAATTCCTTCAGATGGGCGCCGTATTTATCCAAAAGGCCGTTTTGATTCATGTCCAAAAACAGCCCGACCTGGATAGAATCCTGAATTTTGGAATTGGCGTTGTCAAGGAATACCAGATCGCCCAGGTTTCCGGACGCTGAGCGCGTTTGATAAAGGGTGTCGCCGCCGCCGGACACATTCGGTGATATGATGTTGGCCGTGATGTTGAACTTGTCCTTGAGTATCTTCGCAAACCAGCCTGTTTGTATGCCCTGAAAGTTGGCGTATTGCTGGAATACGTCAATTGAAATGGGATCCCGGCCGGCGCCGGTGTCCGCCGCGGCCGATTCCGCCGCCGGCGCGGATGTCTCCGCCGGCGGGGCCGTTGACTCCGCCGGCGCGGCTGTAGCCTGTTCCGTCGCCGCGCTTACCGCCGCGTTATCGGCCGGGGGGTTATTACCGCCAGACGCCGAACCGCAGCCTGCTGCCGAACCGATCAGCAGCGCCGCGCATAATACTGCAATGAATCTTTTCATGTTCATGACTCCTTCTTTTATGTATTGGATTTTATCCTTTAATGGCGCCCACCATAATCCCTTTTACAAAATATTTTTGAAAATAGGGATAGATAAAAAGTATAGGTAGGACCACTATTACCGTGACTGTCATACGTATTGAAGTAGGCGTCGCTTTTGTGGCCAGCGAAGCCGCCAGAGCCGAATCCGAGGCGCTGGTGTTCCGTAAGGTCTGAGCAAGCGAATTGGCCTGGTTGATAAACTGATATAGTATAAACTGCAGGGTATACAGCTTCTGATCAGTCATAAGAATCAGGGTGTCCGTAAAAGAATTCCATTGCCCTACCGCCGCGAATACGGCAATTGTCGCCATGATGGGCTTGATAACAGGCAGAATAATCCGTATAAAAACCTGCATGGGGTTAGCGCCGTCGATTTTAGCCGCTTCCTGCAGCGAATAGGGCGTGGATTCTATGTAGGTCTTTACCAATATAATGTTGAAAGGCTGTACAATGGCCGGAAAAATATAACCCCAGAAATTATTAGTCAGGTGCAGGTTCATCATCGTGATATACCAGGCAATCATGCCGGCGTTAAAATACATTGTAATTATGATGAGCCTGTACATGGCCTTACGAAACCACATCTTTTCCTGTGAAAATAAGTAACCCAGGAAAGCGGACGCAGCAACAGTAGCCGCGCATCCGATGATTGTACGCAAAACACTTACTATGGCGGCGTGAGACAAGCCGGGCAGCTTAATCACATCAGAATAATTGTGAAAGTGGATCTGCCGCGGCAAAAAGATAATCTGGCCGCCCGCGCTCAGGTTATTGGCGCTGATCGTGTTAATTATGACATAGTAGAAAGGATATATGCTGATCAAAGTGATTAGGATAAAAAAACCGCAATTCAGCACATTAAAGATGACCCCTGAAACTAACGGACGTTTGCGTCCATTAGTCAGGTGCGGCAGCTTCTTTCGCCAGGTTTTAGCGATTGCGGGCGCCCCCCTTTCACCAGTCGATGTTCAGGCAATGATCCACTGGATAATAATCAGACAATAGTCTCGCCGCGTATGATCCTGGATAAATTGTTTACGGTAAACAGCAGCACAATACTGACGAAAGATTTCAATATCCCGATAGCGACCGCCAAAGACACGCTTGACGTTGTCATGCCGATATTGTAGACATAGAGATCCAACACCTGAATATGAGCCTTGTTAAACGAGTTTTGAAACACGAAGTATTGATCCATGCCATTGTTAAGAAAGTTGGCCATAGATAACAGCAATAAAACGAAAAAGGTAGGCATAAGGCCGGGCAGCGTTATATGCCACATGAGCTTAAACCGCCCCGCGCCGTCCACACTGGCGGCCTCATACAGTTCCTGGTCCAAACCCGCTATGGCCGCAAAATATAAAATTGAATTCCAGCCGATGGTCTTCCAGAGGGTAAGCACGGTCATCGTCAGCCATGTATGGCTGTCCTGCACCAGCCAGTTAACAGGCTTGTCTATCCAACCGAGACGCACCAGTACGGTGTTGGCAACGCCTTCGGTGGAAAATAGGGAAAAACATAATGAAAAAAGCAGAATCCAACTAACAAAATTTGGCAGCGTTGTTAGAATCTGAACGCCTTTTTTAAACCTGTTTGACTTCACTTCCGCCAAAAAGATGGCAAACGCCACGGGGAATACTGATGCCAGGATGTTCAGCCCGCTTATTGCGAAGGTATTGCGCAGTACCTCTAAAATCTGCTGTATTTGAATAGGGTTGGATACCAGGGCGGCAAACCACTTAAAACCTACAAATGCACAGCTGGATAGCGGAAGGGGCGGACGGTAATCGAAAAAAGCGTATACCCATCCAAACAACGGATAATATGCGAACAAGAAGGTCAATGCCAGAAATGGGACGGCCATTAATAACAGGAACAGGCCCTCTTTATTTTTTTTGAAAATCATAACTGTACCTCTATTCCACAGCTGATGATATCTTTATAGGAAACGTTTCCATTGATGATATATATATGCACATATTATATTCCTATGATTTAGAAAGTCAAGTTATTTTTTTGTAATTACAATAGAAGTTTGAATAAATATATTCGATTTATATATTAATTGACATACTGTGTATTGATCATTATAATTAATGAAAATGCATAACAAATGTCAGTAATAAAGTAATGGAAACGGTTCCATACGCAAAGTTGCAAATAATTTTCCGCCTGTGTAAGCGAAGGATCGGCGCCAGGCTGAGAATGCGCTGCGCTGCGGGGCGCAGCCATTCGCGCTTCCGCTACGCGTTAGCACTCAAAAGCACTCGCCCTGCGGGCTCAAACAGTGGCCGGCCCCGCATCGCATTCTCAGCTCGTCGCCTCAGAAAATCGGCCGCTTACACAGCGCGATAATTTTTGGAGGAAGGGAACGGGAGCAATGAGGCTTATGCCAAATGCTGATCTCATAACGTTCAGGAAGGGAGATACTCTGTTCTCTTTCCTGCGCTCAGGCGACATCTATGAATTTATCCATGAAAATTACATTATTAACCTATTTCAGGGATCCCCCAAAGAAGGTTCCGCTAACAACATATACCTGCGTGTTTTCGGGGGTGATCGGGGCACGGAGTGCTTCCCCTGTTAGGCTTGGCTTCCAACAGTAAAATAGCGATATGGGAAAACGGTTTGGTCTTCACCGGCACGGCCGGAAACATCCCGTATACCGTGACATTTTACGCCCGGCATGGCTTTTGGCTCTGGGATGTCTGCTTGTCCGGCATGGGTGAGAATGTGGATCTCCTCTACGGCCAGGATATCGGCGCCGCGGATAAAGCCGGCGTTTTGACCAACGAGTTCTATACGGCGCAGTATTTGGGGCACTCTGTCTTTGAATCAGATAAAGGCTATGTGATCTGCTCACGCCAGAATTTACCGCAGGAAGGCAGCTTCCCTTATGTACAGCAGGGAATGCTGCATGGCAGGGCGGTGGGGTATTCGACGGACGGTATGCAGTTTTTTGGCCTTACATATAAACTGACGCAAACGCCTGAGGCTACTATCAAAGGGCTGCAAAATGAAAACTATCAATACGAATTTACATATACGGCTTTACAGACGGAAAATGTCAGCTTATCGGGAAAGCGTTCCTTTGTTTTTTACGGTTTTTTTTCCGGGGACCATCCGGAAGCCATTAAACGCATAGAGTACCGGGATGAAATAATTGCCGCTTACCAAAAATACCTGGCTTTAAGAGAAACGGTTTTAACGTACCCCGACACAGTGAATGAGAAAAAACCTCAAGCCGATGCGGCCCTCTCGGCGGAGTACGGCAAACCTTATGCCTCGCCTGTTTGGGACAGCGCGGAGACGGCGTTCTTTTTCCCGGAACGTAAGCTGGAGGAAATAGAAAATGGGCGGCTTTTATCATTCTATACGCCCTTACATACCCATGTGGTTTTACAGGAAAAGGAGTTGATGACGGAACGCCCGCACGGGCATATCCTAATGACCGGAATCGATTCCGGCGCGCCGCTAAGCCCGCGGATCAGCTCCACCAATTATATGTACGGTTTATTCAACAGCCAGACCGTAGCCGGAAACACCTCGTTCCATAAATTTATATCCGCGGCCAGAGGTAATCTGAATGTCCTGAAAAACCACGGCCAGCGGATTTATGTTAGGTTGGGCGGAAAATACCGCCTTCTCACCATGCCGGCGGCTTATGAAATGGGCGTGAATTTTTCCCGTTGGTACTATAGCCTGCCGGATACGCAGGATACCTTGGTTATCACATCGTTCTGCGCGGCGGATAAGGCGGATTTGGCGCTGCAGGCTGAAAGCGGGTCGGGGCTGATATATGATTTTATCATTTCCAGTCAGCTGGTTTTAGGGAATAATGAATTTGAGCAGGGTATAGATGTTGAGGCCGTAGGCCCCGGAGGAAAGATACTGCGGTTTAAACCGGATCCGGACGGATGGAAAAACAGCCCATATCCCGGCCTGCATTACGATATACAACTGCCGGGTATTGATTTTACCTGGAGCGATGACCGGGTGTTTTTCCGGGATCGCCTGCCAAGGGATAAAACGTTACTTACCATATCAGTTAAAAACTGTAAGGGATTTCAATTGATCATTGAGGGGAGAACTGAAATTGAAGCGGCCCAGGCTGTCAAACCGTACGGGTTTGACAGGGAATTCTCCGAATATATGAATTTTTACGCTTCGTTTATGGGTCACTTTCATCTGAGTATAGACGGAAAACACGGGGAAGAGACGGAACGTTTGAATGAGACGGTTTGGTGGTATACCCATGACGCAATGATTCACTTTGCCTCACCTCATGGGTTGGAGCAGACCGGC
>Ga0123357_10014096_pt1 | contig 10419 bp, 8 predicted proteins | sample TergutEmb28metaG_FD_89873 | JGI IMG/M metagenome (GOLD analysis project Ga0123357, IMG submission 89873) | Embiratermes neotenicus P4 segment gut microbial communities from Petit-Saut dam, French Guiana - Emb289 P4 | ecosystem: Host-associated > Arthropoda: Insects > Digestive system > Gut ...
AGCATTTAAGTTTGTTACTTATGCAAGCCAAGGTTATTATGGTCTTTAAAACTACTGTTGGGTATCCACACCCAATATACGTCACTTGCATTACGCCTACATTATATAAATTTAAATTTGAAATTAAATTAAATCCATTGTTGTAAATGCTGCGTACCTAAAAAACATGGCCGCCCATTCATTGTTCACTTCCAATAATGGCTTGCTTCAGTTGCCATGACAGTAAGTCTGACAGTCGACACGGTGCGTCAGAATTAACGACATACTATGAGAATTCTGATTCCAAATCAAACTGCAACTCCAATCCAACTCAGAAAGCCTAATATTACGTTCTTACATGACCTACAGTGGCCATTGACCATTTACAAGGTATTGTGGATAAATAGTACCACATTCTAACGTCATGCACTTATATATACTCTTAATGGATAATACTCACTTGATATCCTAATTTAAATCTAGCATGACAGACACATAACATGGACAGCACAACCCCAACATGTGCGCCGTCGTTATTTCTGGTAACATTACACCAAACCACCATTACAATACGCCACTTGGCCTTGTGACAGTGGAGACCTCTGGTGGCCAACGCAATCAATGAAATATTGTTATGAAACTCCATCAAATGTTATGTTGGAACTACTAACCGCCTTTCTTGTAGTGAACTGACAAATCATTTTTGCTACCTCATCAATTTACATATTTGGCAATGCTAAGATACAGACTGCCCCCAAATTGTATAATCGTGACTATTACAGTGAAGGAAACAAGGCATGCGGATGAAACTGCATGGACACATAATGGGTTTATCTTTCAGCGTTCATTTCTGGTAGCCTCAAATATCAAAGTGCCTAAGCATGACATAGTCACACTGTACGCCTCATCATACTTTCATACAGTTTAAACTAGAGAAGCCAAATTTACTGAAGCAGCCAAGGATTGGAAAAATCACATACGCAATTACCTACGCATTGCGTCGCTTCGTTGTTTTTCAACCGCTATTCAGTGTTCTTCAAAGGGTCCGGCACGTTCGGTACAGTGTTACTCTAAAAAGTTCGATTACACCGCTGCGCCATCTGACAGTTGAGACTGTAACCAATTAAACCAGCGCTCCATGAAACGTTGTTATGGCGACCATATAGAAAGTCTGTGAACGAAAACTGTTAGAAAGACTTCACGATTATTACACAAAGCAAATCTTTCATACAGCTGTGATTACATAAATCAGACGCGAACAAATAACACGTGTGATACGTCAGGTATATGGCAAGCTGGAACACAAAATACCAAGACAAAGCTACTCGCTTGTTCACGTGCTACACCGACGCCGTGTCACAGATAACACAACGAACCACAGGCACAGGAATTGGGGTTAATCTCGCCAGTTTCCAGGAAATGCGTGCTTGATTTTGATTGTCTGACGCCACTACAACAGGAAAAATTATTTCAAGACTTTTGCTACTTTTTTTCGAAATATAAATAAAATTGGCAATGTGGTCCATGTCTATCTGTGGTAGCCTTTAATCTTGTCAGTGTTTGCACTGAAGTAATAATAAGGCAAAATTAAGCCATGCTGAACGGTACTTATATCAGGTCTACCTAGAACAACACAATACGTGTACGATTCACAGATATTTAAATTATGAAGTGAAGCTCTTTATTGTTCGGTCTCACGGATTAATTTTCCAGCCGCTATCCTAAACTGCCTACCGCACAAGTGGCCTTGAAGGAAAAAGTAAATGACTGCTATATTGACGGGACCAATGCAGGCGCATGGGATTCGAAACGGCTACCGATGACATGACATTTTAACTATAAACAAGATCTTACAAATAATCGGTTTAAAATTTCGATGAATTCCATACATGAGATTTTAGAAGTACTGAAAAGCTCCATATTAAATATAGGAACTATATTCAACACGGAATGAGCGAAATTCAGGCTTAAATTAGCGTTAAAAAGTAACATAACTGAAATAACTACATTGACCTACTGTTGGAGGATCGCATCTGCAATGAATATAAACTAAAATTTCAGCTCTGCTTATGTGTACACTTTTCCTAGACAAACATTTGGAAAATTAAACAAGGCAGTAATGTGTGCATAACGTCAACGGTGTAAGACATTTCTGGGTCCATTGCGAAAATAAACTGGGGGGTTGAGGGTCTACCTACGCGTAGTCCATAACTAACAACACAAAATCTGTCCCCCCCCCCCCCCTCCTCCCCATCAAACGAAAGGTGGGTCGCAATGCAGCTGCGTAGATTGCGGTAGCCTAGTACCGGCCGTAACGCCTAGCGAAACAGTCTGACGTTCGCTCTGTTTTATTTCTATCTCTCGAAAGTTGCATTGTAGATTAACGGATTTAAAATTTCATACAACTACAAGTTAATTACATGTAGTCTTATACCTATCAATTCAGGTCGAAGGACGCTTAGTTTAATCATTACTAACAAAAAAAATCGTTAATAATCGTGTCTCTTCCGAAGGGCATTGTTGCTTAGTGAAAATAAAAGTTCGAAAATGTAGGCCTAACATAGTTATTGACCGCGGGTCTTGGAGGAAATGTGTACTGAAGATTACGCCTGTTCCAAGCTTCTCTACAGTTTCTATGATTTATTTATTTATTATTTTTTTTCGCTCGGAGAAGTACTTAGGGAGCTTAGGTTTCTATGTTTGTGCGCTGTTTAAAATACACAAAAGCAGTATTTCGAATGCATGTCTCGCAGCACTCACTGTTAAGTGCAGTCTCCTGTCATATAATGCTGTGCAGTCTGGTAGGAATATATCAGTTTCCTTATGTTTCAAAAGACCGTACAGCCTCCATCTTCTACCTTGAAACCTCTTTAAATATTTACCAGTCGGCACGGCGTCACATTCAAGACAACCTGTATTTATGTGTATGCATATGTATGTATGTATGTTTGCATGTATGTATGTATGTATGCCATGGATACAAACATCTGACAAAATGACAGTAAAATATGGAATATATCACAAACATAAAATTATATGAAGTATGCACAGTATATAGTATTGTGTGTCACCTTTACACATAACAAAACTAATCTACAGAGTAAAATGAGTGTGTATTTAAGTATCCTCTTAATGCTACTTTAAATTGTGCTTTTCATTCAGAAGACTTGTGAGCCAACCTGGTAGTTGTTGAAAATTCTGATGTCTGCAAAGACTGCAGTTTTCAGAACACAATGAAAGGTTGGCATGTGGTCTGTGAAGATGGTGCTTAATCCTTGTATTCATATTGTGTAGAGATAAATTTGTTTCAAATTTGTCTTTATTATCTACAATGGAATTCATTCACTAAAATGTATATTGGCATGGAGGCAGGCAGAGTAGCATAGTACAGGGACCAGGCTACAGACTGGATGGACCGGGAATCGAATCCCAGTAGGGGCAGGAGATTTTGCTCTTCTCCAAAACGTCCAGACTGACTCTGAGACCCATCCAGCCTCCCATTGAATAGGCACTGGACCTCTTACCCGGGGGGTAAAGCGGCCAGAGTGTGAAGTTAACCACTCACCTCCATACAGTGCTGAGTTTAAGAATTAATGGAGCTATACCTCTAACTCCTCATACATGCCTTGAAGGAGTGGGCAAGGAAAACTTTACCTTTTTACCTTAATATTTGTGAACTGGCATGGAAAAGGTAAAATCCCTAACTTTTAAAAAGACTATTACATGCAGATACAGGTTGTGCACCAACTGCAACCATGAAAATTTTGTTTTGTAAAGCAAATAACTTTCTACTGTTTGACAAATTACCCCAAAGAGTTATACCGTACTCAATTACACAGTTAAATACGCAAAATAAATTGATGTGAGAGTATTAATGTTCCTGATATGGAACACTGACCTAAGGGTGTAACTGGCTTCACTTCACTTATGAATGACTTGAGCAATATGATTCTTCCAATTTAGGTGGTTATCAATTTGTAAACCAAGACATTTTTCACTTACGGTTTCTTTTATGTACGTTTCTTTTTAGGCAGTACTTAAAGCACCGTGTGGTGAATTATTCATTACAAATTTTATTATATTTTTTAAATATAGGTTTAGGACCAACTTATTTGAATCCAACTATTCTATCATATGAGACAGAACTAAATTTGACATTGTACATAAGTTTCCAAAATGTCTGTTAGAAATTATGGTGCTAGTGCCATGAAAAAGTATTATTGTTTCTGATACAGAATTTGTTTTTAGGAGAAGGTCATTTGCATATATTATGAACCATAAAAGCCCTAGAATTGACCCTTGGGGAGACCCATGCTTTAATGTAGGGCTACCCCATTAAGAAAAATAATTATGAGTTGTATTAGGTGTTCCACTTTGGTTTTCTGTTTTCTGTTATTTCAGTAGGATCAGAACCAATCTGAATTTACTCCTCAAATGGCATATAAATGTAATTTAGTTAACTTTGTTATGTACTGGCAATTGCTGAGCACTTTGATTTCAGACCCTGTTAACTGAAGTTCTTCTACAAAAGTAAAAATCATGTCTTACAATCATACAACTGTAGAAAATACTGTTTGTTATGACACTAACTTGCACATTAAAAAAAAAAACACACAAAAAAAAAAAGAGATCAGAGATGCTGGTGCAGAAACAAGTTGGGGATGAAACAATTATATCAGTTTTGTCAAGGTACAGTTACAGTGAGACTGTATACACAGTGCACACAGCTACTGTTGATGGACATTAATAAAACTTACAAACTTTTTGCCGCGGTCACTAGCAATTTACCATGTTTATAAATATCTCATTAAAAATTATTTGAACACTGAGCATATGTTTATATCGCATCAACAGAATGGAAGAAAAACTCATAATGAAAAGATGGTGCATAAATTTAGTATATTCTTATCCATGCATTAAATGATAATACAACAAAACTAATTAATGCATGTATGCAAATTGTATTTATCACATGTTATTCATAACTGACATGTGTCAACTGCTGTCACAGTCTTCATCAGGGTAATTTACAAGATTATAAGGAGTTCAAACAAACTGTTAAAATGCGTAAGTTAACCATTCACTGTTACAAAGCATGTCTCAAACTTCCCACAGTTGTTAACTATTTATATATTAAAACCTGATAAAATTTAATTTCCTTAAAAAACCGGGTGTATTGCTTTATGTAGTCAATGTGTATCCTGTGTTTTCTATGGAGGTGTGTCCCATAAGGGGGAATGTAGTAAATGTGCACCCTGTGTCCTCATATATTACCATGATGATGACAGCGACAGTGCTTAAAACATGTCGGTAATGAAGAGCAAGTGATAGTTACAATCCACATATGTGCATTTGTTGGTTTTATTGTATAGATTGAGTGAATAAATTGTTTTAGAATGTGGCAGAGTTAAAATATTTGAGAACTGCACTAATAAATCAAAATTACCTGCACAAAGAAAGTAATAGGAGGTTAAATTCAGGGAATACTTGATACCATACAGTTCACAAAACTCTGTTGTGCTGTTTGTTGACCAAAGATGTATAATTTTGTCTGCTTTTTTTTATGGGTGTGGAACTTGCCCTCTCACATTACGTGAGAAATATTAGCTGAGACTGTTCAAGAATTAGGTGGCCAGAAAGATATTTGGAGTGAAGAGGGAGGAATAACGTGAGGGGACACAAAACTGCATGACGAGGAGCTTCATGATTTTCAGTTCCTAGAAAATATCATGAGGCTGTTAGAATCAAGGAGGATGAGATGGGGGAGGTCATGTGGCTTTCATGGGGGAGAGGACAAATGGATACAGGGTTTTGGTTGGAAGTCCTTAAGGAAAGAGAGAACTTTGTAGATCTAGGCATCAATATGATATTAATATTGAAATGGATCCAGAAGAAATATGATGGGACAGTGTGGAATGCATTTGTCTGTCTCAGGACAAGGAGAATTGGTGGGCTCTTGTAAATATGATAATGAACCTTCAGATGCCATAAAATGCAGGACTTTTTTGACTAGCTTAAAACCTACTGCTAACTTCAGAAGAACTCTGCTCCATGGATTTAGTTAGACATCTTAAACTTATGAGAATGCAATAGGTAAATAACTGTAGAGAAATCCATGACTGATTTATTATTGATGTCACTTGTAATCAGTATTCACAGGTCACACAAAAGTGTTTTAAGAATGCATTGTTTGGAAACAGAGATATTATTTTTGAATTAAATTAATGTACCCCAGGGGAATATAGCCAACGTACAGAACATTGGAATTTTTCACCTTAAAAACAGAGGCGAGAGATGACTTCTGCTTATATGGACAAATTTACTGTTTCATGTTACACAGTAAGATAGCAACTCCATGCAGCAGAGTGCATCATGAGAAGTTAAGAGCTCCTCAGGTGGCCAACATATTCCCCACACTTTACGGAACCTGAAAGTTCATTATTGTGTTCACTTGTCCCTCTCCCGTGCCAAATTCATCCAGTCCGCACACTTGCATTGTATTTTTAAAGATCCCTTCTAATATTATCCCCATCTTTGCCTAAGTCTTCTAAGTCCTTTAACCTTTTGGCACCGGAATTATTTTTTTTTTAATTTTAGCACACACTGTATATAAAATGTGAATAAAACAGGAACCAAAAACGTTAGAATTATGAAACAAACTGCATTTTGAAGAGAAAAAAACGGAGAGTGTATATTGTGTTTAAAATATTCAGTACCTGTATTTTTTGAATAAATATATAAAATGCAACGTTTAGAGGTTAGCGGTGCGGTACAACCACTATAGGGGTTGTTAGGCGTCAAAGGGTTAATTCCTTCAGGTTTTCCAACCAAAACCCTGTATACATTTCTCTTCTACCCCGTATGTGCCATGTACCTTGCCCATCTTATCCTCATTGATTTGACCACCCAAATAATATTTGGTGAGGAATACAGATCATGAAGCTCCTTATCCTACAATCTGATCCAGTCTCCCACAACTTTATTGCCCTTAGGCCCAAATATCTTCCTTGGCATTCTATTCTCAGACAACCCCAGTCTACATGTTCATTTTAATGTGACATACTATGGCTCACATCCAAATAAAACAGAGGAAAAGTTCATAGTCCTGTATATTTTTGGATACAAAACAGGAAGGTTAAAGATTCTAGACAAAATGATTGCAAGCATTCCCCGAATTTAATTTGATCTTAATTTATTCTTGCATGGAGATTTTATTTACTTTTAGTGTTGTTCGCAAGCATTTAAACTTCACCACATTTTCAAAGAATTTAGAACCTATATTTAAGTTGTAATTTTGTCTTGCATTCTTTTCAGGAGACATGAAGTTAGAGTGGTTCAGTTTTTACTTCAACTGTAAAGGCAAAAAAGTTTACTGATGAAATCCTATTTAGTATGTAGACAATCATAATAAGCAGCCCTGAGATCTTGGTAAAGTTTACAGTGAACAGTATATAAATAATATATAAAACTGATATTTTATTATGGCATTAATTACAGTTCTATGTACAAATATAAAATGCAGCAACAATTATAAAATAAAGTTGAAATTCTGATAAAAATAATTGAACTCTATTACTTCAACAAATAGAATACTTAAATGAAAATAAAAGCACGCAAAGGAGATTGAACAAAAGTATAACATGCAAGAAATAAGAACTGCTTTTCACACAGACAGCACATAGTTCCTTCATAATCTGTAGCCATGAATCCAATAAACATTTCTTGGGCATGTCTTCCTTAACACACAAGCTTGCATATCCTGCACTTCATTCCTTTAGCAGACAAAGAGATCCACCCTTCTTTATACTTGTTTAGAAGAGGTTCCTTCCCTTTATTTTGTTCAGCAGAGAAAATGACACTCTCTTAATGATAAATGCTTTCTTGTCATTGTCATGTGTTTTGGAGGAGTGGACAGAAGTATATGAAATGGGTTTGGTGTTAGGAGCTTTGAATGTTCTGGAATTTCCTGTGAGGGCCTGCTGATAGCATTCCACTCTATAGAAGCATCATGTTGCTGACTCAAAGAGAACATTGGTTCATTTTTGCCAGATGTACCAGCTACAGGAAATTATCTCAACACTATGACACTACAGTTAGAACTGCTGTCTCAATTTCTTTTGCTTTTTAATGTTTGGATTACAAATAAGTTTATTATGGACCACTGACTGTCTTACCAATCAGTAAGAAATGGGCCTTCAGTCTGGGGTACTCTACAGCATTTAATACCAGCAATTAAAGTAATGAACTTGACCTACACAAGCCCTGAACACCTGCACTGGTTTGATCCCAACAGAAAATAAAGTTGCCCTGTGCATGCTGTGGGACTTGGCATTACACTGCCGTGAGCGGTCTTCTTCGCGTCCTGGCCGCTTCCCCTCGCCCCCCACCCCTTTGAAAAAGAAGCCGGATGGGGTCCAGCAGCACGTATGAACGTTTTCAAAGACGCGAAAAATGTCTTGCGAATTAAGCCCTTAGCCTCCAAGGTCATAGCTTAAACACTATACGCTTTCTCAGGTCAGCGCTTCATGTGAAGTCTTTTATTATTTCAGGTTGGTTATTACCTACGGTCGAAAATTTTGACAAATCAATAACTAAAGACCTGAAATAATCGAAACCTGACATTGCAATACAGTACTTACGTACCATACGCGGACATCTTATCACAGGATTCCCAATTTCTAACTGCGAACTCTTAACCTTAAATTACCGACTGGAAAACAATTAGGAGCTTCTAACCGGGTTAACCCATGCGATCTTGACTGCAACCTGTTCTGACCCTAAATCGATTATTTTGGAACTTACAAATCGCTTCACCATTTTGAGATATACCCCTTTGAAAGCTGCCCTTTTTATTATTCTATATTATGTGCATATTAGGTGCGCAGCAATCACATCTGCCCACACCAATGCAGCAAACAGTGTAACATGCACTCATAACTACCACGGATCCGATAAGTAATGAGTATATACGGAGTAAAATAACGGAATTTACAAGTACCTGTGGTTCATGGATGGCAGCACTAGCCGAGAGGCATAAATTTCAAGATTGTGGATCGAAGAATATCACTTCCGGTTCTTCACCTCTTGAGAATGCCTTGGGGCATATTGACTGTAGCTCAGTACTCCATTTTGACTTGCATCGCCATGTATATCACTGCGTACTGGATCGAACGGTTAATCGATAATTTCATAATTTAAATACTGTATTGCTCTTTCAGATACAGGCTACAGGTCAAATGGGGTGTATGAAAATTGCCTATGTTATGTTGCCTCAATGCATGAAAAACCAGATAGATTCAGGTGGTTGTTGTTTTAAAGCTAGATGGGGTGGAACAAAAGGGTTACCTCCACAACATTTTATATACAAAAGCCAATGTTGCCCTCCTTCCTCAGTTCAAGTTTGGTGGCCTTGGGCACAAATACAAAAGTAGAAACACTGCATTTCCGTTTTCTTTTTTGGGCCGAAACTTTAGTATTTCAATTTAGTACGGGACTAGTAGGCCTACATAGTTTAGAGCTTCCACGGCATTAAAACGGCAATTTTATTTCCTTAGGCAATACTCGTCAAACAAAAAAAATCGCATTTAATTAATAATAAACATTTCGTCATTCTGTAACTTGTTCCTGTTTTCGTAATTTTCAGACATTTCATTGCATTTCTTTTAAACGTAAAGACGGCATTACTTCGGTCATATAATTATGCCACGACGCCAAGACAGCAATCGCTCAGTCCCTACTGCAAGGCTTCTGTTAGTCGCTACAGTGCGCTGTTGCCCAGCCGAAATAAACTTGGTTGAAGCTGCCTTCCGGAAACGTTTAGATGAAATTACCGATGTGCTAACTTGAGGCAGATGAAACATGTGGCAAACATGGTGCATGAGTCTCCTCCAATTTGCAATCGGTCAAGCCCCCTGTGGAATACAAATGTTTCTACAAGCATTTTGATCCTGGTTTTCAGTGACTTCTAGTTGTAAGGAATAAGAATGAATATTCGCAGTTCTTTAAATAGGTAATAACCAAACAACATTTAACAGCACTGGACACACAAACCAGAACACAGCATAGGTCCTAAACGTTACAGCTGAAAAAATTCAAGGTCCGGAATATCATGGTAAAATACGTAACACCGTTGTTTCGTATTGCGTGGGTTCTTGATTTTGATTCCCCACAGGACAGCAGATCATGCAAAGCGAAGTTCTTCGCAGTTTTTCTCAGTTGGCCCAGTATTCTAATCATGTGCACGTGTCCTTACGAATCACTTCTCATTTGTCTGTTTATAGTCGGTGCAATTGCGACACGGTCGTTCAGTAGACCAAGAAACACGAAAATTATTCGTCACTACACTTCGCTGCAATATTGATGAAGATACACGCGACTGTTATAATATCTAGTTTCAGAACAGACTCTTGCTTTTGTCAACGGACAATAGATATATCAGTA
>Ga0123357_10014098_pt1 | contig 10418 bp, 10 predicted proteins | sample TergutEmb28metaG_FD_89873 | JGI IMG/M metagenome (GOLD analysis project Ga0123357, IMG submission 89873) | Embiratermes neotenicus P4 segment gut microbial communities from Petit-Saut dam, French Guiana - Emb289 P4 | ecosystem: Host-associated > Arthropoda: Insects > Digestive system > Gut ...
TATAATTTTTTATTTGTAGTTTTTTTTTTTTTTTCTTTTTTTTTTTGGTTTTTTGTTTTTTGGGTTTTTTGGTTTGGTGTTGGGGGAGGGGGGGGGGGGGGGGGGGCAGTATGTTTCTCCAAAATGATCATAGTGACTTGCCAGAATGTAAGCTATTGTAACTTTGAAGACCACAGCATGCTTGTGTGTAATATTGTGCCTATTTCTGGCTTTACAGTAATACTGAAATGAACTGCAGGGTGACTCCATCATATATGGGAGTATACATAATTTAGCATTATAAAATTTTGAAAACTTTGTAATTTTGTCCCCCTTGAAAGTACGAGAAGCACATGAAACTGAGTCATTACCATATACACTTGAATTCATGACCCATTGAAATCCATTCCATGTCCCCACATCCAATTCTTGAGGATCAGTTCTAATATTACAAGTGGAAATTGTTGAAATTTAACAGACCATTATTTCTGGCATATGTTTATCTCTCAGCCCATTTTTCCTGTCCTTTATCCCATTTTTACCTCTCCCTTCTTCCTGACTTTGATCTGTGATACATATTAACATTAAATTATGATACATCTTAACCTTACATGGTACAGTTTTGAACATACAGCCACCACCTGTGCTTAGTATGTGAAAGGTACATGTTTCCAAGTTGTCTGCATCAGATGAACACTCAGTTGTAATCCATCACACACACACACACATGCATGTGTGTGTGTGTGAGCACATGCATGTGTTTATCCCATGTATGCTTAGGCATCCCAAGTCTTCTACCTTTGGGTTTTGTGATCAAAATTTTGTATGCACATATCGTTTCTCCTATGCATGCTATGTGCCACACATATCTTATCTTTCCTAACTGATGGAAAAGTTTCTTTCATGAATAGTGTATTCAGATGAGGGGAATGTCATACTTCAGAAACTCATGGTCCCAAATCATTGAATATATAAGAAAGTTTTAAAAAAACCTTTCCACTTCATGCAAAATTTCTGAATGATTAATACAAGATGCACTGTGTGTCATACACAATTTTTGAGATCTTGCTGTTGGAAGCCGTGATCAGATGCACGTACCAGGCTATCAGCGTTACCTAGATTAACATGATGCAGCTTCCAGTGTCATTAGTTTCAAACTTTCAGACTTTGATTATGAAAATTGGTCATTTGGCTAGTAGGCTGTTAAAGGTGCTAGCATCCACAGAGACGTGATGACATATATTTTGTGTCTTTCCATACAAAATTCAGTTTCATATAATACAGAGTCTTTCCATTATCACCACCCTGAGCATGTTAGCTTTGTCATGTAGAAAGTCTGCATCTACTTGGACAGTTCATGACACCTGTGGTGTTAGGATAGCAATTAAAGGAGATGTACTGTTGATTATTCTGTATTTGAGTGATTACTTAATAATTATATGTTGTTACTATAGTTGAGAAAGTAATATTAATTAACATTTATTGCTTTTTTTAAAGGTTCTGTTCTCAAGTTGGTGCACACATCAGGTAGTAGTGAAATCACTGATGATAATGCAGAATTACAACATTTCTGTCAAAATTTGGAGAGAGTGTTCCAGAAAGGACTGTTACGGAGCACTTCTTTGGGATTCGCAAAAGTATCAGAGAGCTGGTATTGGTTAGAGCAGTTAGCCAGTCAACATAGTGGGTGTGTGATGTTTGAGTTTTCTGTTTAGGTGACCTTGAATATGACTGTTTTCTTGGATGTGGTACCATGTAGTCTCATTGTCCGCTGATGTTTTAGAAGAACTGGCTCCTATCATCATCACGGTGGTTTGCATATCTAGATGACTATTTCATGCCACATCCCTGAAGACAGTAATGTTTACAATGGGAAAAATTCAATAAGTTATATAATGTATCTCATAAACATTCTGGTTTCAGTACTTTTAACATCAGATTTCATATTGAATAGGGAAAACAAATCTGAGACTGCATATGGATTTTTTGAGTGATAGGACTGAATTTTTTCTTACCTTCATTATAGATTTACTTTCAGGTACTGATAATGTTTATTGATTATCTGATAATGTAGGTGGGGTTCCTGCTGTTGGCAGTGTACAATAACAGACTTAAATACTGGACCTACACCTGGGTGCTTATTTTAGGTGCTTGTGTTACTTTATGTGCTAGTGAACACACTGAACTGGTGCAGTGACTCATTATGGCAGAGTAACCATTACATTACTCATGATGAAACACTAGCAGACAAAATTGCTTATGCACTTATACTAAGAATGGTTATAGATACCACACAGGTCTGAGCTAGAGAAATGGAGGGACAAAAGGGTTTATTATATCAAATTTTTGTGTATGAGTTATTGAAATTTGTTTGAAACAGTTTCTTACTGTTGTAGTGTAGCGTTTAACTATATCTCATCAGTCAATGCAGTGAAAACTTCACAGAAAGTGGTAACCCCTACAGGAAAGCTGCGCCTCCTCATACGAACCTGTCTTGTCAACAGGTGTTTGCATGTCCCTGTAGAGATTCTGGTAAGTTTGTACTGCATTTATATGCGACTCTATGTTAGGCTGATCAAGTGGTAACTCATTTCGTCATGTATAGCACAAGTAGAATGACATCATTTTCTGCGTGCCATTTATGTTTTTTGGTTCTGAAAGCATTATGTTCTTTCTTTAATTTAATTTTAACAAGTTGTATCACCTGATTCAACTGTAAATGTCAGTAGTATAGGTAGTAATTGATTGATATTTTGAAATGGTTTTGACTTTATGGTACCAAAGACCCATCAGGCTTGGTTTATTGACTTTTTGGCATCAAAAGTACCTAGACGGATGGCTGTATGACCTCATAATATGTGAATAAAAGTAATGACATGCTTATTGTAGTCACTGCTACAATATTTCTGGCAATTTAATTTCAAATATGTTCCACTTCACTTTATGGTTTTCATAGTAGCTTGCATTTCCATCAGGTAAGGAACAGACAGCCAGGGAGCATCTATGATGAAAATCTCTCAATCTTGGGAGATGAAATATTAGGAGAGATTTTCCTGTCGGTGCTTTTACAATGCAGCCGTTTGCAGTTCAGGCTTTGTCTGTATAATGCTTCCTTCCTTGATGATACATGGTTGTTACCACAGTACATGCAGCTTGAATTAGTTCCTTGTAAAGTGCTTGGAGTTTGTGCCTGGTATGTATACACATTTGTTTGTTGCAGTGTGTTAAAACTTTTTATTTATTACACATGCCTAACCAATGTCACATTTCTCTCTAAACTGATAAATTTATTCATTCTGGATATTTTTTAAATCTCACGTTACTCAAAGTAAAGACATTTTATTGTATCTACTGTTGATGTTTTTATAAAAATTAAGGCAAGTCATGAAGTATCTTATTATGTAACTTTCTCAATTCTTTCATTCTTTGTTCTTTTTTAATAAGTGTTGTATAATCTGAGAAATATTTTGTTTTTCCTGTATGTGCTGTTGGTTACAAAATTTCTGTTATTAATTATATTTATCTTGTTTGCAGTTTTGTCAGTGGAAAAGCTGTGATTGTAGGAATGAAGAGTGACGGTGTTGCAGCTGAAGATGTAAGAGTTATTGCTATTCGAATAGTTGTTTTCTGCACTTTAAAACAATGAAGTGAAATTCCAATGCAGATGGAATGTATAACAACAAAGTTTATGGGTATTCTGCTTTTAATTTGTTTTAAAAGATTTGTTTTGTTCAAAACTATTTGTTGGTTTAATGATATATCATTAGCTTTTAAAAATTTCAGCCAGCTTGATCCTTGAAGAATGATCAGATGTTAATATTGATGTGCCGTATCAGTCTTGATGTTCAGCTGCATGCTGAAGGTTATGTTATTCGTCTGCTTAATTTAAGTGTTGTGTCATGAAGGCGTGTGGTGGCATGGAGGTATAGTTCTTACTGACAGTCCACACAGTCACAACACTTTAACTTTTGTACATTCAGTTTATTGTTTCCTGCTACATGTTTCGGTCAATCATTTGAACGTCATCAGATACAAAAAAATTCTGATACAAAAAGGAAAAACGTTGTGGTTGTGTGGACTAGACTGTTAGTGACTGGTTAAGACAACAGGATGATGTTGCCCAAATTTGTGTAATTTCTTGCTATGTTAATCTCAGCACTAGCAGCCACAGCAACTTAATCCCTAGTAGCCATTGCCTGAGAAGTTGAGTAGGTCCCAGAGTGAGGGGGAGGTGGCTGGATTCTTTTGAGAACAAAATTACCTGGCCCTGCTAGCAGTTGACTTCCAGTCCCTTGTTTGTCTGGACCTTAGCCTCCTCACTGTACCAGCAGGGCTATTCAGCTCACTGCTTGGCTGCAGGTAGTTTTTAAAAATTTTAGTTTGATTCATCCCATTGTGTTGTGTAATATTGAATACAAATGAAGTATTGCAAACACAATACTTTAATATTTGTCATCTAGTGCTACGTGTTTCGGTTCAATGAACCAACATCAGGCATTCCATAAGAAAAGCCTTACACAGGCTGTCATAATTATCTGAATAAAAACACAACAGTGATGATACTTTACATGGAACAAAGACTTGGTTTTTTTATAATGCTACAAATATGTGGTATATTGTAATATTTATAAACTGGTTAAATTCGCTAACGAACAATGCATGTTGCAAGAGTACTTTTTTTTTTAATTTTTATAATGCAGTGCCTGATGATGTTTCAGTGAACTGAAACATGCAGCACTTGATGATGGATATCAGAGTGTTATGTTTGATTGTAATAATTAATTTATATTCAAGATAGTTTTTAGTTTGTTCAGACCATAAGATTGTGACGGAGGCAGTACAGGTGCAGGAACTGAATTGCATATATTTGTGTAATGTTGGTCTTATACTCAGGTGAGACAGAGCGATGTGGTGATATTTTTTAAAGTCGTTGACAAAAATGAACCTTCTTTGTACCATAAACTGCAGTCTTTGGTCTTACGTGTGACAACCATCAGAAGGTCTGAATTTTAATCAAGACAGTTTTACTTCAGGCAGAAGTTTGAGAACATGTGAGATTTTGATTGTGAAATGGTCCAGGATTTTTTTGGAAGCAGAATGGTTTAGAAAAGTACATGATATCATTAAGAGCTTTGTTGAATTATGGCTTTTAAATTATGTGATTTTTATTGATCTATGCTGTAATAATGTAAACAGATTTTCTACCATTAGTTCTGGATTTTCTGTCTACTTGTCTGCTGTGTGAAAACATGTCTTAACACTTTGCTTTTACCAAATGTTTTATACGGATGTGAAACTTTGTCATACCGAAGGGTTAACACAGGCAGAATTTATTCAAAAACAGGTTTGTGATGGAGATATATGGGTCTAGGAGGAGGTATGAGGAGGTTGGAGAAAATCACACTCTTGAGTTTTCACTAAACATTAGGGTGATAAAATCAAGGGTGAGAGGGATAGAGCATGTGGCACACATGGGGGAGAAGAGAAATGCATATGGAATTTTGGTGAGGAAACCTAAAGGACAGAAAGAGAGAAAAAGTGTTCTATTGAATGATGCTTTCGGTTAGTAAGTACTGTTGATAGCAGACAAATGGAATCTAAAGTTGGAGCACTGGTGGAATGAGACTGATTGGCGGCCTGGTCTGCATGGTAAGAGGCTGGTGACTTACTGCCTGAGACATGGCACAGCCCCTGAAGGAAGGGGACCACTTGGAAGATCCTCAGAAGTAGATGGGAAAATATTAGAGCAATGGGATGTGAGTGTGTGGACTGTATTTGTTGGGCTTAGGACAGGGACAGGCGGCGTACTTTTGTTAACATGGTAATGGACCTTTTAAGTTATGTGAAGTGCAAGGAATTTCTTGACTAGCTATGAACCTATTGTTTACTTACTTAGTTACTTACTCCATGGAGCAGAGTCCTTCTTGAGAAGCTAACCGGTTTTCAGCTAGTCAAGAAATTCACCGCACATTACAGAACCCGAAGGTTCATTACCACATTCACAAATGCCCACCACTTGTCCCTATCCTGAGCCAGCTAGATCCAGTCCATACCCCCACATCCCACTTCTTGAACACCCCAAGTGGTCTCTCTTCCTCAGATTTCCCCACCAGAACCCTGTATACGCCTCTCCTCTCCCCCATACGTGCTACATGCCCCACCCATCTCATTGTTCTCGATTTTATCACCCGAACAATATTGGGTAAGGAGAACAGATCATTCAGCTCCTCATTATGTAGTTTTCTCCACTCCCCTGTTTCCTCGTCCCCCTTAGGCCCAAATATTCTCCTCAACACCCTATTCTCAAACACCCTCAGCCTATGTTCCTACCTCAATGTGAGCGACCAAGTTTCACACCTGTACAAAACAACAGGCAGAATTATAGTTCTGTTTATCTTGATCTTTCAATTTTTGGATAGCAAACTGTAAGACAAAAGATTATGCACTGAAAGATAACAAGCATTCCCTGACTTCAGTCTGCTCTTAATTTCTTCCTGAATAGAATTTTGAATTGTTAAGGTTGTTCCCAAATATTTGAACTCCCATCCACCCTTTCAAAGGAACTATTATCATATTTATGCTGTGTCTTCTTACTGCATTCTGATCTCAAGTCATGACCAACTGCTTAGTGTTATCAGCATTTACTTCTAGTCCAGTCTCCTTATTAGCCAGTATCAAAGCGTCTGCATTTTCCTTTATAGTATGTATGGTTCCTCCCAATATATTAACATCATCAGCATAAACCAGAAGTTGATGTGTACCATTTAATTTCAAGCCATCCCGATTTACCAGACCTCTTCTAATGGAGTACTCTAAAGCAGAGTTGAACAGCAATGGCGATAGAGCATCTCCTTGTTTTAAACCATTCCTAATAGGAAACATGTCAGACAAATTCTTGAGCTGTGAACCTGTTAGCTTCTCACAATGCAGTCTGCTTCAGAAAGTTAACTGAATTTATTGAAATGTTCTGAGGGAAGTTTCTGTGCTTTGGCAGGACAAGATTGAAGTTGGTGATGTATTGGATGAGCTCAATGGTATCCATATTACAACCAGCCAACGAGGAAAGCTTTCTTCTATCATGAGGAAGGCTTCTGGCCAGCCAATTGTTGTGAACATAATTAAAGTATGTATCTTGATTTCCTTTAGCCATAGTATCAAGCTTAATTTCCTTAAATCAGTGAATTTGAGCACCTCATACAGGGAGAGCAGACTTGTTTAAACTGCATTTCTGCTTCCAGTTTGCATACTTATAACTTAGCAATCTTTTTAGGCATGTTCACATAGTCGTGGAAAACACCTATTGCCTTTGTGATGCCGGTATGCCTGTACGTCCATCTTCATGTATCATTTTGGTTCCAACTGGATAGATAACTGTGAAATTTGATGTTGAGGACTTATATGAAAGTCTGTTAAGAAAATCAAAATATGATTAAAATCAGGAAAAAATGCCAGGCACTTTACGTGAAGTCGTAAGCATACTTTATTGTTGCTGATGACATTAAATTGTCATAAAGCTCTCTCTTCAACTGAAATGGTATCAGGCTGTTAGTCCATTTGTCCGTGTGTCTGCTCATAGGAGTGTGGCTCTTATTGGGTGGATTTGCATGAAATTTGATACTGGGGACTAGTGTGAAAAGTTATTGAGAAATTCCCGATGTGGTTAAAAATTGGGTAAAAGTACAGGGCATGTTGACCTAAGTACATTTTGTTGTTGGTGCAACATTATCTCACCCTAAAAGCACTCGCCATTTTGGAATGAAATGGTATCAGCTCTTAGGTTAGCCAAGGATTTATTGTGTGTTAACATGACACAGTGTTACCTTATATGCACCTTTTCTGTCGTGTTAAAATTGTTGCATCTGTGCCGTGATGGTGTGTTTGAAATAAGTTGTTACTTACTAAGTTAGTGAGAAATTTGTCTTGAATCATTGCTACTAGTGCTGTTTATGTAAGGTTTATAATTGGTTGTTGAGTAAAGAGAGACCAGCTTGATGTCACTTGCTTTATTTCTTTACTTAATGCTGAGCATTAAGTAAAGAAATAAAGCAAGTGACATCAAGTTGGTCTGTCTTTACTCAACAACCAATTATAAACCTTACATAAACAGCCAACACACCAACACACATCGAACCAGAGCAATACAATCCATGAAATAACTCAGCACATAAGTCGCAAGCTCCTGAGGATGGATGTATTAACATCCGAAACATGCTGAGCATTAAGTAAAGAAACAAAGCAAGTGACATCAAGTTGGTCTCTCTTTACTCAACTATCAAGATGATGCACGGTCCAATAAACATAAGATTATAATTGGTTCTCTTAAAAGTTGTGCAAGCTTTCATTGCTTCCATTAGTAAGGCAAATCTAAAGGTAGATTTGTCCATATTATTGCTGTAAATGCACCCAGGGGAGCAGAGCTAATTTCATCCATTCATAACATTTGTACATATGTTTTATTCATTTTTTGATGTAATACAATGGATGAAGCCCATAAAGTGAATGATTTAGGATGTGATATACCATTGTTAGAATCTTATAGTATTGTGTCTGATGCTCTTGTTTCATACTTTTGTTGTATTAAACATCTTACAGGCTCACCTACCTGTGACAGGGGACTTGTTCCCTTCTGTAATAGGTCTTTTAAGACAAGCACAAATAGATCCAGATGAACTACATATGCAATACAGGGACAAACATAAACAAACACCGAGAGATGTACGTGAGAAAATGAAGAGTGTACCTGCAGCTGCTAGGTGAGTTCTACTCAGATGTGTAGATTGCATGTGCCGTATTGTATTGTCATCTTTGGCCAGTCCAGCTCTAACATATTTCTCTACATTAACTAATAAATGACATGATTTTGTTGAAAAAGTTATTTAACATAAAATGGGTTTTGATTTTCTCTAATTTTGTCTAAAACATTTCTGATTCTAAGGGGAATTTTGAAAGATATGACCATAAATGTACATAGGTCAACATGTAAAGTACCCATTATTCGTGTCAAATTTTCATGAAACTTGAATTTTCTTGACAGATTTTGAAAAAAATACTAGAATAGCAAATTTCATTAAATATGTTCAATGGGGGGCCAAGTTGTTCCACGCAGACAGACGGACGTGATGACGCAAATGGTTGCTTGTCACAATTTTGTGAACATGCTTAAAAATCTCTTGCCCCTGCCAGGAACTGAATCATGTTTCCTGAGTCTTCCAGCTCACAGCGTAGTCACACAAAACTTTATTTCATGGTGTCACGGCATGGAATTGTTTAGGAACTTTCCTTATGTAAGGTTGATCTGCATGATTTATTCTATCATAGTTGAATGTTGTTCTAAACATGTCAGTGAAATATGTTTGAAATGGAGTAAAATTTTCCTGGGCTGACAGCTGTGTCAGGTAGTTTAAGTGTGCTGCTGTTTCAAGAGACTGACTTCATTTTCATTGTCAAGGTTCTGACACATTTTAAAACCTGGTGATGGAGACAGCGTCCATATCTGAGATGCTGGTGTATTTGAACCATCTGATCTGGCTGTTGCCTGAGAACATTTGATTGTATTTTGTTATCATGCAAGCTTCAAGACATGTGTAGTGGAAGTGCATTTATAGAAATGAAGGAGAGGATCACAACAGTCAAACACAACAGATTGTTGTGTTTGACTGTTGTGATCCTTTCCTTTACTTCTATATTTCAGACACTTTGGGATGGTAAACATTAAGTTTAAAAAGGAAGTGCATTTACTTTTTTCAGACCTGGCTTTGGTGTAACATATGTGGGTAGCATTGATACAGGGAAGTTTGGTGATGTGAAGCAGATAGATGATGCAATGAAACGAATCCTGTTAAAATCTCATGGAGGATCACATCACCCAGCACAGATTGAGATTCAGGAGATTGGAATTAAAGTCACAGAATGTTCTACAGGCAAGGTATGTGATCCATTTATAAGAGAGGTCACATTTAGTTAGTATAGATGTTCTAAGGAGCATGAGATTTTGGCTAATTGTAGGTGATTGCAGGCTGCTACAGCTAGTAGCTGATTTATTGTGACTGTTAGTAGTGTGTCTTTAATACATATTTGAGAGTGTTTCAACTTTTCTTATGAATTTGTATATATTGTAACAGTTATTGAAACTTTGCTGATATAAACAGTTTTATTAACATTGAACATCCCTGTAGGTATGTCTATTGAATACTCAGAATTGATGATAGTTAAAAGCTAATATGATCAATAAAACATTTCCCCTGTTTGTGACATTGGGAGCAAATTAAAGTTTATTCATGTAATTCAAGAAATAACCATTGGGATATAATTTAAAAATGGGAGGGAGTTATCCTTACATACTTACTTACTTACTCCATGGTGCAGAGTCCTTCTTGAGAAGCTAACTGGTTTGCAGCTAGTCAAGAAATTCCCCGCATTTCATGGAACCCGAAGGTTCA
>Ga0123357_10014099_pt1 | contig 10418 bp, 10 predicted proteins | sample TergutEmb28metaG_FD_89873 | JGI IMG/M metagenome (GOLD analysis project Ga0123357, IMG submission 89873) | Embiratermes neotenicus P4 segment gut microbial communities from Petit-Saut dam, French Guiana - Emb289 P4 | ecosystem: Host-associated > Arthropoda: Insects > Digestive system > Gut ...
AAGAAAGAAAAAAAGAAAAAGGAAAAGAAAGGTTGCATTATGTTTTGAAACTGCACGAAACTAATCCATGGCTGTCTGACTAAATACCAACGGGATCCAACTGACATAAACCAAACCTCTTGTCTCCAGTCCATTCTAGAGAATCTGGCACCCACTTTACAGCAATATTGTATGATAAAACTGCACTTACAGCTTTTTTTTACTCATTACCCGGTTCTTAACTTACTAACGACACTGATTACTTCCGTGTACGCTGGTATGCTGTTAGCACTGATGTGGCTCCTGGGATCAGCACTGACTGTACCCAGTGTCTGGCAGGGGACAGCAGAGTCTAGTGTAAGATACAAAACATAGCAACCATTTAGTATGTCCAGTTTGCTGCCCCCTCTAAGTTCCAATATTTAGGCACGTGTCTCAATGGCACCGCACTGCGTGACACTGAATGCATGTAGAGAAGCACCCTCCAATCGAGGTTTCTTCAGCACAAATCAACACTTAAAACTTGCAAGCAGCCATGCACTACTACCACAACATCAACACTAAATTTCTACACGAACTCGCAAACAAGACAATTACACCATGTTCACACAGCAGTGATAACACTGTCCGCAGCAGAATGTTAAAAAACTGCCATGAATTATCTCATGTATTGGCCTCCTCTTTATTTTCTTTTCTCTCCCCTCCCACCCAATTTCTAGCCATCAAATAGCATGAAGAAAGCTAACAGTGGAACATTGTTAACAGAATAAAAACATCACAATACACTGCATAACATCCCAGAAGAGCGTAAATCTCATCTACTTGGTGGCAGAAGCCTGAAGTCACGTAGAATAAAAACCTGGTAGGCAGAACAGAAAAATTAGTTTGTTTTGCTGTAGCATTAGCACCAAACCCACCATACTGTGCAACTGACCCCTTCCAGGTGCAATGTTTGTTCTGTGGTCAGAAGGAATGTACAAAGGTATACTGCATCTCAGTCAAGACAGTTCCTTTACAGCACTGTGGGGCTGATAATGTTTTAGACTTGCTGTCTCTAATGTGATGGTCAATGTAGAGTGGCTCTAAGACACCGAGGGTAACCACATGGTCACTCCCTCTGTGGACCTAAGCAGCTCTCACTCCATTTGCTGACCTGCTGGCCCAGCTCACACTTTACTAAACTGTACATCCCTGAATCCTTCAGTAATAACCTAACCCACAGAAATCTTTAACTTCCATGAAACCTCATTAGCTGTGACCTGGCCTGTGTCTCTGACAAACTTTGCTAGCATCCTGCTGATCTTGGAACAGTAATGTGGCCAACACAATCCATGTCACCCTTGGCAGACAGGACAATCAGTTACAATATATAAGAACAAGCCCAACATTGAGTTGGCAGTAGCAGAACTGGGCCATTACATCAAGTTACAGATACTAAGGTACTAGCCCAACATATTATACAGACCAACATGTAGAAGTGGGAAAAGAAATATGGCTCTGAGCCAAGAATGGAACTTCACAACAAGTGACTCCAGCTTCAAAGCAGGCATGTTAAAAAAATGGAAGAAGGCAGGAGTGACGAGACATGCCATGAACAGCAAGCACGAAACCTGACACACAAATTAATAGTGCACCTATGTACAGTTGCAAAATGAGATATGGAAGCCAATCAGTAAATGCAGCACTACTTTCCAGGATTACCAACACACAGCAAGATGTAACCTGGCAGTAAGAAGAGCTAAAACCACTACTCTTCTTTTGTCACCAATAGGACAGAGTGTGAAACAGGCAAGTAAGGGTAAAGCTGTTCCTACTCGTGCCACAAAGGCACATGGGACAAGCAAAGGTGCAGCTCCACTCATTCCTAACCCTAGCACTAGATGCAACTGAGTAGTCAGATTCACACCCCATTCCCTTTACCCCCAGCTAAATAGCCCCAGAATCAGTTGAATAGGAGACTGGTTGGGTCCAAGACTGGTCATTCTGGGGAGGAACAAGAACTCTTGGTCATGCTGGGAATTGAACCAAGACTCCTTTGTCGTCCTACTCACAGTCTAGTCACTACAGCAGCTTCTGGAGTTGGGGGGGGGGGATGTTACTTAGTGATGCTAACAATTGCTAAGATTTTATAGTATCAATGACAAATGAATGAAACAGGAGTACAAGTAATGGTGGAATGATAATAGGCATCACACCAACTGACACTGCATGAGTACCTCAGCAACCCCTGCATTGACCTGGGAGATGGAGTCACGTCAAGTCTTCAAAATACCATCACAATACTGTATGATGCAGTCAATGACTTCACTCTCCAAATTTACAATGGAGAAATTATGGGACAGGTTAAAACAAATCAGGAATTTCATTATGGACAAGATGCAGTCAACCTGTCTGTGATTCTTAATGGACATTACGAACATTAAGACATCTAGGAACATGCTTATAATCATACAAATGTCCAGCCTTGTTTTTGTTCACATGTACATCACAACCTGCGCACAGTCACATAAGGCACACTGTTCTTATGAAGGACTGAATGTACCAAGAAAAGTGCAAATATGAGAAAACATTTAAACATTACATACTGTAGTTCTGGATCTTAGGATTACAAACACGATCATAAAATATTAATCTTCCCAAAAAAACATGGCTTCTTATAAAGCAAAAATAGTATAGTAATATGTTTTGGCAAAATTTAAGGTTATCATAAGATGGATGAAGATTCAAGTCTTCTAGTATATGACGTCCTGTCAACTGGTAAAGAGTTGCTGATATATTTGGGAAGATTACTGTCTCTGTCTTCAAAGTCTAATAGTCCTAGATCCTTGAACTGTGTAGTTTCAGGCAACAAACCCCTTGGAAATGCTGCTCATTCTTTACCAGTTAATAAGGCACTGGGCAATGACATGCCTCAGCAGCTGGTTGCCACACTCAGTGCAGAGGTCCACAGCCAAACCTGCAGCAGTCTGTATGGGATTTCTGGTTGACAAAGTGGCATTGACACAGGTTTGTCTCCAAGGCGTTGATTTTCTGATGTCAGTACCATTTCACCAATGCTGCCTACATGCATTTCACCCATGTACTATCAGTGCTACATGGTCCAGTGGCGTATCGAAGGGGGGGTTTCGGGGGTTCAAACCCCCCCCAGAAATTCTGAAGGCCCTTCAAAATTGTGCCAAACTTAACCCAATTGTGAAAACTGTTAAAAAAATTCCTTAATTTAGGATGCCAACACCCCAAAATTTTTGGAAAAAATGCAGTAAAATTCTAAAACTACCGTCGGTTCGCAATTGTTTTACATCAGCAATGACAAATAAATTGGTTGTCATCATAAATAGTCTAAAATACCAAAAATTAAGAAAATTTTACTATATGAAATGAAATTTCTTGTACCAAATTACGGCTGCCTCCAGAACCCCTGACTAGGAGGCTACCGCCCCCAGATCCCCTTTCTCTATGTCCTCTGTCCTCAACTGAATTTGTTGAAACCCCCCCCCCCAACAAAATTCCTGGGTACGCCACTGACATAGTCCTAGCAACTAACAGCAAAGTTAATTGAAACATTTTAGATAGCAACACAATATCATATTGCAGAAGACCTGAATCTGAATATGAGTTTATTTCGTTGATATAATGTGACTGCAATGAGAAACTACGCTCTTTAATTTGGTGAACATTTTAATACTGTAATCAAAGTTCTTTGTACCTTCAAATTCACAAGTACAACCTTACGATTATATTTTTAGAGGAGCTGTGAACATAAAATTACATAAGCCAGATGGCCACAGCAGTCTATGGACAACCTGCTGTTGTATGAACATGGTGCACTTGTCACTCTTGAGCTACCTGGTTCCAGCCTGTTACAGACTGCACTGCCTGCTGCTGCCATGGTGGAACACCCTCACACAGTGTCTGTCCCCATGACTGGGAGTCGCTAATGTGGCACGCTGATGCCAGAGTGCTTGGTAGCGACTGCCACTGCTCCCCTCCAGGATCATCCTCCAATGTCGGTAGAGCTCTAGCCACATCTACTTGTGGAGTTGGGAGGACTCTGCCTCCCTGTGGAAGAACACCATTGCTGCTGTCCTCTGCTATAGTCTGGAATGCTACCTGCTCCCCAAACTCCCCATCAACACTGTGCTTGTACTGCACTGCCCTGCCTTCTACAATAGTTTCTTGATGTGGGAGGGGGGGCAGTATTTGTGTCTGCTGGGCCAGCTTGTACGAGGCTTGGCGCAGCATCTGGCGCCGACTCATTACCTCACTCATACTTGGCTGCTGAAAAGCACCTTGTTTCTGTAGGATCTGCCTCTTCTGTTGCAGTAGGCTGAGAGGCATACTGACTCGTGTCGTGGAGCGTGTATATTGTGGATTCTGTTCGCTTGGCTGAAACCGGCTTCGTAGGGCCTGATGCTCACGCTGAACAAGATGCAGTTCCATAATGCCCTTGGCTTTACCTGTCTCATGGAGACGTTGACTGTTGAATGCAATTACACCTCCTCCTGTCCCATTTGCATTCCCTCCATCTACTCCCTGCTGAGCCACTAGGCCATCTGATGCCCGCCTCCCCTCTCTGAAATCAACGGGTGAGCGTGTGTTGACACGGCTGGCAGCACTGTGCAGCAGAGGATTGTGTGGCTTGCTGTACACTGTCGTAGCCACACTGTCTTGAGGTGTGCTGCAGGAAGGTAGGCTGGAAGCCAGGTCTGACTCCAGCTGATAGTCATCAAATGTGGATCCAGAGCATGAGTCAGAGCTGAGGTGCTGGCTCAAACTCTTGTTGCCACTTGAGGAGGATGAGCTGGCATATGAGGCCAAGCGCTGATGCTGCGATCTAGTACTACTTGCAGGAGAGTCCTCCATATCTGTCTCCACACCTTCATCAGCATACTGTGACGAAGGAACCACTCCTGCAGACAGAGAGCTATACCGGGGCTGCTGGTATTGATACAGCTCTCTGAAGGGTGAAGGATGGTTCACAAGACGAACATCTGTGGACGGGACAGTTCGGCTACCAGACCGTGCCAACAGGAAATCTTGCTGATTGGTTGCTGTTTGAAACTGAGGTGCAAGGTCTTGTGGGGCATAGGAAAGTCGAGTTTGGTCTCCACTCGCACGTCTGCTGCTGCTCTCTGGGATGCCACTGCTAGCTAGACTAGAAGGAACTGTGATACCCAACTTGCGCATCGCCTGCTCTGCTATGGTGCTAGGGCGACGACGTTGCATGGAGTCCAGTGAGTGCTTCGCAGTTGGCCCACTGGAGGTATTGGGGTCTTGTGACAGTGGGAAGCTACTGCGTTGCTGTCTGAGACGCTCTAGCAATAGAAAGTAGATGGCTGCATGGTGGTCATAACTCCCACAGCGCAGAGACTGTAAGCAACACATCAAATTACAACACTGACTAACATTCAGCATGTAAATGCAGTTCCTTGCATATCTCAGAACACCTGCCAGTGTCACACTCTCTGACTATAAAGACAAAAAATTCTGTTGGCCTTGCACTCATTTCATACTAATTAAAGAACACTATCCTGGCCTCACATCAGCCAACAAGAACAGCAAGTTCCTTCCATGACAAGGTAACACTGTCTCCTTTACCAAGCCTTACCCATCATAGCGTTGCCCTGTTCTTTACAAAACCAGGACCTAGTCTCAGAATGTGTGCAATACACTGTGACAACTCACCTCCCTGGTCTTGACTGCATCTATTCCGAGACTCTGCATTAGTCGCAATATCTGCTCATTAGGTTCTGCACCATGCTGCTCTCCACCAGTACTTGGAAGCAGTCTGGGGGCCTCTGCAACCATCCAGCGGTGCCTCTTGATATGCTCAACACTGTACCGCTTACTGGGGTCTAGCACCAACATCTTGCGGATTAAGGATTCACAATCTGCAACATGAAGAAGCATGCTGTATGCTGCTGCGCACAATGTGACAGTAAGCCAAACGTCCCTCATTTCAGAAACATATACATGTCATTTTCCTTCCTACAGAAAAAGCCTTTTTACTAAAGGTTGCTGTGCAGCCAACATTAATCAACACCAAGACTGCACTTGACAGTTACAACAATTCAGTCAGTAAATGAATGCAGCACGCGATGAAGGATTGGGTTCTGATCCCCCATAAAAGCACAAACTTTTCTCCTTGCTATCCTGTCCAGACATGCTCTGGGCCTTATGCACCTATTAAACTGATACCAGAGGTCCCTCCCTAAATGTAAAGCAACTGTGGTACAAAGCTAAGCACTGACATCCAACTACTGTCACATAAAGAATGCCTGTAACTGTACCTACACTTGTCCATGTCTTCATGGCATGGTGCTTGATTAAACAAAAGTACGTTAGACTGATGACTGTCAGACGTGCATCTGAAACTTCATTTGATATTTCGGGGTTAGTTCTACCCCATTAGGAGTGTAGTCATAATGCACTGCTATGAGAACCACAGTCTCTTAAAGGGCATGTCATACAGTCACTTTACCGAGATTATACACAGTTCCAGTTAAACATCACCTTATGTACAGTCACCTGCCAGTGGCGTACCGAGGGGAGGGGGGTTGGGGGTGTTCAAACCCGCCCCCGAAATTCCGAAGGCCCTCCAAAATCGTGCCAAACTCAACCCGATTGCGAAAACTGTTAACAATTGATGAATTTAGGATGCCAACACCCCAAGATCTTCAGAAAAAAAGACAGTAAAACTCTAAAACTACCGTCAGTTCACAATTGTTTTACAGTAGCAATGACAAATAGATTGGTTGTCATCATAAATAGTCTTAAAGTACCAAAAATTAAGAAGATTTTACTGTATGAAATTAAATTTCTTGTATGAAATTACAGCTGCCTCCAGAACCCCTGACTAGGGGCTACCACCCCCAGATCCCCATTCTCTCTGTCCTCAACTGACTTTGTTGAACCTCCCCCCAAACAAAATTCCTGGGTACGCCACTGCCATCTACCAGCAGAAATTGACAAAGAGAAGCTACAGAAATTGTTCAAATTGTTGTCCACCATGTTCAACAGACACTTCACACCTCCTAAGCATTGACCTGCAAAATGCTAAAACTGCATCAAAGTTGTAGCATTCCACTTGGATTTATTCCTTTATTTGCATAACATAAACTGGTTTCTTCCCATACACTCTGTCTTTAATCACATCCCACACAGAAAAATCACAAAACGTAAGTATGGGAGACCCCAGGGTCCGCTCAGCTCTTCCACAGGAACCAATCCAAACTAGAAATTCACCACCAACATAAGTGCCAACATTGCGCTCCATCCTGCTGCCAGATTACACTTCATAGGCCGTAGTGCCTTTCAATTTCCAGCATCATTGTGAGTTACAGCAGTTCCAGGTTACAGTGCCATCAGTGGGAAGAGGTTCAGTCACACTTGAACATCCCTGAATATGTACAACATCTGTTCATCCTCCAGCAAAAAATATGCCATCAAATACACACCAAGGAATAAAAAGCTGAAAAAGGTCAGGAAATGTAATGGATTGGAAACAAATTCAAGGAAATTTGTTACACAGATTTACCATCTCCAGATGTGCATGACATCAATCCATAAACATTGTCAAGACCAACTAACATCAACAGAATTATTCAAAATGGTATCGGAAGTATACACTATACAAATGTTTCCTGAAATTCTATTAGTTATGCTGTACCTAAGGGCTTCAATAATGTCCTGCTACCTGTTGATGGTGTGCATTTAGTCAGTGCCTAAAAATCAGAATGTGCTGTGAAATAAAACAAGCAACTTGCTAATTGGCAAGTCAGCGTTAAAAGAGTTAAACAGATTCACAGGCACCCCCACATCCATGCTAATCCCTAACTGATGGAACAGAGAAATGTGTATATTTAGACCAGTAGAATAAAAAGTTTCAAACAACCAACATCACACAGTTCCCTCCAATAAACTGGGTTCACACTGATTTACGTATAAAATACAATACACTACAATACAACACACCACAATACAATACAATACACTACAATACAATACACTACAATACAATACACTGCTGCCTAAATAAGGCCTAAATATTAATGCAGCAACAAAATATTTTTACACAGCTTTGATTAAAGACCTAATGGTCATTACGTGCTCAAAGATCTTTTCTGACTAAGGAAAATCCACAAACCTATGTACTGAGTCAATACAATTCCCAAAACTTGAGCACCAGCATCCAGAAATCCCAACAACAAGTTTTGACTATCAGTAATGGCATGAATGTTACAGACAGACTTTTGGCACCATTCCATTACCCAGCTGCATAGTGTTCTGTGTAACACAACCACATTCTTTCAGTCAGGTTCTGACAGCAGGGAGTCTGTGTACGTGGTCTAATACCATTGCTGCAAAAGTCCATTCCCAACAAAGCATGTCATGATAAACTACTAATTACTAATATTAATCTATCAACTGCTACTTTTGCCTCAACCCCTTTTACTTTTTCCAAGACCGAAGTTTTCTAGGCTGTAACTTGACTCCACTGGTTCAGACTGAAATGGGCTGGAATGACCAACACATGTTCATATTACATACCAAATTCCTATGGCAGATGCACTGTTTTAAGGATTCCATATTGTGGACAAATGTTAAGTTTTTCCTCATTTCAGCAGCACACAACAGGATGTATCCCATTACATTAGTTCCATATTGTGTCTGGAGGATCCAGTAAGTAAATCTGCTTGGATGTTACGATTGCCAATAGACATGGTGTAATGTCCCACATGGTTGGGACCTTCAACAAACTCTCAGGCCTATCTGACTTGATTACATCGAGGATATTGTTTTGTTATATGACAGCAAGACCTGTGTTGGACAAAGTGGAACTGCAGCAGTATTCTCGTCATTTTACACCTGTTTCTCCTACCAGTCAACATTCTATTGAAGCTTCACATCCGTCTGTCATTAATCCAGCATCTTGTGCTCTGCGCATTTCTTTTGAACTGCGCTGTGAGCATAATTGTTATTGAAACAACCAAGCATAAGAAAGACCTAGGAGAAGGTTAGGTCAGCTGCAGTAGAACAGCATGCTGTAAATGTGATAACATGATGCAGCGGTGCAGAAAATGTTGACCGGTGTTGCAACAACGCACTGGTTGCTCTCTCTGCCAAGACCAGACAGTCCATGGCTACCATATTCTTCAACATTTAACACCACCTTCCCACCTCATACAAGTCTTGTTCCTTTAAAGTGTCATTAAATAAGCACAGACTAGGCAAAGCAGGGGATGTGGCACCATAGTGTGACAGAGCACTGGTGCATCTTAGTCCTGGGTGTGACAGAGAATCCTGTAACCTTCAGCTAGCCCAAAATGTGAACAACTCAATGCAGTACAGCTCTTCTGGAGAAGTTGATGGTTTCTCAACTAGTCAACCCACCTTCCAAATTTTATGGCACCCATGGTTCATGACTGTGTTCACAGAAATCTGGTCCACATTTCCTGTGCTACCACCAGTTTCTTGAAGATGCATTTTAACATATCCTCCCATCTACACCTAGGTCTTCCAGGGGTCCCATTCTTTCAAATTCCAACACCAAAATCTTATGATGGGACATTCTGTGGTGATATGAAGGAATACAAACCAGCCAAATGACAGTCACCCACAACAACTGTCCAAAGTCATCTCTCTTATCTCCCATGCATACCACATGTCCTGCCCATCTCAGCCTCCTTGATACGGACAGCACAAACCATGCAGCTACAGATTCCTGCCAACACCTCCCCATGAGGACCAGCCTGATGTCCTGAGCAAAACCAGCAACCAGTACAACTGAAGACAAACAGTTCTTCGGGCAGTGTGCTGCGAGGCTTGGAATACAAGAAAGATGCCCATATTGGCATGGCCTCATTTCCCAGAAAAGTGTAACACCCACGATTATGTAAAACTGTTTGGAAAAATTAAATTTCTGAAATGACAACCCAAGGAACTTACTCTTTACACCAGTGGCGTACCGAGGAGTTTTGTTCGGAGGGGGTTAAACAAATTCAGTTGAGGAAAGAGACAGAGAGAATGGAGATCTGAGGGTGGTAGCCCCCTAGTCAGGGGTTCTGGAGGCAGCTGTAATTTCGTAAAAGAAATTTCATTTCACATAGTAAAATTTTCTTAATTTTTGGTCCTGTAAGACTATTTATGATGACAACCAATTTATTTGTCATTGCTAATGTAAAACAATTGCGAACCGACAGTAGTTTTAGAATTTTACTGCCTTTCTTCCCAACATCGTGTGGTGTTGGCGTCCTAAATTCAGCAATTTTTAACAGTTTTCACAATCGGGTTGAGTTTGGCACGATTTTCGAGGGCCTTCAGAATTTCGGGGGGGGGGGGGGGGGAAACCCCAAACCCCCCCCCCCCCCGGCACCCCCCTGTTTAACACACACCCACGACCCAAAACTTGGGGGGGGGGGGGGGGGGGGGAGCAAAGG
>Ga0123357_10014102_pt1 | contig 10417 bp, 9 predicted proteins | sample TergutEmb28metaG_FD_89873 | JGI IMG/M metagenome (GOLD analysis project Ga0123357, IMG submission 89873) | Embiratermes neotenicus P4 segment gut microbial communities from Petit-Saut dam, French Guiana - Emb289 P4 | ecosystem: Host-associated > Arthropoda: Insects > Digestive system > Gut ...
ACTGTGCAATACACACACAGTGCCTTTCTACACTGTGCAGTACATACACAGTGCCTCTCTACACTTTGCAGTACACACACAGTGCCCCTCTTGAATGTGCAGTACACACACAGTGCCTCTCTACTCTGTGCATTACACACAAATTGCCCCTCTTGAATGTGCAATACACACACATTGCCGCTTTAGACTATGAAATTCACACACAGTGCCTCTCTACACTGTGCAGTACACACTCAGTGCCCATCTAGACTGTGCATTACACACACAGTACCTCTCTACACTGTGCAGTACACACACAGTGCTTCTCTACACAGTGCACTACACACACAGTGCCTCGCTACACTGTGCAGTACACACACAGTGCCTCTCTACACTGTGCAGTACACACACAGTGCCTCTCTACACTGTGAAATACACACACAGTTCCTCTCTAGACTCTGCAGTTCACACACAGTGCCCCCCTAGTCTGTGCAGTACACACACAGTGCCTCTCTACACTGTGCAGTACACAGACAGTGCCTCTCTACACTGTGCAGTACACACACAATGCCTCTCTACACTGTGAAGTACACAAACAATTCCTCTCTAGACTGCATTTCACACAGGGTGCCCCCCTAGTCTGTGCAGTACACACACAGTGCCTCTCTACACTGTGCAGTACAAACACAGTGCCTCTCCACACTGTGCAATACAAACAATGTTATCTATTCCCGTTTCATACTGACAGAATAACTCTGTAAACATTTGTTAAGCACTGTTTCCTCTTCCCGTTTCTTACTGACAGAATAACTCTGTAAAAAACCCATAATCTTCTGCTTATTAAATGACACGCTATCAGTTAAATTATTCATCCTTTGTATAAAGAATTTGTGAATACAAAAAACGTTTTAATGCAATTTCACATACCTTAGTATTATCCAAACGCACCTTAATTTCAGTAGGAAGAATATTAAAAACTTCAATTCCTGCATAACAAGCTCTTTTGAAAAATGGATATATTTTCCTGAGACAGATGCAAGTTATGTCTTTGTCTGGTTAGTGTATTATAATTATCTGCATTAATTGTAAGTTAGTTTTTATCATTAACTAAAAGTATCAATGAAAAATTATATATACGGCAGTTTAAGACGTAAGATATTTAATAGTTTGAAAAAATTTCTACAGCAGTGCCTGTTTCTACATCCCATCATAACCTTAATTACTTTTCCCAGTTTCTTAAAAAGTGTTACACTTCGTGATGAATTCCCCCGACATATTATTCCATAACTCAAGACTGAGTGAAAAAGGGAATGGTAAAACATTTTCATCCTGACTCAGACATATATATATATGAGGATGCCTAATTACATAACAAGCAGTGCTTATTTTTTTCGCAAGCAAATCAATATGATTACTCCAAGTGAGTGTACTGTCAAGAATTATGCCAACATATTTAGTGTGAGAAATATGAGATATTAATAAATTAAATAAATTACATCATGTCGGTTAACAACTGTAATTAGACACATCATATTTGTTAACATTTTTAAATAAAGATTTTCAATATCATATTTCGGTTTTTTTATCCCCCAGTATCATTGCAATCTGTCCGAGGACATTCAGCAATCATGTTTGACGGTCACTATTAATGGCATGTAGGAAATACACCCAGTGATGTATCTCCTATATTAAGCTCAATCACATTGATTGGGTATGGTTCCTCATTCACGAAGTTTCTAGATCACACACAACGACGCACCACAGTCGGTAGGACTCCTCTGGACGAGTGATCAGTTCGTCGCCGAGACCTCTACCTGACAACACAAAACACAAACAGACAAACATCCATGCCCCCCGTGGGATTCGAACCCACAATTCCAGCAGGCGAGCGGCCACAGACCTACGCCTTAGACCGCGCGGCCACTGGGACCGGCAGCACATTTCAGTGTATGAGAAAAAATTCCCGTAGAAAAAAAAAACCTTGATTTCATGCGTAATTTAAAGGTGATCGTATATATGGACAGTTATTTATTTGAATCTCACTACAGATCTCATCATATACAGAAGACTTTTTTAGATTTGAGAGACACAATTAATTTTCCTCCTTCTTTAGTTGTAGGTTCACAATTCACGCTCGGATACGGAGCTTAACAGCATGTTTCATAAAACAGTCACATTTAACTGTGAACATTATCAGTACTAACTGTGTCGCCGTCATCCCAATTCTCTGTTGCATGCCAAAGTGAACCTTTAGACACCACGCATCCTATATATAGGACAGACGTACCGCTACTCCCCAGAGTAAATTTTTATATATTTAGTCAATAAATATATTCAATTATCTTTTTAGGCTTTCTGTCACCATCTTCGTTTATTCCTCCACAAAATGTCGTGTATTTCCTAATGTTACCCTTCTTGGTTCATAATATATTAACATTTTACGTAAATGGTGTGCGAAACTGTAAATGTCCAACTCCAGGGCCAAAGGGTTAAATGGGCTGAATCAATTGCTGAACACGTAAAGCAAACCTTGCAAACAGGACATGATTCTGAGCAACTTCAATGTAGTATTCGAAACAAATAAACAAAGAAAACAAACGAACACCAACAAACAAATTAATTTTAATGCAGTTGTCTGAAAAACGTGTGTCGTAATATGGAAACATATGCTAAGTTCCCGAACTCTGCGCTAGGACGTAGTAGCGCGAGTGGTACAGGTTGCCGCCATTAAATACAGCAGTATCGGTTATCGTGTGTGTCAGTCTAGTGCGTGTTACAGCCAAAATCCTCTGCGTTACTTCACAACGGAGTTCAATGTTATGTGTGGCGAGTGCGATCCGTGACTTACAGTGGCTCTTTTGAAGGAACAATGTGTTTGCATCAAGGTTTGCTGCAGACACGGGAACGCTGCACCGGAAACGCAAGAAATGCTCAAAACACCTATCGGTGACAACTTCATGGGGAGAACTCGGACTTTTCAGTGGCTTTCTTGATTCAAAGATGAAGACACTTCAGTTGAAATTTGTGATATTCAAGGTAGTCCTTCCATAGGCCGTGCAGACTAAAATGTGGAGAAGGTTGGAAAAATTATCAACAAAGACCGAGGAAGGCCCATTCCATAGATCACTGGAAGGTTAGGACACCCGTATGGAATATGCCAGTGAATTCTAAGGGGAGGGCTTAAACGTGTTGAAGATATGCGCGAGGTTTGTGCCTCGGATGCTGAAAAACGAGGCGCAGCAGTGCGAATTAATTCTTCGGCGCTAGAGCATGGCTGTTGTCCCCAACCTCCTTACTCGCCTGGTGTCCATTTTCTGTTTCTTCTTGTTTCCAAGAATGAAACCGCAGCTACACGGACGTCATTTCCAGAACGTTCCTTGAATTCAGGAGCAATCGCTAACCGTCTTACAGGAAATTCCCAAAACTCCGTTCTATTTGTGCTTGCTGCAGTGGCGGAAACGCTTTACCCATTGCATAAACTCGAAAGAGAGCTACTTTGAAGGGAACAACGACCGATAACGAAGGAAAGCATACACTTAGTTATGGACGAATTCCGGGAACTTTCGGATTGGACCTCGTACTGTATATATAGGTTATAAAAGACCAGGACTCGCCCTTCTCTCCCTGTTCCGTGTGTTTCTATGTTAGCGAGCAGTTACGAAACGAAGCAAAATATGGCGTCAGCGGAATACGTATATGTGGGGGTCGCATAGTGCTCACCTCTGTTAAAGAAACTGCATCTACTGGACAGCAGTACCACCATTCGGTTCATATTGTTTTCCCATCTTGTATAATCACAGCTACATATTTAGAACGTTGCAAGTTACTGGGGCTATGCATTTTTCATGACGTTTGTTTGAATAATTTCCTTCTGACATTCTCATCAGACTCTACGCCAGGAGACGAGGTAAAGTTCGTCTGTCTCCACATTTCTTTCCAAACGGTCTGGTGATTACTAACAGACCAGATATGGGTGTGAGCCAGCGGCGTTAATAATGTACCGCAGACCCTCGGCACGTGGGACCCGCCGGTCAGAAAACCCCCCAGGCATATAGAACACCAAAATTTATTGTGCGTTCTTTGGGACTGGATCCTGTCCTGCAAACAGACGGTTGAATTCTGAGGGAACTATTAGTAAAGGCAAAGGTAAAGTTCACCATAGAACAGACCTCGAAGACCCAGAGGGGGGTAGACGTATAGCTCTACTTTATCTTTAACCTCGGTGGCTGATGGTAGTGGGTGGTCAAGGCCACGCCCCGGCCGGTTTACTCCCGGGAAAGACCAGGCATCCATTGTATAGTAGGCTGGGTGGGTCTCAGAGCCCGTCTGGTCGGGAGGATCTATTAGTAAAAGGTAAAACAGTTCCATTACAGGCCTGGAGTGACCCAGAAGGTTCCAGGAAGTTAAGGTTCTCAGATTACATGACAACGGCACAGGATTGTGGTAAGGTTGTCAGCCTTACTCATCGGCAGCCTTTAGGCCCAGGAAATACTCCTGGTACTCATTCCTGTTAGAGGCTGAGTCGACCCCGGGGCCATTGTGCAATCGGAAGGATATTATGTCAATGAAAATTTCGAATGACAACAGCTGGGATCGAACCAGCGACCTTCCGATTTTTAGCACAGCACCTTAACAACTGTGCCACCGCGGTCCCCGATCTATTAGTAACTTCACTAATAATTAGAAGCGGCCCCCCGATTATCCAGTTACTGGAGGGGGGAGCAGACCGATTACCTACGCCACTGGTAAAATGGCACTACGTTCACCAATGCACAAAATTAACCTACAGTTTGTCACAGTAATGGACGTTAAGATCATTCTGAAATATGTACATAAACAACCAATGATAATTCACTCATAACAGCCCCAGGTCACGGTACCCACTATTGAATCAACGAGATCTCATTCCCCTTACCCAACCCCAGTACCCTAAAAGAACACCCCACACATCTTGTACAGCTGTTCTGTAAGTTAAATCACAAACTGAAGATGGACAACATATAGGGCCGAAACATGTAGCTCTATACCTACTGTACTGCTAGGTGAAATATATTTGTGTTCGGCTGTATGTGTAATACACAAAAATTCTCTGTTGTTGTTAAGATCATGGTCTGGTATGGTGTCATATAATATACTGTTGTATACTGGTACTGGTGCCAGTTTTGAAGAAGCACATCGTTTCCATCTGAACGGCACAGACAGTGGCGTACCCAGGAATTTTGTCCGGGGGGGGGGTGGGGTTCAACAAATTCAGTTGAGGACAGATCGAACGGGGATCTGGAGGCAGTAGCCCCCTAGTCAGGGGTTCTGGACGCAGCTGTAATTTGGTACAAGAAATCTCATTTCGTGCAGTAAAATATTATTAATTTTTGGAACTTTAAAACTATTTATGTTGACAAGCAATTTATTTGTCAATGCTAACGTGAAACAGTTGTGAACCGACGGTACTTTTACTATTTTAATTCCTTTCCACAATATCTTAGGGATTTGGCGTCCTAAACAGTTTTCACAATCGGGTTGAGTTTGGCACGATTTTGGAGCAACTTCGGAATTTCGGGGGGTGGAGGGCGGGGATGTGGGGGTTTGAACCTCTTCGGTACGCCACTGGACACAGACACTGACATGGTCCAGATGAACTTCCAGACGGTCAGTCAAACCAAACCTAGGATTGCTCTGAATCACTTTCCCGAGTACGCCCCAGACCGCAAAAGGTTTAAGCTTGTCCCGGCAATGCAAATTAATGCCAACCATTTATCATTGCATACTCAGTATTACGTATTCTCACACCCATCAAATCTCTACACGGCACGTCATCCATTAAGTAGTTTGTTAATGCAGTAATGCATTCCTTCAAATATGTTATCGGGTCTTGCTTTTCACACAGGGAATTAAACTTTATTAGTAAATACCGGTCGCTTTAAATTTTGGAAAAGTTTTGCCGTCTCATCCAAAATCAAAAAGGGTAGTTGTACCGAGACCGGTTTGTTGCTACTAGTAGAAGCTAGTAGTACCAGGTGAGGTATAGGCAGGTCGATGTGCAATTCCCCTGGGACCAAAATTCGAAAAAAGGGGGTGCAAGGGGGTGCAATGTACCACGAAAATAAAAATGGGCAAAAGCCCCCAGCCAGGAATTCGGAAACAAGATGGCGTCTTTGGGGCGAAAATTAAAATGTGCGAGAGCACCGAACTGAAATTAAAAAACATGATGTCGTTGGGCTTAAAAAGATGGCGCTTCCAGATGGCGTCGAGTTGAGCCCGTTTTCGGCCTTCGACTTTTCCCTCGGTATGCTGACAGGACGGAAAACCTCCAGGCACTACCAATGCTTTGAAGGCTTGAAATTCGAAAAAACCTTCACTCCCCTACTCTGTGGGGCCCCTGGCGTGGAATTCAAAAACAAAATGGCTTCTTTGGCGTTCAAAGAAAAGATGGCGCATCGAGATGTCATCGTTGGGTTGAAAATAGGGTTTTAGACGTAGCATGTTTTTACATGTAGAAAAGAGCTTATAAGGCCGTATAAGTAATACGTAATTGAATGTAAGAACGGAATAATTGTAAACGTTGATTTTGACACCGTCAGGATTGGTAATAAGTCCCGGATTGGAAGTCAGATACAAGATGACGTCGTTGGGTTTAAAATAAAAAATGGCGCTTCCAGATGGCGTCGTATGGCTTAAAATAGAGTATTAGGATTAGTACGTTTTTGTATGTAAAAAGGAGGTTATAAGGCCTGATGTGCCCTACGTAATTGAATGTAAGAACGAAATAGTTGTAAACGTTATAGATTGACATCGTCAGAAAAGCTTTTAGTTTGAGAGTTGGAAAGTACTGCAGACCAGGTCGTTATCACGGTCTTGCTGTAAGCGCGATTTTGCGTTAGAAAAAAGTTCGTTGTGGTGTTGAAAAGTTCTTAGCCAGAAGGAGAAGGAAACGATTTACAGAGGATATTCGTGTTACAGAGGTGTGTGTGGGTAAGTCTGTAGCTCCTACCGAGTGCTGTCGTGAAAATTTCGTTGGGTGTCGAAAAGTTCATAGCCAGACGGAGAAGCAAACGATTTAGAGAGGAGCGATTAAGTTTGCGGAGGATATTCGTGTCACAGAGTTGTTGGCGTAAGTCTGTACCTCCCATTGAAGGTCGCCGTGAAGATTGGTAGTTCATAGACCACAGTCGTCGTAGACCGCTGATGTATTTTAAGTGTACACGCGTTGGTCACCCATGTGCTTTCGAGCGCTTATGCAGCTATGGCGCTGTACGTGGGAAACGTGACGCCTGGTTAGAAGTGCGCAGTAAGTACATTTTATCACGCTCATGTACAAGACTTTATGCTGACTTAAGTACATATTATCATTCGCGCTGAGAAAATACTTTATTTTTCTAAGAGGTGGCGTAAGTGCGGAGCGCACGTGTAAGTCTTTATGTTCTAAAAATGTATGGGCGTGTCATATGATTCTGCATGAAACGTATGCGGATCCCGGAGTATAGCGAGTTTATGAAGGGCACAGTATTGTGCAGACAGATAAGCGGCGTTTCGATATCAGTAAATAACGCAACTATTTTCTTATGCTAAACAAATCATTGTTGAAGGCAATAGGTGCATATTAATATAATGAAATCCTCCTTATAGAAAAACGTCGAGAGAAGCAGCTGTGTCCCCAAGAGACGTGAGGTGACAGCAGTGCTCGCGTAATAGAAGAAACAAATAGAGGTTCGTGTTGTGATTATGTATTATTATAATTATAGTGGTGACCTGCAGCCCTTGCAGTATAATTGCAAACACGCCGTGACGTCACAATCACGTGATGTTGCCAACATCAGTGGTGAGAAAAGTTTATAGGGCAATAAGAGAATAAAAAATGAGGGCCAGATGATTGTATGATGTTTATTGTTTCTGAAAGTCTGTTAACTACAAGAAGAGATAATGAAGGATAAAAATAGTATAGGTAGGAATGTATAAAATTGCGTAAGAATCAAAGTAGAAATTATCAAGGTTTTGGGATTGCATGCAAAGGATTTAATCGCCAACAAATATGATTTGGGCGTCTTACATATGCCCTTGTACACAAGATTAAGCGAGACTGCACTATTATTTATCTCGTCCATATCATCATCTGAAATCACTGCACAGTAACTTTTCGGCAGGAAGATTTGTACTACGCAGGATTCAGAATCTCTGACTGTCAGTAAGACAGTCGGCCTATATTTACTGGTGATCCTCTTGGTGCGGACAACCGCATACTGTTTTTCTTTCCCCAAAGAGTTGATATTGATCATTTTGCATGAAGCAGCCTTTTCGAATTTCTTTGCTAGATCCATCCCGTCTTGCTGAAAGGAAACATGCGTTGTATTAAATAATTTGCATGTTATAAAATAAATATGTTTATGATGTAAGAAGAATCAATAAAATAATAATTATTACCTTAAGAATTCTTGTTTCTTCTGGGCGGAGTGACCGTCTTGCTTGCTTCTCGAACTAGGTAGATGTGCTTTGTTTCCAGCTGACACCAGACCTATAAGTAGTTCACATCAAACTAAAACAAAGAAAAAATGTAATAGTGCGATGTCATCCAATACGGCCGCCAGCCGCAACGTTGACGTCACAAATAACCAAGACTTATCTTGTAAAGTGAAAATGACGTAAGCATACCGTAATAAATAGGATATAGTTCGCAAGTCTCTCACGTCAGTGGGGATTCATAGACCGAACTGTAAGTATGTAATTCTGAATATAGTTGCATGAAAATTTATTTATGTTGTACAAACTTTTATTCTTGGATCTATCTTGTGTGATTTCAGAGAATACTAACGGCTCGCAGATTTGAGATAGATGAAACAATCGCGAGACCGTATAGGCGGTACAATGTCCTAGGATCGCACCTCACAGTGCGATTATTACCCCCCTCGGATAATAGTGATCCTGTAGGACATTTCCTAGCCAGTGTGAACGATCTCTTTGAGTACGCTTTGCAGGATGTGAGGGATAGTTATATGGTGGGGATAACCATTCAAAATGAAGTAAACCAAAATCACAAGCCCATCGGAATCAGTTTCAGGAGGAAAGATCAATTATATACAGTCGTGATATGGAGTGTGTTTGAGGGAGTCTCGAGGTGTAATGCTAGATGTAACGCCAAGGACACTCTTGTCATAACTGTACTTTCGGTTAAGATGCCCTTCGGTTTTGGCGAGCACGCAATCAAGAGTATGGGCAGACCGCTTTCCGTATTTAATCACCACAAAAGTAGTATCGTGTAGGTGAAGGCAGAGGAAAATTGTCTTGCTCACGCTTTAATAATAGCGATTGCCAAATAAGAAAATGATGCAAATTATATATCATATCGTAAGGGTAATAAGATACGTTCCGTGGTTCAAAGGTTACTACAAGAGACAAGCATTGATCTCACTAACGGTGCGGGGATCCCGAAAATCAACCGTTTCCAAGAACATTTTCGGGACTATAAGATAATTGTTTATCAAGGTCTTGGTTGCGACGATATGATGATCGAAGTTCAAGTCGACTCTTCCAAACTACTTAACCTATTCTACGATGATGTCTAAAGACATTAACACGTGATAACAAACCTTACTGGTTCAATGGCGAAAACGTACGTATTTAATGCGCCTCATAAAAGTTTTAGGTGTGATATAACACACGTCTTTGACTAGACGTGTAGCAACTGTATGGCGAAACCGCCGCTCGCGTTCTGAGAAATTCGTTTCTCATGCCACGAATGTAAAAGACATTTTAGAAGTCGGACGTGTTTCGCTAACCACAAGCAGAGCATCGCAAAGAGAAAATAATTTCATGAACGTAATAGATGTTGCGCGACGTGTGGAATACACGTGACTTATGAAAATCACGAATGTAATAAGCTATTTTGTGCAATTTGCAAGCAAAATAGAGACGTGGGTATTCTATGTTACATGAGACCTCTAATGGACGCATTGCCCTTTGCCGGTGATAAGCTACTCTACGTATTTTATGATTTTGAGACCACTCAAAATATGAGGTACTTGGATAAAGCAACATTAAACGTACCTTATCTCGTCTGCGAGCAACAGTTCTGTTGAAAGTGCATGGACGGGGAAGTTATGTAAGACTGCGTGCGATGCGGCGAGAGGAAGCACTCGTTCTAGGACCACCCGTTTGGGGACAATCTAACTTATATATGCGAGACACAACCTTGGTCCAATAAGATCATTGCGATTGCTCACAACGTCAAAGATTTCGACCTGCACTTTATTTTGAATAGGGCGATCATATTGAAATTGAAGTCCGAACTGATAATGAACGGGTTAAAGATCATGTGCATGAAGATGGAGCACATAGTCTTCCTGAACAGCGTGTCCCTTCTTCCGTGAGCATTGCATAAGCTGACCGAGTCGTTCGGTCTGACTACCTCCAAATCATGGTACCCTAACTATTTAAATACTGAGGAAAA
>Ga0123357_10014103_pt1 | contig 10416 bp, 9 predicted proteins | sample TergutEmb28metaG_FD_89873 | JGI IMG/M metagenome (GOLD analysis project Ga0123357, IMG submission 89873) | Embiratermes neotenicus P4 segment gut microbial communities from Petit-Saut dam, French Guiana - Emb289 P4 | ecosystem: Host-associated > Arthropoda: Insects > Digestive system > Gut ...
GTAAATACCTTTCCATTTTTTTTAAGTTCATACATTAAACTAACATAAGTATTAATAATTAATTATGGCATAATCATAAAGAGTATTAGTACACTTATGTATACGGTGTGGCATGTTAACAAACATAAAATTACGTTTAAATTAGTTATCAATCACTGGACTAATGAAGTCTTGTAGCATATTGTAGTTTCCTCAGGCCAACATCTGAGTCTGAGTTTTTCGACACATTCACGAATATTATTCTCCTCAGAATATTTCCACTATAAAACATCTATTCGTGAACATTGCTTAGAAAACTAAAAATGACAAATTCCAGGAGAACCTCTCGCGGCTCGGTATAATTGATGCCCGGGCCGGTACCGGACGGCGGCCCGGCGGTTGAGAAAGACTGGTATAGGCTATCCTGCAGGATGTTCCACATTCCAGTCAAACTCTACAGTACAATCTAACTGCTGCCACTATATCCTCTTCAGTTAACAAGAATTATAACTTCTTGTACAATTCGAGATTATAAGATCATAAGAAAAAAATCCACAGTGTAAAAAAGAACTACCGCAAGGGATAAAGGACAGGGCACAAAAACAGCAACACACACGTAAGTCTTTCAATAACTAGTATAATGAATGATACATTTAATCATAGAAAAAGGCAACACACAGGTACTAGAAACATACCCATTATGTTATAGCACAACAGCGAAAACCCTCCAAGAAACTTCACCCAACTATACCAGATAGCGATACCGCCAAACAATACATAAACCGCCCGTAATAAGATAAGGAGGAAAAAGCACCCAGCAGCATCCATAGACAAAACGTTTATCTCTTCCATAGAGTATATACACTTACGCACCGAAAAGGAAAAACAACTACAATCTAGTATTTTAATGCAACCTACTTGTACACACTCTGTTTATTTGTAATAATCTCCAAGATAGAATTAAGTAATAGATGTAAACACTCTGGGATCCCATAGTGGGCAGTAGCATCTGGCACAGAATTGTAGAGGCCTGAAGATGACTAGTCTTTAGTCGAAACATGTAGCCATACTATAACTATACTATAAATAAATAATTAGATTGTGCTGACGTACACATATGTTATACTATTTTATTTATTTTAAAACCTGTATCGTGCACCTTTTATTATATTGTACGGTGCAATGACCAACCAATGCTAACAGCAAGGTACTAACTACGAGCTCCCTGAGGATGACACAATAGTGTCGAAACATGTAGGAGCAGTATAATAATTTGTCAGTTAATTGTGCATTGGTTGGCCATTGTACAAAATAACAAAATTGAGATTAATTGTTACATTGAATACAAAAGATACTTGGTAAGCACATTGGCATCAGCTTTTCGCAACGGTTTTATTTGTGCAGGGGATGGTGTCATTGGAGTTTTTCATTGACATAATCCTTCCGATCGCACTATGGCCCTGGGATCGACTCAGCCTCTAACAGAAATGAGTACCAGGAGTATTTCCTGGGGGTAAAAGTGGCCGGTTCTTAAGGCTGAGAACCTTTCCACCATCCTGGGCCATTGTCACGTAATCTGGGAACCTTAACATCCTGGAACCTTCTGGGCACCTCGGGCCTGTAATGGGACTGATTTACCTTTTTATTTATACAGGAACGCCCCAAGCAGGAGAGCAGTACCTCGAAGGAAATCCGAAGAAGCAAATTGGGTTTATTTTAAATCCAAGATATTGCTGACACTGGGACCTGATACTAACTTCATCACTAATTACATATATCTTTGTTATTAAAACAGAAGGTTCAAGCACCGTTCTTGAACCCAAAACTTGGCATCTTCACACCTGATGTTACTAATCAAGAAACAACTTATGGCATTCACGATTTTTTCTGCAAAACTCAAAATTTTAGTTTCGCTCAAATAAGCACACATGCAGCCCCGACAGCGAAGTCAATTCAGCGACTAAGCTGCAAGCTGAACCGTTTGTGGTTTGAATACCAACTAGGACTAGACAGTTTTCTCTTTTCCACAAAGCCCAGGCCGCTTCTAAAGTTGAAGCAAACTCCTACTCAACGAATATCGGAGTTTGTTGTCGGGATAAAGCTGCCGGACCACTCGCTTTCATCTAGTGGCAAGGTTAAGAGTGAGAGGAGTCAAACCGCCACTCCACCTACATGTCTTCACGGTGTGTGCAGTACTAACTTTATCATCTTTAACTGTATACACACAGGCCTGAGGCTTTTCGTAAATTAAAGATTCTTGACTAGTTGCGATTCATTACAAAGGGCCGTAGTCTGGGATATGACGTCATGTAGCTTGGTGGAAACTTACCAGTTTTTCGGAGGAAGCTGCAGCTGCCATCTTTAAGATAAAAGAGAATGGATATGCTGCAAGGTCAGGGCGGAAAGCATATGGCATATTAAGCGTGAAGAATACTCCGACAAAACAGAGGTCTAAAGGAATGGGCGGCTTAACGGAGAGCGCTTGGTTGCCCCAGTGTTTTGTCTTCGACAATAATATTATTAATAATAATATTAATAATATTTATTTACTGCAATTGGGTTGTTGCCCGGTGGCAGTGGTTATTTTACATGTAAACAAAACATGAAATTGGTTACTACTAAATTTAAGTCGGGAGGGCTAAATGAGAAGCATGAAGGGGCAACTTAGAATCTTGGAAACCATCTCAGCATTTGTTTTTAAGCACAGAGAAACAAGAAAACCTGTACCTATAACACAGTAATATCATTTACTGTATTATGTTGTGCTGAAAATTGTAGCCTGTACACAGATTTTCCAAATAATTTACCAATTAATTGTGGGACAAACTTTTTAATGACATTATAGGGCAATTTCCAATTAAAATAGCTGTTTTTGTCTTATAATCTGCAAACAAAGATTATATCTTATTTAGATTAAATTTTAAATCATGTGTAGGTCAATTTGCTTTGCTGCGTCAGGCAAAAGGGCATAATTGTCAATATCACTTGACTTCACCTTCAACTCTATATGAATAAGTCAATAAAACGAATCCTTGATGTTTCAAAACATATATTTTCAGAGCAGTAACTTCATATTCTTGAAATTTTTAATCATGAAATGAACACTGAATATCAACTTTAATTGTAGACAGTAATTATATTTACGTCATGAGCCGGAATAGCCAACTACGCAATGGGACGGACCCCCACAGGTTCGAATTTCGGTGAGAAAAGAACAATTTCCTTTTTCCAAAAAGTGCGGCCCTGGAATCCACTCAGCCTTCTTTTCAATGGATACCGGGGTCGTTGGCGATATTAAAACAGCCGGGGGGTAAATGTATCCACTCACTTCCATTCGGTGCCAAGGTTACGAATGAGTGGTGCTGTACTTCTACTCAGCTTATATGCCGTCTTGGCACGGACAGGGACAGCCTTACCTTCAAAAGTTTGTGTCTTGATCTACCATTGAAATCCCAACGTCCTACTCTGCCACATCTCCACATTCTAAACATCATATCTGCCTTGCCTTTAGAGCTGTGTGTCAGCGTGTGCTGACACACAGCTCTAAAGTTACTACTGTCAGCGTGTGCTGACAGTAGTAACTTTATCAACTGTGTATTGACTTTTTTGTTTTTTTATTTGTACAATAACGAACCAATGCACAATTAATTGACAAATTATTATACTGCTCCTACATGTTTCGACACTATTGTATCATCTTCAGGGAGCTCATAGTTAGTACCTTGCTAAGTTACAAAACAATTTATCTCAGTAATTAACCAACTTGATGCACAACATTTTTGTTTTACAATAAATTTATTTCATGCCTGTACATGTTTCGTGCACAAGACGGCCACCTATAGCTGTGATGATACCAGAGGCTGTGTAATGCAATTTTGACCTCGTGATGATGAGCATATGTGCTCGAAACATGTAGAAGCATGAAATAAACTTATTGTAAAACAAACATTTTGTGCATCAAGTTGGTTAATTACTGAGATAAATATACTGAGATGCACGGTCAGCAAAATGACAAAAAATTACACAAGAATGCTCAAGTGCAGTTGTTGGTAACAATATTTAAAATTTCGCAATGTTTTATGCTGTTGAATCTCAATGTTAAAATTTTTGAATTATTAAAACTCTCCTATTTACAATAACACGACTAAAATCATTTTGTTGTTGCAATTCTCATTAAGTCCTGTATGGTGGCTGTATGTACAATCTGTATGTTGATGCTGTCGTTGCACTGGCCCAGTATGTATATAAAATAGTGTGTATTCACTGTTGAAACAACACAAAGGCTGGAAAGTGAAGTAAAGTTTTGAGATGTATCTCGCTTCAGATCGCTTTTTCAATCCCTCTTGAACTGAACTCCGTGGTGTCTAAAGGTAGCTGTCGTCTGTGAGGTAACGCCGTGTTGCCTGGTAGATCGGTATCGATATTTTGGACAATCATGCCCCCTCCATTTTTAATATATGGGTCCTTGAGGATGGAAAAAGTAGTTTTCTCCGAAACATCTGTACTTTTTGGTTTCATTTTCCTTCAAGCGACCTCACCGCGTTTGGACGGACGTACCTTACAAGAAGCTCGAGTGTTCTGGAAATTGAGTATTTTCTTGTGTTTATTATACCGAAGCCTTAAGAAAATTAGGCATAGGTTTATGTGTGGAGTTGAAAGCAGATGACGGGGGTCCTAGTGTGTTGGACCCACTGCAACACTCGGTCTGTATCACTGAGAAATAAGCTCGGATACCTCAAGCGATTAAGTATTGGGTTGAGAATTACAGAATTCCTTGTTATTATCACTGTTGCAGACAATCAGCATTTCCAGTAAAATATTGGTGTAGGACTCGACTCCTTGCCACCGTGGGTTAAACAATGCCAAACAACTGGTCAAATATATAAAAATTATGAAAAATATTGTAACAAGTTCAGAATAAAACCATGCATTGCTTACGTTTAGCTACTTTGGTGGCCCAATTTAAACTACACAGTTCATATTACCTTCAATAGAACAGGAGAATGACGCCGATAGTAATTACACAATAATTATGAAAGAGTGATTTCGCTTGTATTTGGATACATTAACAATGTTTACGCGTAAGAAAAATTGGGAGAGAGAGGGAGAGAGAGAGGGAGCGAGAGAGAGAGAAATCTCTTAGGACAGACGATAATCCAGCGGAAATTTGAATCAGTTATACCTGTCATTTTATAAATTTACCGCTACATGAATCGAAACATTTGGGGAAAAACCATTCATGATTTCGACACAGTGAATCCTTTAGTGCAGTAACTTGGGTTTCTTTTTACTAGTTACATGTGTTGTTTGCTTCTTTCATTACACACCGGTGACTACTGGGTTCAAGAACCTGTAACACATTCGACAAGCAGGCAGGAAGCTGAGTCTGTGGTCTCAGTCCGCTGACAGACTACTGACGGAATTCGTATGTACTTCAAGTGGGCCAAAAATATTACAGCTTTGTGTCTACAGGGAGTTTTTGCGAGCGCGGGCTCCGACAAAAGAACTGACGCTCCAAATATCGAATCAAACTGATCTTTTAAGATGCAAACTCGGTTTATTCTTACTGCGTGCAGAAAAGTCATTGTGGACGATTAACCGCATACAAAAAAAAAAACGGTAACGTTATGTTGCCAGATCTGTACCATCACAAACACCAATCTTCACGACCAAATAAAATGAACCGTCTCTTTCGAAAAGGCGACTTTGTTGAAAGACGAAAGTTATATTCAGATGTCTTGTGACAGACTACTATATTTTATCAACAATATCCAGGTAAATATAGTAAATGCAAATTTTTATACTTTGTGTTTGAAAAATACGTGAATCCATGAAATATCGGAAACATTATATTATTATTATTATTATTATTAGGGCGAATAATAATTATAAAATAAATTACCCCAAAACACTATAAATGTAAGAAATTAAAATACATATGCAAGTCAATGAAATATCATCTGAGAATCTTAACAGATTAAAAAAATTCTCTAATAGGTAAACACAAACACAAGAACTTTATGTTTGTATATAATCAAAATTTAATGAAAATTAAAACCAAATCTACTGCAAGGGAGCAAGATGGCTTACATAAATTTAGTAAACCTATTGCTTACAAAAACTTTTAAACATTTTTGTTTTTTTAGGTTTTACTTCTTTATGACAACTGTAAATCTGGGAGATCTCACAGTATCTTAGTACAAAGCAAGGTAAACTAATCCGCGTGCAGGCCTGAACAGACCTTAAGGGTTCCAGGAGGCTGTGGCACCCAGATTTCTAGACAATCGGCACATGAAAGTAGTGAAGTTGTCAGCCATACGCTTCGCCTTTATACTCATGTCTGTTACAGTCTGAGTCGATCCCAGGGACGGAAGGTTTATGTCAATGACACAACAGGAATCGAAACCGCGACCTTCTGGCTTGTAGCGTAGTGCCTCGATCAACCGAACCACCACGTGTCCCTGTATCTTACTACATATAAACCTTATTCTCACCACCGCACAGCGTAAAAACGCTAACATTTTCCTCAAAATTTTAAAAAAAAAAAAAAATTTAATACTTGTTGACGTCATCGAAGTACGTTTCTATGTGCAGTGTTTGGCGTAAAATGGATGTGAAGTAAAACCGTTTCACCGTTTACATAAAGGACAACTGACTTGCCATAACTTGGACAGTGTTTCGATGGCAGTGTTTCCCGTATTACAGAGAGAGAGGAGCACGACAGGACACTCACGCACACAGTTTCTTCTTCTTCTTCTTCTTCTTCTTCTTCTTCTTCTTCCTCCTCCTCCTCCTCCTCCTCCTCCTCCTCCTATTCTTCAATCTGGAGCAGTGGAACGCTCGAAGTTAACATCAGTGACGTCATATGCAGAGTTCATTGACTCCAAATTCAGTTGCCCCAGTGCCTCAGCAAGAGCACAACACGATGACCGTAATTTGTTTAACGATGCACCGTTGCCTTGGGGCTAATGGCTTGAAATATGTTAGGAAGGGAAAGGCAATACAGTAACGATATTCTTAACAGTTGGATGAACTTACGCCTTTCATTATGTCGGTAGACTTTTTTCTTTTTTGCCTTAGACTTGACATTCTTTCCCATGAGTCACGATGCTTCAAAATATTAAGAAATATTACATTTTAGTACCACAATTTGCAGACGCAGAGACGGACAGAAAGAGGACGTCAATACATGAAGAGTCGTCGTTTAAAAAGCAGTCATCATGGGAGAAATTTTCATGTCAGTAGATGATCGTAGATAATTCGGTCTTCATCACTTGGATTAGTCACTATATATTTACGCTATTCTGTTCAGAGAATTTAATTAGTTAAAAGAGGTAAATGTACTCTATGTCGATTGGCTTTCAGCTGTGTCATAAACTGTCTATAGCATGGCCAATATCCTACATTGCTTATCGGTGTTTACTGTTCTTACAGTCTGATAGTCTGCATAAGACTAAATATTTTGTGTTCGGAAGTACTGCAGTTGGAATCACAAAGCCCATTTTCCCGTGTCACAGAAAATGTGTTTAAATCGGCCACGCAGCACAAGCATTCCGTGTTAGTCGGTAAGATGCATGTGGTGGACAATGCATGCACTAGCCTCATCAAAATTACAGGCCCCAGAAGAGTGAAATGAAACCAGTTCCGGGGACGCTGAAGTATTGGGTGCAATTGTACAGGACTTAATCTTCATGTTTGCATCGTACATCAATGACAACTAAACACTTTATTATCCAACTAATGCACAATATATAATAAGAATATACAATTAAAATTATACACTATTTAAAAGTACTCCAACATGTTTCGGATCACAGATGATCCATCATCAGGGAGCCTTGAACAGTGCTTGGCTAAAAATTACAAGAATGATTCTATCGTGTCCGTTGACACGGACAAGGTCGATGTTATGGCAGCATATTCTAACTGTAATTGGATAAAATAAAGGCGGTTTGTTTTAGAGACAAATTATCAGCCAAAACAACATGAAAAAAATGAACACTTTTAAATATTTTATAATTTTAATTATATCTACATATTATATATTGTGCATTAGTTGGATAATAAAGTGTTTAATGTACAATACTTAGTTGCACGGCGAACTAGCGCCCGGGGTTTGTGTTTCACATTTCACAATCACATTCCCGCAGCCTCTGAACTAGTGCCTCAGTACCTTTCTTTAGACAAACCTTTTCCTTTACCAGGATTTTTGTTCAAAAGGAACAAGAATCTTTCAATAATTCTGTCTTCATTTTCTCCAGAAATTAACCAGGGAAATTATAGCATATTTAAAACTTTCAAACGCCGATTATACAAGTATTTAAAGGTGTGTTTCTGCCTCATAGAAAACACTGTCTTATCCGTTACAAAGTCAGCAATTTGACGCTCCATAGGCCTGTTCTGGCGATCACTATGAATGAAAAAATACATTCCGATAACAAAATAATTTGCTAAAAGAGGCGCTGCTGTAGACAGTAATATGAAAATTAAATGAAAGAAACTTTCGGTGATGAGCTGGGTTGCAAGAAATTTTTCATAACTCCAGGCGCCTCCCCATACTCTAAGGTACCACAAAGTTGGCATGACCCAAGCACCACACTGAAGACTACAAACATTACGCTCCATGGTGCAAAATTTAGCTGCCCGAGCTTTGTGCACTCCTGGTGAAAACACAAAGACTCCATATATTTTTTAAATACGCCGAAATAAATGGAAAACAAATAAATAAACCATCCAGTAAAATAAAGTTCTCGATGATCTAAATAACAATCTGTTGCTCAACATGTCGCATTTAACAGAATAAATTTGTGAATTGTTAGGTGGGATATTTTCAGTTACATCGCTGGATTATTCAGAGGTAAATCCTTTTTAATCAAGACAAAAGGGAGCCATTATCAGTCTCTGTGATCATCATAAGGAATATTAATGGGAGATGGAATTATTTCCTAGTACATGTAATTATTACCTCCCGGTAAATCGTTACTTGTAAATACGGAACGCACTTTTCCTGGCTAATTCTCTCTCGTCAGGCGAACAACTTTGACTTATAAAATCAAAATGCATTAAGGTTTATAGTCGAGTTCAACGCACGGAATACTTTCATCTGAGAGAGAGGTTACACGAGGACGTTGTGCTAGTTACCTAGAGACGTAACACTGATGTAAGCTGGTCACATAACGCTGCGCGCGCATGCGTGTTGGGTACACAGGAAGGAAACTAGTGTTGACTGTGACATTGGCAATTGAAGGTCAAGAGAAGGCATTAGTCAGTGTGTCAGCATACAAAACAAAGAGAAAACTACAAAACAAAGAGCACGAAAAAAATGGCGCTTCTTTGAAAGTGGCAGATAAGAATGATACAGCTGACATTACTGTAACAGCCCAGAACAGAGGCGTGAGTAAAAAGACAATTGGAATAGAAGTGAAGAGAATTAACTAGTAAGATTAAAAAAATGGGCGTGTATGGGGTTTGAGGCTTTCGAAAAGGCGAGGTTTCGAAACATCGGGTCATCAGTGACGCAGCGTCAGATCCCAGAAGAACGAATAGTTCAGACTGGAATGTCTAGGTACTAGACACATTTCCCAAACCCGGCGCAACAGAACCTGGTGGACCAGTTTCACGTTCACACTAATTTACACAATCCACGCTCGGAAGAACTCCTCTGGACGAGTGATCAGCCCGAAGCAGAGACGTCCACCTACGCAACACACAACACCCACAAGAGACAGACATTCATGACTCCGGCGGGATTCGAACCTGCAATCCTACCAAGCGAACGGCCGTAGCCCCACGCCATAGACCGCGCGGCCAGTGGGGTCGACAGACACTAGATCCATACGGTTAGCATAAGATAAGATATATATATATATATATATATATATATTCATCTACGTATTTATTAATGTTATAACTCATTACAGTATAATTTTTTACTCTACCACGAAAATAAAAATCCACAAAATGCACTATTTTAGAGACAAAGCCCTACATATAATTAATCTGCTCCACGTTTCGGCCCGGGAACCGCGGTAGCACAGTGGTTAGGGTGCTGTGCTACAAATCGGAAGGTCGCTGGTTCGATCCCAGCTGGTGTCAGTGGATTTTTCATTGACATAAAATCCTTCCGATCGCACTATGGCCCTGGAGTCGACTCAACCTCTAACAGAAACGAGTACCAGGAGTATTTCCTAGGGGTAAAGGCGGCCGGTGCGTAAGACTGACAACCTACCACCATCCTGTGCCGTTGTCACGAAATCTGGGAACCTGGCCCAGAGTCGCCGAAACATGTATGAGATTATTATTCACAACTGGGGTTTTCTCCCAGAAAATCAATAGCCTATATTTTATTGGTCTTAATTTTGCGAGTGTTTATTTCATTGAAAGACACGATTACAAATTATGACCACCAACTCTCGAATGGCGGGGTAATAAGGAGAA
>Ga0123357_10014104_pt1 | contig 10416 bp, 9 predicted proteins | sample TergutEmb28metaG_FD_89873 | JGI IMG/M metagenome (GOLD analysis project Ga0123357, IMG submission 89873) | Embiratermes neotenicus P4 segment gut microbial communities from Petit-Saut dam, French Guiana - Emb289 P4 | ecosystem: Host-associated > Arthropoda: Insects > Digestive system > Gut ...
CGCAGCTACACTGTATATGAAGGTCATATTATTTATTTACTGCAGCTACACTTTATATGAAGGTCGTATTATTTATTTACCGCAGCTACACTGTATATGAAGGTCATATTATTTATTTACTGCAGCTACACTGTATATGAAGGCAGTATTATTTATTTACTGCAGCTACACTATATATGAAGGCCGTATTATTTATGTACTGCAGCTACACGGTATATGAAGGCCGTATTATTTATTTACTGAAGCTACACTCTATATGAGGGTAGTATTATTTATTTACTGCAGCTACACTGTATATGAAAGCCGTATTATTTATTTACTGCAGCTACACTGCATATGAAGTCCGTATTATTTATGTACTGCAGCTACACTGTATATGAAGGCAGTATTATTTATGTACTGCAGCTACACGGTATATGAAGGGCGTATTATTTATTTACTGAAGATGCACTGTATATAAGGGCCTATTATTAAATTCCCAGCTACACTGTATGCGAGGGACGTATTATCTATTTCTGCAGCCACAGTGTATATAGCAGCCGAATAATTTACTGCAGCTATAATGTATATGAAGGCCGAAATACTGCAGTCACACTGTATATGACGGCAGCTACACTGTTATGTATAGGGGCCGTATTAAATTCTAATAACACATGAACATCGCTGCGGACAGCAATGAGATTCTCTTTGACACGAATGCTGTTATCAGTAATGTTCGTACTTGCGCAAGGCGATACTTCAATCAGTGAGGTCGGTTTTTTGTGTCTCAATAAAACGAAATAATATGATACGTCACTACTGCGTGCGTGCATGTGTCGCAGATAATGGAACTTGACTTTGGTCGTAATGGGCATTTAGTCGACATCCAGTGAAATATATTTGATACCTTTGTAAAGTCTGCATGCCACGGTTGACTGTTTCCTTACATTACTTGCAGCAGCAGTGAAACAGAGATCCTGGTAACCGAAACAGCTGTCTGTGTAACAACTGAGCCATGGTCTTGGCAATCGGGGAAGAGCTGTTTGATTCCAAGTACTAGCAAAGAATGTTTTCTCTACGCCAAAGCGTCCAGACCCGCTCTGGGGCCGACCCCGTCTCCTATCCAAGGGCTACTGGGGGCTTTTAGGACGGCGATACATCGGCCGGTGTTGAAAGTCGGCCACTCACCTCCATCTAGTGTCGTGGTTTCATCATGGTGGAGCACTATTTCCATTCCCCCTTCTGCCTTCATGGCTTGCATAGGGACAATTTCACCTTCTGCTTTAAAGCGCTCAAACAGACGTACATCGGTTACTCTATACAAAGTTATCGTATTTATACTTGAAATAGCATTACTCTGACAACGAATGAGAAATAGATACTTTAAAGAAAAAAGGAGTAGCAGGAAATAAAAAATAGGAATGGTATGGGTATTCCAATAAACACGCATCATCATCATCATCATCAGCAGCAGTAGCAGTAGTAGTAGTAGTAGTAGTAATTATCATCAGTAAACTTGCACTGCTTCGTTTTTGTTTTGTATCTTTGGCTTTGTTCTTGCCCTGTTTTTAGGCGCGTTCGCAAAACTGCGAAAAGCGACTATCAGCTTCGTCATGTCTGCCAGCATGTCCGTTCTTCCGCATGGAACAACTCGGCTCCCAATGGACAGATTTTCATGAAATTCGATATTTGTGTAGTTTTCGAAAATCTGTCCAGAAACCCCAAGTGTAATTAAAATCGAACAAGAATAACGATACTTTGCATGAAGACCAATATGCATTTTCAAGATCATATCTTGCTGAATTCTTCTTAGAGTGAGAAATGTTTCAGACATAAGTTCACTTTGTGTTCAGTAGCTTTCTTCCGAAAATTGTGCCGTTTATGAAACAAATTAGAAAAATTCTGTAGAGCAGGATAGGTTGCAGATGACAATACGGCGCATGCGCTTTGCATGCTGGATAACTAAAGCTGCAAACACAAACTCAGAGTATGTCATAAACACTGCTCTTCCACGGCAACAATGATTGCACGAACGCACCGCAATGTTACGTTATACGTCCATTGCCTTTCTTGTTATAGGTATGTTGTACCTTTATGGGCTACTCGTGCGGACTTCGCAACTGGACATACGGCTGTTAAGTCAGCACGTAAATAAATAAAGAAGTAGACTGAATTTTTAAAAAAAGGGAATCACTGAAGGACACGTGTTGTATATGAAACGTCCCGAGACCATCGCGGCCTATGTAAAGTACAAGCACCATGTTATATCTACTGCACCATGAAGGTACACATATGTTCTTTAATAAGTTTCTATGTTTGATGTTGGTATGTATATTCTTTGGAATGATTCCAATGAAAGACAAATATACTCAAGTTTGACGTCAGGCTTCCCCTATTATTATTTATTACTGTTGTTATAGTGTCGTCTTACTCGCTTTTGTTTCATTTCACTCGAACTGTAACAGCGGCACTGCTTTGGAATATAGTTCTGCTCATATGCAGTTGCAATGGCCACTGTGGACTCTAATGGATCCACATACTTAAACCAGAAATCTTTAGTCATTGTATGCTAGAAATGGACCGTTTTCTGACCGGCCTTGGAGGATGTTATGAACTTGAAAATGTCTGCTAAGCCAGCCCTACCCATCGGTAGCACATAGATGTGCCTGCAACTTCACGCCAGATGGCACTTTTGTTTGCTTCCATCCAAGAATAGTGCCACGACCTTCACTTTTTTTGTTGTTGCTCTTGTGCTGCTGCGCCAACTCGCTGCGCGTTAGTAATCCTTGGAGTAGTTCATTATTAATAATACCGACATGGCGCAGGCGCAACGAAGCAACATACACGTTCTCATTCACTGCACGGTTTGTTTATACTTCCCCTTCCAAGAACATGTGAAATTTAAAAAAAAAAATTACACTATTTTTTGCGACAAGGATTTGTTTAAAAGGGATATTCAAATCCGACATACACTGAAACATAAAATACCTAATAAATCTCAATTTCAAATGTCAATATGACTGTACTGGAGGACAGAACTGAACTAAAGCTTACCACTGTCATTACGAATTACTGACTGGTGAAATTGAATTATCACATTTTCGTTTGATCAGTTGAGATCACGGCCACGAATGGACTTCCTTTCTTTGCACTGTGTAGTTCAGTTTACATTGCCTCATAAAATTGTTCCTGTGTCTAAACATCCCAGGTGCTTTATAAATCGGCACTGCTTACAGCACTTCGGCCGTTTGCGCTTGGTGCTCGCTAGGCGTGGGTATGAGGAATCGACGTCCGGTCGTCCAACGAGTCGGCTTACGTACAGACGTGGCCAGGTTCTCACACACACATTATTAAACTTCGTGTTTTTCACTTCAGGATTTTGTGTGTTACAAGCGCGGGGCGCGCGCGCCCGCACGCACACAACATACATACATACACACACACACACACACACACACACAGATGAGCCTTGAATGAAAAACACGAAGGTAGTCTTAAAGGCGACATAAAATTCTAGCTCGTAATAAAATTTAGGAGGTTTCTAATTTCAATTAAGCAAGTTATCTATCTTTTGAAGTGTCTACATTTTCAGTTATACAAGTTGTTTATCGTTTATCGTGTCTACAGTTGCAGATAAACAAGGTATGTATCGTCTGTCGTGTCAACTGTTTCAGGCCTTCAAAGAATACAACTTGACATTATGTTCCACACCGTTGTATTACACATGAAATTATATGAAACTGTAAGAAAACATAAATATTATTACGAAAAACACACACGCCTCCATAGTTGCTAGTTAAGGCGGTTTGTCTAAAAGTAAATGCTAAGAAAATAAAGCATAACTCGTGAATAGAATGTAGAACAAAATCACATTTGATGACAGCTAACAAATAATTTAAAACGTGGAAAATTCAAATATTTTGTAACGACACTCATCAAATTTTCATGCATTAAGAACTTAAGACAATACATTCGACAAATGCCTCCTGCCAATCGATTCAGAGTCGTTTGTTCTCCCGTTTGCTTCCTGAACACATAACGGCCAACACGTACAGAAATATAAGTTTCCTGCTGTTCTATGTGGGTGTGAAATTTGGTCTCTCACATTGAGGGAAAAAGAAAAACTGATGATGTTCAAGAATAAAGTGATGACGAGAATGCAAGGACGTAAGATGCGGGTATTTGCCGTAGAATGAAGGGGGCGGGGGACTGTATAACGAGAGGATTCGTGATTTGTCCTCTTCACTAAATATTATTTGGGTGATCAAATGGAGATGAGATGGGGAGAGACAGGTGGCACGTAAGTGAAGAAAAATTCGTATGGTGTTTGGTGGGGAAACCTGAGGAAAGAGATCACTTGGAAGAGTTAGGTCTAAATGTAAAACTGGTGAGTTTTTAAGGGAGATCTGAGAACTTCAGGGAGGGGGCCTTAATCGATTGCTATGCAACAACTGTTGTCGTCCGCTATACGGCGCAGAATCCCGCAACGCTGGACTCGCGGCAATGAATCCTACAAGTATGTGCGGGTTCCTCTTTAAGCTGTACACCCTTTCGTTGCGTGGACTGGATTCATTTGGCTCGGGTTAGGGGCAAGTGGCGGGCTCCTGTAAACACGGTAATAAAACTGCCTGTTCCGTAGACTGTGCGTAGGAATCCGCTCCATGAGGTTAATTAACCATCCAGCAAAACATTCAAAATATCTGTCTACTGAACACAAGGTGCCGATCCCAGTGACCACGCAGTCTAACGCGTGGATCTGCGGCCATTCGCTTCCTGGGATTGAGGGTTCCAATCCCACCGGAAGCGTGGATGTCCGTCCGTCTCTTGTAAATGTTGTGTGTTGAAAGGTAAGGTCTCTAAGTCTGGCTGATCACTCGTCCAGATGAGTCCTACCGAGTGTGGTGTGTCTTAACTGAGTGTGATCGTGAAGTTTCGACAGTGAGGAGCCCGTGCCCCAATACGGTCTGTTGCGCCGGGGGAAAACAAACACCAGTTCAAGTAATGTTTTTTAAATTACCTTCACATGTTTAGACTATATTTTTAGTCACCCTCAGGAGACACTTTCTTGGTCAACATGCAAAACGTAATTACATTATCATACATACTTATATATAACCAATTTTTCGCTGATTAGGTCATACACACCGTACCATTTTACGTTACAGTATCACCGACATGTATATACGTGTGTACGCAGGAATGCGTAAGTATGATTACACTCATATGTACATTCCCTTACATTGAACCTCTCTTATGACGGCTCAGTATGAGCAAAACCATATCGGAAATGGTAATTTAAAATAATGCATATATAACCTAATCAAAATAATTAGTTGGATTTTAATAACAGTAACTTCTACAGGGACAGCGAAAAACATAAAGATAGTCTGGCTCATTCTTCTAAATTTATATTCAAAGCTTCATAACACAGACTGGCACATTCCATTAGGCTACATATCAGAAAAACAAGACCATTTAACATACTAAGTACCAATCACATTTATATTATTAACAAAACGCGTCTCACAGCAGATCGTGTACATGCTAACACACATTTTGATATTAAACCATGAGTTGCATGTACTGCCATCACTTTCTTCCTTGATAACGAAGGGGAGGTTTTGATGCTTGATCCGATCGAGCCCTGTAATAATGTTAATTTAGTTTGTTACAACATCAAACCCTACACGGATCTAGGACGTAATCCATTCCCTGTACTGTATTCACTTGGTAACTTTAAAAACTGTTATAATCCTACATACCGCAGTCGACCACAAATTTTATCAGTCCCATCAAATCATGCAACATGCTTCGGTCGTTCTGACCATCTTCATGCATTAAATACATGATATTTAAAATCCAACATAAAATGCAAGTATATTGCATTTGTGAGACCTCACAAATTGTACAAGACATATTAAACACCTATATTTTAAATGCTACATAAAAATATGCATTTTATTTTGAGTTTTAAATATTACGTGGTTAATGCCTGAAGATGGTCAGAATTACCGAAATATGTGGCACGTGTTGACGGGGATAATGAAATTTGTTGTGGCGGACGGCGGTATGTATATCAATGTTTAATATGATATACCACAACGGGATGAATTCTACAGAAAAACTTCAAACCAATTTACTGACACTCGCCTAATAACGCAATAGTTGCATTCCGGAGGGTCCGGCAAAACTCGGAATTTTTTTATACCACGTACTGTACATATGGTCAAGAACACACGCATAAAAAAGAGTCCAACCGAGATCCAAACTCTAACACAGTGGAACCTGATCGGCCGCAGCATGGCTGGTCGGCGGCCTTTGTTATCGCCCAGCAGTATTCTTTCGCCGCCTTCGTCTCGTTGCGCTTTCATTCCGGCAAGAAAAAATGCACTACCCGAGTCAAAAAAGTAATTATTATTTTTTAAAATTGCGTAAGTCTGAAACTGTATAACTTGAAATTGCTTAAGTCGGGCAGTGTCTGTATTTGCATCAACACTTCCCTGGGAACCTCCAATCTCGCAGACCTTTAATTTGATTTAAGACTTACATAAACATAAACATTATTTATTACAAAAGTCTCGACACATTTAATTTTTCATGTAACGAGCTTTATTGGTCTATCGGTCAGATTTTTTCAAAACCAAAAATGATAGGGCAATGTGACCGTAACTCGTTACCTACTTGTTCATTTGAGCAGCGAAGATGGAGTGTAACACCGTATAGTCCGATCAAAACTGAATGACGATCTACAGACGCGTCAATGAGTGCCCCAAAATCCATTCTAAAAATGTCATTCAGTTTCTACCAGACAACATGATGGTGACAACGGAGACTGTGTTAACATTTCTTGTTGCAGAGCTGAGGACTAGGCAGATGTGAATAAGAAGATAATTAATGAACAGTGAACTGGAAATGAAGTGGAAGGAAACTGGCTTGGCGTTGTTTAGGGTACCATCACAGAATATTCCTGGAGACACGGAGTAAAACTACGAAAGCCCATAGGTTAGGCGGTCTCTGGACCGACGTTGCAGAATAGTCACTTCGGGATGTGATGCAGGAATGTTTATCACTGGACCGTGAACCCTGGACCTTTGTCCTTGACTTAAAGTCGATTCAACTAAACACATTACTTGCAGATGTCGACACGTGAAGTGAATGAAAACTAGACTCAGGAAACAAACACTCTTCTTAAAATGTTTAGGTCCTGCAAATGGAAGGAGAAGGCTCCTCTGAAAGGCCCGTAACTACCAATTGAAACGGCGTCATATCCCAGAATACATGAATCTTCCAAGTAAAGTGTAAATAAAAGCAACAGACGCGCTGCACAATGTGACTTTGTTGGTTTCATGTGAAGAGACGTGTTTGGTTTGCGAACCGCAAGTTCAATACTATATTTGGGTTCCTTTTCTTTGGCCTTCATGTACACGGGATTTCGAAAACACAGTTGACTACCGACAAGCCAGTTCAATTTATCACGCGATTAAAGGAAGTAACAATTCACTTACGGGTACATCACTCAGGATTCAAGTATTCTGGGATGTATAGCTGCGTTGCTTGCGTAGTGTTTTGCAACGTTGTGAAGGTACTGCTTTTCTTCGAAACGTCGGGACACATTTCCACAGCGTCACAAAACCGGCGTGCAAAAGAAAACTCACGCAAGAATTACTTATTAAAGATTTTTGTAAAATTTAAATTCTTCACCCAAAGAACGCGTCCGAGCAGCAGTTTCGGAACCAATGAACTAAACAAATCAGTCCCTATTACAGTATGTACGTGACGTCACGCTTACAACGCAACCTCTTTTGCATGTTGACTCGACTAACATGTTGACAGTGTCTTGACCACTGGAACTCCCGCATCTATGTTTATATATTGATGAATTATCTCAGTGACTAGCTGCGCCGTTGATAAAACCCAGCTATAAATATCTTGTCAAATGAATGGGCTTTGCTCTGCCATTCTTATCGCCCTGAATCTGTTGCGTTGTTTGAGAAACAAGTGTTTGTTACAATGATTATGTGCGCTCGAGCTAAACACAGTCTTATCCGAGAGAGGCTCGTGTAGCTGAACTGTGCCTGTAAACACGGAGCACTGCTGGTGTATATCATAACACTCCCGCTAACCATTTGACGAATTAAATTATTCTAGTAGCAAATAAAGTTTCAATTACCACCACACAGCATACTACAGAGTGGGGCAATTCAGAGATACACAATTCGATCACATATTGTTTGGCCTAAAAGTTATTCAACGGAACATGCAGTGGAAGACAGGTTTTACCAATATTTAGGAACATTATAACGAAACTGCTTCTTAAAAATAACACCCATCAGATATCCACACAGACTGATTGATGCAGTGCGGAACTAAGTAACACGTTCCAAAAGCAAGTAACATGGCTGGTGACATGGAACTGTTATCTTCAGAAATTCTCTGTTTGAGGTTACGTAATCCCGCCAGACGTGTCTGACATGCTTTACTTGACAAGTAGTGCCATAAAAATAGTTCAAAAGCTGACAGATCGAAAGGGTTAGCCAAGAAATGTCGCCATATCGGGAAACGATGCAAAACTACGGCCGTCCTCGTACAATCTGCATTTTGTACGGGTGCCAATGTTAGAGTGACGTATCCGATAAAGCGATCTTCTCAATTATGTTGACAGCAACTGAATGCGTGCTGATCGTCTAGTGGGGTTACGGCCGAAAGTGGCCTGTACTCCATTACTGTTTGTCGGTGTCCACACGGCTCTGACATAGTCTCCGGTTTTATGGTTTGGCGCAAAAGCTGTGATTCGAAAGTCCTCTGCCCACTTCTTGATAGTGTTGCGATCAAGAACCTTTCCGCTAAAACGTCGCCTGAATATTGGTCGCATTGCTGTCACAGAGTCGCTTTTTACAAAGTCTCTAATGCACGATGGGCAGCCGACCACTGATCCGTACATACTAACTGGTATTCCTAGCTGAACGCTTTAGCGCGTTGACTATCATCCTCTCGCCATGTTTGCCAGACTACTACGTAAATCAAAATGACGAATGGACACTGTCCCCACCCTGTACATGGTCTCAATCACAAAAACATTAATGCTGCTCAAGCAACCAATGGCGGTATATTCTGAGAATGACACGAAACATATAAATACACTCGGTGGACCAAATACATAGTTCAGAGTATTAAAGCAGACGGTACACACTGTGCGGTAGAGCATTAAAGAATAACGTACATATTCTGTTGGCGATCGAGCTTAATCCTTCCCGCTCTGTGATAGAAATTGTATTCATATTAACATAACAGAAAAAAATACTGAAACCGACTTATCTTTAGTCAAATTAATCAACCGCAGGGGTAATTGTGCGTTGAACGGATGGACCGTAGGACTGAGCTGCCTTCCAGCTAGATCCAGCACTTGGGATATGCGAACTATGCAGTAAGCTGTCTGTTTCCACAAAAACCGCAGATTTCTTGACCAGCATAGTTACTTACTACAAAGTGTAATAGACTTTTATAATATTTCCATGCATTCTACATATTCCGACCTATCTGTCGTCGATTTTAAGACCCCAATAATATCCCATGTGGTGAATAATGCATATTACGACGCTCATAATTAATTACACTTTCTCCTGTCTCTTAAGGTCAGATACTCTGTTCGTCACCACCAACGATATATCCCTGATCCTTCAGGGATTATTTTGGATTTTCTTTTATACAACTGTTATTTATTCACTTATTTGCTGTAACCGTCCACAAACTCAGTGTTCACGCCGCGACTTTTCGCTTACGTCTGAGTTTCGATCGCGCAGGATGTATTTACTGAGAAGCGTCAGACCTCCCACACAGGAAGTATTTACTGGGAAACGTCACACCTCCAGCCACGAACGCCTGTACCACAAAACAGGATGACTGTCAAAGTAGGTACATTTCTCTTCACTCAGCCTAGCTTTATCCCTGAATTCGCTTAATTAGTGGTTACAATCGTCTAAAGCTCGTGGATGCTGGAAGATCACGTTGCTTACAGAGAGAAACAAACTGTCCAAGATTCGCTGTAGTTTGGCTTACGGAAAAAGAGCCCTCAGAATTTCTACTGAATGAATTGTTCATTTATAAAACCAACAAATGTACATCTGATACACAGTCTAACTCGGTTATACCATCACGAAGGGGGAATGAATATTTTGTGTCGTTATACAAGGATGTTGTTATAACCAATAAGTATAATTTTACGGTTAACAGTCCGGATTTAATTGGTACCACCGAACATCTGACGTAATTTACGAGGTGCCGCATAAGGTCTATGAGACACAGGACTAATACAATATGGTACTGTACGTACTACTATTACTTACTTACTCCATGGTGCAGAGTCCTTCTTGAGAAGCTAACTGGTCTGCAGCTAGTCAAGAAATTCCCCGCATTTCACGGAACCCGAAGGTTCATTAC
>Ga0123357_10014105_pt1 | contig 10416 bp, 6 predicted proteins | sample TergutEmb28metaG_FD_89873 | JGI IMG/M metagenome (GOLD analysis project Ga0123357, IMG submission 89873) | Embiratermes neotenicus P4 segment gut microbial communities from Petit-Saut dam, French Guiana - Emb289 P4 | ecosystem: Host-associated > Arthropoda: Insects > Digestive system > Gut ...
AGTGTTCCCGTTACAGGGCCGGTGGGGCCCAGTGGGGGGGGGGAGGTATAGCTCTACCCTTCCATGACCGGGGCACTAGGAGGGGGGGAGTGGTCAGCAGCCCCCCCCCCCCCTCCCCGGGAGAGACTTGGTACTCATTTTACAGGAGGCTATGTGGGCCCCAGGGCCGGTCTGGACGGGCGGAAAATCTCGTCCCCACCGGGATTGCCGGACCGTCCAGCCCTTAGTCGCTCTACCGACTGAGGTACCCGGCCCATATTTATATACACGTAATAACTGATTAATTAAATCTTAAACCGAATATTCAACACCAGAGTGAACTAGTTCAAGATGGCAGAAAGACTTAATTTGTTTCAGCATCAAATACTACATTTACATTAGAATAAATTTACACAGTTCGGTAATTAGCCTTCATTCCGCGTATCAAAATTGGCCTATGTCGTTTCATACTGTTTTGCATGTGACACAATCAATAACGTGTAAATTACTGTTTACCTTACTTCTGTCATAGGATATATAAGAACACAAGCAGATTTACTGGCGAAAATGTCAGTGCATATTCTTAAAGTCCGATCGCTCTGGCATCCTTTCCAGTGTTTTGTATGATATCTTGGAAAGTTATTTATCAAAGAAGTGGATAAAGCATACACAATTATAATATTTTTTTTAAATTGGAAGTTATAAGTTTCGCATGTGAAAGGGGTTGAAACATCCGATTCACAAATTCTGGGCCGTTCCTGTTGTACCATTACATATTTGCGTACTCTTTTCCATGGGTCGACTGCCCCTATTGGACTAGGGCTTTCTCATCGTCAAGGCTTTGAGATTACACTCAGACACACCACAATCGGTAGGACTCCTCTGGATGAGTGATAATCCCGTCGCCAATAATTCTACCTGACTCAAGGCAACAATCACAGCAGACAGAGTTTCATTCCTCCGGCGGGACTCGAAACCGCAACCCAAGCTAACTGCCGCAGACAGCGCAGCCACTGGGATCAGTCTGCATACGCACACGTACTTAAGCTAATCCTTATTACATAGGCTTTGTCTAATTGAGTCCCCCAGAATAGTTTAATAGTTATCTGATAACGGAGATAGATGTGGTCTGTGACACTTTAAGTGCCATATTGTAAATCAGAGAGTTGGAAGGGTAAGTGGCACAGATAAGGCGCCCGCAAACCCCGCGCCCCGGGGGTTCCCAAACTTTCTGTGTTTTTTTCTCCCAGGATTCCTTTCCGCTGACAAAGGACAGTCAACTGAGGGATCTGGGAGTAACTTCGCCAGTAACTATGTCGGAGACACTACCAATTATCTGCGTCAAAGTATAAGGCCCAAACCAATTGTCACAATATTCTGTGTGGTCGAATTTAATAACTGTCCAACAAAATACGACTTATTCAGTTTATTACATTTCTGTAGGCAGCTCTACATGTTTCGGGTGTTGACATCCATCATCAGGAGCTGGTACAGCTGTAATTACAGTTTCTGGTATTGATTAACCGTATGTATTACCATCCGCTCTCGTTGTTGAGTTGGAACTGATTCATGTGCATCGTACGATACACATGAATCAGTTCCAACTCAACAACGAGAGCGGATGGTAATAGATCCGGTTAATCAATACCAGAAGCTGTAATTACAGTTTTGCGAGCTCCTGATGATGGGTGTCAACACCCGAAACATGTAGAGCTGCCTACAGAAATGTAATAAACCGAATAAGCCGCAACTTGTTGGACAGTTATGAAATTCGATTCACGATCCACGGATCCATGTATATAAAATTGTATGATATTATTTACACATTTAAGCCAAAATTTCATCACAGTTTTCCCTCTGAAAAAGTACTTCCTCGTTTTTGAGGAATGCACTGCGGCCTAAATTCGTCACAAACACTTGTCAGGACTTTCTTCCACATAGCTGGTCAACCACACGGTATATTGAACATTTATGTCGCTGGATCAGTTGCGGTGATTCGCACAGAAAGAGTCTGCCAGTGAAATGCAGTTGCATTATTGCAGTTCGGTGAGCGAATGAATTGTCTCATCCAGCTACACCATCGACACGTACAGAAACAGTCAGCCTGAGCTTTTGAATACTCTCCATGTTATCACAAGGCGCATTTAATTACAACATGTTTGAATTAGACTGGAATTTATTAATCATCACATAATCATTGGTATACGAAGGAAATGCCATTAGCAGCTGGAATTATTAGGCTGTCCAGCGCAGCCAATTGCTGCAAATGATATGAAAGTTCCCTAATACATAGCTCAGTAATTGTAGTGCCCTGGTGATGCGCTGGAATTCCGGCGAATCAAAGAGCTTCAGCTCGGGAGATAAAATGGCCGGGGCCTAATGGTAAACGCTCACTTCAGTTTACTGTCTGCGCACCACACTCATAGTTTTTACAACTTGCTTTTCCTTGTCTGTTTAAAGGAGTTAAAATAAGGTAGTTAACATTTGCAAAGTGGTGCTGTGTGGTACAAAAGAAGGAGTTGGCTAGTTTGCTTATTTCTAGTTTGCTAGTCTGCCAGTTTCCGAAGACCAAACAACTAGCCCAGTTCTTTTGTGACTAAACTCGAAGGTAAAGCTTTGCTCGTACTAAAACCCATTTGTCGAATGTAAGCGCCATTCACCTTCCATTTCGAGAACGCATTGCCCATACAGTGATCTTCTTTACATATCTTCCTCCGTCTTCCAATGTACTCATTTTTCAGGTTTCACTGAAAGAAAAAATCAAAAGAATTTACTGTCTTTCCCGCGTAAGGAACATGCAGAGAACATCGCAAACCCATTCATTTCCCTACCCTAACGATACATGATAATGTGTACAAACTGCAGGGTCTTTTCTCCCTTTATCGATCTAGTAGCCTATACTCCTTTCCAGTAATTATGCTCTTCCCTGTTTGTAAAAGACCGCTTATCCAAATCATAAAAAACAACTGGCGAAAATATCATACTTATTTAATTCCTCTTCAGCCTTTTGAATATTACACGGAAAAAAACTATCGCTCCTTTTCTGAAATTTCCTCTTTGCAAAGCATTCAAATCCGAAACACCCCAAGTTATCCTTTTTCACTGGTAAAAACGCCTTTAATATATACTTACGTGACAGACAGCAAAGAGCTGAGTCCTTTTTGCTGGTAATTGCCCTGCTGAAGAGCAGTGCGCTTTCTTTTAGGGAACTCATAGGCTTATCATATTGTTCGCAACACCCTACTTAACCCTATCCTGAAGCCGAAGCATCTACCTTATATCCTTGTACCCCATTCCTTAAGATACATTTCAATATCGCTCTTCCGCCTACAGATACATATTTCCTGCATGGTTTCATTTCCTCAGGCTTTCCGGCTAAGTTTTGTGTGCTTTCTCTTGTAGTTTTTCCTATGCTTGCTGCACATCCTGTTAGTATCAACTCTCTTGTTTTGACTAGCCAACACTCTTCAAATTGCTGTTAGATAAACGTGCTATAAACTTCCTAATTATATTATCTTTTCTGTTCTTCCTTTGTTATTCAATTATTAAAATAAATCAGCACTTAGTTTTCATGCACGTTTTTTCTGTCTGTGCAATCACTGTAGGCTTACACTTTCCAATGTGCTATAATAGTATGGTTATTGCATATATTAAAATTTTTACACGTTTTAAAATAAAATACAGTGGTTGTTCAGTAACTCGCATTCCCGGGTGGTCTGGAAAATTTTGAGCCAATTACTGCCCAATATTTCCCATTGGAATATTTATTATTACAGTATTATTACTATTAATATTATATACTGTGTTTCCGCTTTAAGGAGTGTTACATTAACAAAGAGTAATGATTTTTACACCTGTCCGCAAAAGAGCGAAAAGCGACTCTTAGCCCCATCATGTCTGTCCGTTTGTCCGTTCGTCCGCATGGAACATTGCGGCTCCCATTGGAAATTAATTTTATGATGGGAGCTGGAAATTGTATTTATCTTACAGGAAGCTTTCTGTCAACGTAAACTGTTCTTAACCTGTTCGTGAATGTAACTTTTGGTATCATTGCAAAAACAGGCTATATAAGACTTGATCACTCAAATACCAGTCCCGTTTTCTAATTGCGACTGGCAGACCTTTAGCAAAGGGAGAACGTATGGATGTTTCAGTCGCTATGGATCGCCATTTTGACATCGGTTTCTAATTTAGCGGTAAAAGCTCTTCCTCGGACCTTGCAGGTTAAAGCAGTACAGTCATAAATCGCCTCAAAAAGTGATTCCGACCGGGTTAGCTGACTGATCCAGTAGAGCTTCTGCTTGGTGTCTAGGTGTGTCCAGTAGGGTATCGGCCAAGACATCGACTATACTCGCTGTGTTTGTTTGGCTGAAAAAGTAAAATTTCGGCTTTGTGTCCGGCGATGTTCAGGCAAATATCGGCCGGCACAGCCCTCGGTTCTTTAAAACAAATGACGCTACTGTTTATTTCTTTGTATCGCGGTCCAAAATGTTGACGTAACTCTGGGTCGCGAGAAAAAGGCTTAGAAAACACTGGCTCAGTCGGTATAGAGATTACGCTGCAGGCCGGATATCCGAGGATCTGCCTTCCGATTTCTGCAAGGGCAAAGGTTCTTTCTCTTCTCAATATCTTTAAGGTCGGTTCGGGAAACCAACCCAGAATTCTTTTAGATAGATAAAGGTGCTCTTTCTTTGGGGTTAAACCTGTCGGGGCGTCACATTGATCACTCATCTCCACATAGGTTAAGAATGTCTGGAGCTATATCTCCATTTCGACCATATGCTTTCATAGAGGGCAAAGGGACACCTTAAAGTAATGTAACTTCCAGTAGTACTTTTTTTTTTACTTTCGTGTTAAACAACAGTTTCGGTGTCGTCAGAACTACAACCTCTGAATTAGGCTAACCGTTTTTTACCCAAACGCGATGCCAGCGATTGATTTTATAATTTGAAAATGGTTTCATTACTGGGTGGAACAGAAAAGTACTGCCTGCGATTCCTTAATTTGTCAGAAAAGTTCCCAGTTAAGGAAAATGTCAGAAAATAAAAGTTGCGAAGACAGAAGAAACAGCGCTACTTAAATCTTCCGTTTCACGTTTCCTTCCAAAAATAAATAAAATACAATTCATATTTATTTTATGTGATAACTGTGGAAGTTATTAAGGTACATGTTTGTCTTATCAGTGCATATATGTTTACTTTATCCAGTTAAAACTTTCGCTGTTAGTTTACTGACAGTAGATACCCGTATACATTCCTTTTCTTCGTTCCTGCAGGAATTCTGCGTTTCACGTTTGAGATAGGGGTGCTGTGAGGGAAAGAGGCCCCGGAACATGAAGCCACAGCCAGGTGCAGGAAGGGGAGACTTAAAGGAAAAAACATAAAATAAAGGAGAAGTACATGAGAGAGAAGGGGAAAAAAGTTTTTCTGACATTCTTGTTAGACTGGTCAACCTTTGAAGATGTGACCGACAGATTGAACAGAAACTTCGGCAAATATCTACCGTTCTATGCTTTGTAACATTACAGAAGAGCGAAAGATATCAATTACAGGGCCGCGAATTCTGACGTAATGACGTTCTTTGTAATCTGCATTTAAGGAAGAGAATCTTTCTCCCTAATTTCTCTCTGAATCTCCCCGTCAAGAAACAGATATAACCCAAAAATGTCTTTCTTCAGTGGGCGTCACCAGGAATTTAAAAACTGAAATTATAGTGATGGGTTTCCGTTGGTGAAACCGCCTAATTCCCTTATTGCGGGAAATTACGTTTCGGAAGTAATTTCTTACGTCTGACTTCACGTCCATTGGAAGAGATTTGTCATTATGACGCGTCTAGAAAGAGCAAGATAGTTTTATAGCTTGCAATATAGACGTGTTGCGCAGTTGGCATTTTAGAGATGTGAATGTCACTAACACATACGAGGGGGTGCTGATAAGTCCTTAGCCCGATCAGGAAGGAAACAAGCTACAGAGACCAAACTCGGGATTTATTCAACATAATCCCCACGAAGCTCAATACACTTCTTAGCACGTTGCTCTAAATTTTGCAAACCACTCAAAAAAAAATCAGAAAGTTGTCCGTCCAACTAGGTCTCTGCGGCAGCAATGACCTCCGCGTCGGACGAAAAATAGCGACCTTTCAATTGTTTTTTCAGTCCAGGGAACAGGTGGTAGTCCGACGGGCCCAGACCCAGAGAATAGATTGGGTGATCAAGACACTGGAAGCCCAGGTAGGCCAGTTTCTTCTGAGTTGCAAGTGCCCATTGAGCCGGGGCATTTTTGATCCGCCTTCAGACATTTAGGGACCCACTTTACGGAGAACTTCCGCATGTCCAGATCTTCATGAATGATGGACCCAATCCGCTCACGTGAGATGCCCACTTACTCAGGTATTGATTTAGCCGAAATCCGGCGGTCTTCCAAGATTAGCTCGTGAATTTCATCAATAATCTCCGGGGTGGTCACTGTTTTGGGTCGTCCAGTATGAGGCGCATCACAGGTGGAAAAATCACCACGTTTAAACTGGGCTACCCCGTTTTTGACGGTGGCATAAGATGGTGCATGTTCCTCTAATGTTTCTGTCAGAATGGCATGAATTTCCTTCAGCGTCTTGCCTTGCAGGAAGAAAACTTGATGACAGCTCGCGTCTCGATGTTGTTGAAATTTCGCGCGTCGCCTTACATGCTTCCTTTCAGTATCTGTAACAATAAAATACTTGCAATTCGGCACATAAACAGACCCCCCCCCTTTCCAACGACACTATCGATTCCGCGTTACGACATCGGGAAGTAGGTTGTGCTAAGGACTTATCAACACCCCCTCGTATATTCAGGGTCACTTCGAAAAGGGTGTAAATTACATTGATTTTACATACGTACATTGCTGAATAATCCCCTACGCTGTTGGATCAATTGTTGAGTTGCTTCAACATCTTGTGATATAATTTAGATTTAACCACGAAAGTAGAGAGAAAAAGCTGTCTAAAGGCACTATCTCCATATTTGATCGTGAAGGTGTTGTTACCCCACGTTTCTGTTATTTGTGGTCAATGATTCCTTTCCTTGTAAAAACTGATGTATGCCGGTGGATAAGCTACATGTCTGGCTGGGTGGTATCGCTTGGGAAGCCGACTTCTGATTTATTCAGTTGCTAAGGTTGCCGATGCCTGAATTCTTTAATTGCTGCCCGGTACGAAAGCCTGCATTCTTAAATAGCTACACGGTACCTACATACAAATTTTTTGCTAACCGGCACCGACACCTGAAATTTCCAACGGCTATCCGGCACAGACGCCTGTATTCTTTAATTGCTACCCACACATTTTCATTTCAAAATTCTTAAGCAGATTTAGTGTGTCTATGATTTTCATTTTTGACCTTCATTTTTTTATTATCTCACGACCCAGTCATTTCTCAATAACAATCCAACCATGAACAAGTATCTGTAAGCAACCTTTTCTCATCTCTTCAGATTTTTCTCTATAGGGCTGACTGTTGTAGACGTGACCTACGGGGATGACTCGTCAAATGGCTCGGTAAATAAACAAGTACACTTGCACACATTGATTGTTTAGAAAGGTTTCCCTAATGAACACATTTTGTGATGACTGCACACAAGTTCATTTTAAACTTTTTGTCCACATGTCTGCATTAATGACGTTAACATCATGCGAAGTTTGAAATTTACACTTCGTTGTGTTTGACGATTCAGTTCTTCTGGGATGTACTACCGTGTCTCTGGTTGCAGGTTGGGAACTACTCCCCCGGCGACACAGCGGCCAAACAGCCGTACATCCCGGAACTGACACCTTATTTTAACAAGAATATTTGCATTTTCACTAATATTTACAATAAATTATCAGTAATTTTCCTCCAACTAAGTGCAGGTATTCATCAATCACTTTCACCTCCGGTATAAATTTATATATTCCGAATTTGGAATAATATTTCTTACAAACACGGGTCGAATTGTTTCTGTAGCAATAACGTCACTTAATTTTTGGAAAAAGTGATTTAGTTCAGAGCAACGACCTGTACGTGCTGTAAATTTAGATACCTTAGACTCGAGTGACCTCAATTGCCCCACTCGACAGAACTACTGTGTGTTTCACAAGATTGTAACTACGTAATATAGATGGGTTTCCCGCAACTTCGGAAGAACCTGAATTTCGCAAAAATTGTTAGAGGCGAAGGTAATTTATCTTATTCTTCATTATATAGAAAACTGGGTTCGAGGCTTGGTTGCTAGGCAGCTAGTTTTCGTAGATACAGTAGGGATTTAATCCTACCCATTAAAATATGTATGTGTTTCTAGCTGTCAAAACCAGTTAAGAAGTTTCGGCAATCATGACCGATTAATCAGCCCAGCTACACACACAGTAACAAGATGTCGAAGCCTCAGATACTCTAGAACGGTACTTAAATTTCCAGCTGGTTCTCCATTCTTTTTCTTTGAAAACGACCTTCTTCGCCGCTTCTCAAACTGAAGGTTATTCGAAACACAGCTGCAATACACAAGACAATTTGTCTAGTCGCACAGAAGTAACACGCCTGGGTTTCAACCAAATTTGTGAGACAAAATTTGGTTACAGAATATTCCCAGCACGAAACGACAGGAACTACCTGCCAACTAGTAGTTAGTCCACTGTCTCAACATTAGTAGGGCTGCTGTGTTGCAACAGGCGGTAACTAAGTAGCAGTTGACAACCGCCGTGATACAGACTATTCACTCAAATTACAGCCAGTGGATAACCACTGGAAGTTTGGCAGACGTTTGGTGGGACATCCTGTGTATGTAAAACTTATTACGTATCACAACGTACCGCTTCTCTATCCGCTGGCACTAGTGGAATATTGAGGTAATTTCTGTAAAGGCAGTATATTGCACAGACGTAACAAGATTACGTTGCGCGCAGTGCACAAGAAGTAATGCCAGTCTACTGAAAGGCAGATTTAGTATCGTGTTGTGGGATGGAATTGCGTATGATCGACATTGATTGTCACTGTATTCAAATTTTCGTGAAGAACCGACACTAAGCTTTCAACCCACACTTTGTATAGGCTGATATGCAAATGATTACTTTGTCTAAAGATTTGTTATCTTACCTGAGTAGTCGTATGGGTAGGTAGATAAGAGAACTGCGTTCGTCTGTGTTATTACGCTGCGATTAGTGGTAATTACCTTGGAAATGGTACGTAGTTAAACACAACTGTCACAAAAGGTGTATTTAGTAACTATAATGGGCAACTACATGTTTCGGCCTGTACTGACCATCTTCAGGTTGTCTTAGGAGAACGTAACTTAAGATCTTACTATAAGCATAGCGCGCGCACGTGGTATAGAGATCTCTACATATGGGCCTTATTTGCAACAAGTAAAGCTACTTTGTGGAGGTGTGCTCGGCAGATACCTGCCGAGCACACCTTCACAAAGTAGCTTTACTTGTTGCAAATAAGGTCCTTTGTAGAGATCTCTACACCACGTGCGCGCTATGTTTATAGTAATATCTTAAGTTCTCCTAAGACAACCTGAAGATGGCCAGTACAGGCCGAAACATGTAGTTGCCCATTATAGTCGCTAAATACACCTTTTGTGACACAGTTGTATTTGACTACATACCATTTCCAAGTTTCATACACACAACGGAGATGACATACTTCCTAGAGTGGTAATTACCACTACTCGCCGCGTAATAACCCACAAGAGCGCAGTTCTCAGCTATTTCGCGGCGGAAGCCTGCAGTCACGCAAAGTAGATAGATTTTTTAGACTACATCCTGTTGTGTTACAACATATTAATTTTTTTAATACCGTATAGCACAACAAATTTTATCTGTCCCTTCAACACATGCCACATGTTTCGATCATACCGACCACCCACAGGCATTAAACACGTTTAATTTTTATTTTTATTTTGAGTTTTAAATAAACGCAAAATAAAATGCATATATATATATATATATATATATATCTTGTGACATCTCACTATTGACACCAAAACGTATGTACGCTTATCGTGATATATCTTATTTCTGTATACAGTATTTGGTGTCAGCTGCCTGAAGATGATGAGATCGTAGCACCGAAATATGTGGTAGCTATATAAAAGATAGTTTGCGTAAATTAGAGAATAGTGCATTTTTTTATGTTATATGAGATTTTCTCTTCATAAGCGCGACATAAACAATATAAAATTTGCAGTTTCAGGTTTAGTAGCTGTAATCTGCCGACGTGATCAGGTGGCATTGTGGCCTAAACTGTGGTCAGACGAGTTGTACGTGTAGAGTATAAGATGGTTAATTGTTTGGCTTGCAATTCCATTATAGGAAATCGTGACTAGAGAATACCATGCCAACCAATGTTTACAAAAACGGCTGTCCCTTGCACACGATTGAAAGATATTCAAAAATGCATTGGCACTTAACTCTCGCTGCTCTAAA
>Ga0123357_10014106_pt1 | contig 10416 bp, 8 predicted proteins | sample TergutEmb28metaG_FD_89873 | JGI IMG/M metagenome (GOLD analysis project Ga0123357, IMG submission 89873) | Embiratermes neotenicus P4 segment gut microbial communities from Petit-Saut dam, French Guiana - Emb289 P4 | ecosystem: Host-associated > Arthropoda: Insects > Digestive system > Gut ...
CTGGGTAGGTTTTTGTATTTAATTTAGTTCTTGTGAGTTGTGTTGAAAGGGCTGTCGTATTTTATTGGACCCCCCCCCCCCCCCCGAACATTGCACTTACGCATGAGAGTAGGCCCATAGATGCTACAGCAGACCTGGCCTGTTCTGAGTGCCATCACCTTCGTTGTGTCTGTTTAAACTGTAGCTCGGCATATACCACTAAATGTTTGTGAAAATCTTCGCGATATTCTGCTGAACAGTAACCAGAACGGAGTTCGTTTCTCATAATTCATGTATGTGTTGTGGGTCTGTTTTGTTTGCATGTGTGGCGGAGAAATTGTCGTGCATACTAAAATACATTGAGTGCCATTTGCCGACTCCAGTGGCCACGTGGTCTAAGGAGTGGGTCTGCGGTCGCTCGCTTGCTCGGTTTGCCGGTTTGAATGCCGCCGGGGGCATGGGTGTCTCTTGTGATGTTATGTGATGTTAGAGGTCCCTGCGACGGGCCTATCACTGGTCCGGAGGAATCCCACCGAGTGTGGTGTGTCCGAGTGCGATGTCGAAACCTGAACAATGAGGAGGCCTAGGCCCACTTGGACCGTCGAGCGATAAAAAAAAAGTGTCATTCTGCCTTATGTAGCGTTACTTTGTTACCCACAACACATCAGATTGGCTCTTTGATTAGTGTGACACTCTAGGTTAGTCAAGCTGACTCCAAAAGACAGTATGTAGATGTGTTGTGGTCATTGTTATACATGAACGGAGACTAAAGAAATTATGTACTTTTAGTGTTCTTAATTTACAAGTACTGGCGACATGCGGAGGTCATGTACTGTCTTTGTTTTTGGTGCAAGGCTAGTGTCTTCAGTGTAGCAGCGTACTCTAACTCATTGTTTCTCAAACTGGGTTCCGCGAAGGGGTGTCAAGTTTTCCGAGAGACGAAAATGCGTAATGGCGGAAGCGCTTTATTGGCTGGCGGTCCTGAATTTGTATGTACGAATTAAAGTTCGTCTGACGACATCCTACACTAATCATTCCGTCACTGAAGGCACGCAGACAATCCGTCGCTCCTTCGTTCCGAGGCTTCCCGGTTGTAAAGGTACCCATTCACGTAGTTTGCCGAAGACCGTGGACTGAACGGCCATCACACACAACGGAAATTTCGCCTTCAGTCGATGAACTGCAGGCAACCCATGCAGTCCATGGACTGGCCAATCCGTATATTCCCCACACACCTACCGATATGCTTCAGCTTGGATTATAGCTGCCCGACTATTCACGTTGCTATTACGAAAATCACTTCCGTAAATTATTAATTTTAGACCGAACCGAATCCTGTGTAGCTGATGCATCATAGCCTACTGTTTGCAATAGTACAGTACAGCTCATATGCGTTTTTCTTCATATCCTTGTCAGAAGACGATGTATACTTTGCCTTCCATAAACAGAACGCGTGCCGGGATAACTCAGTCGGTATAGCTACTGCCTATGGGTTGGACGGTCCCGGGATCCAATCCCGGTGGGGGCGAGATTATCCGCACCCGTCCATACCCGGTCTGGGACCCACAGTCGAACCGCTTATAGACATAGCAGCTAACAGAAACCTAAAAGACACCGTCAAATGGGCGGCTTTCTTTGAAGTTTGGTCTCTGTGTAGAAGTGAATTCCCTGAAATTGCAAAGCATGTTGTTCAGCCCTACTGCCTGCCTGTTGTTTCACCATACCGCTGTAAGGCAACATTTTCACAATTGGCGCTCGCTAAGGCCAAGCAAAGAAGCAGGCGCTATTCTTAAACAAAAATACTTTTCAGTAATCTTGGTGTGTACCTTTTTTTAATTTCATGGTAATCTTAATATTCTCTTTTCTGAATTATCGTTTAAAATGCACGGAAACGTAATACATTTTTACATTTTTAAGGTATGTGATGTGATTTGTTACATACGTATTACTTATTTAAAGATAAATAAACGCGTTTGCTTCATTTTATATTTGACTTATTGTGGACATGTAGGAGTTCCTCAGTAAGTTGTGTAGCTTCTTAAGGGTTTCGTGAGCTAAACTGAGAAGCATGGCTGTAAATCATAAGTGCTGTATGAGTCACTGACATACGGCCAGGGCTAGGGCCAGGGTTTTTATATTAGGTAAGCCTATACATTGCTGTGAAACATACCAAGGACTTGCACTGGGTGCAAATCCCTTTTTAATTCCTTACAAGTCTGATGACTAGGGGCGAATAGTGACTGCTTCTATAAATTACAAGAATGGCATGACTGTGGAAAACTAAAGTCTTAAGTGTACGGCGTACGTTACTTCAGAATTAAATTCACTGAATTAAAAAGCATGGGGCACACGTGTTGCCAACATCCGTGTTTGTGATTGCTTTAAGGGGCCTGCCTGCATTAACGGTACTGCATTGAATTAAAATTACAGCTCAAGTACACGTCATCTTATGTATGCAAGGGGAAGAGGAGGAGGGGCGGGATCGTCAGGATTACATTGTGTGAAATACTGGACTTTGTGTCGTATTGTTTCAGTTGAAGAAGCAGCAGCAGTTGCAGCAGCAAATTCTGCTTCAGCACTTTCAGGCACAGCAGGCGCAACTTGCAGAGCAACATGAGCAGCAGTTGCAGCAGCATCTCAAGGTAGAAGTACTACTTCATTTATTCGTATGGCCATTTCAGTTTATTGTATCTGATGTTTCTGAAACATGGCAGTGTGAATGCCGACTTTCAAATCAGTGGACTCTGCTTGGCACTTGTAAACAGGACCGAGTGGTAGGACGGTTAATAGGAAAGTCCGTTAGTCACGATCTATAGGACTACAGCCTAGAATTAAATATAATCCCCGCCATTTGCTAAGCAGGACAGAGATCGGTGCGTGGGATCGGTTTTCAGTATTAGGTCGCCTAGAAGAGTGAAGTCCTCCCGACCTTTCGCAGACGCTGATTATGCATTCTTCAGGTCATGAAACACCAGCCGCGGAAGCCCGACGACTAGGAAGATCTAACAATCGCGCACCCAACATGCAGTTGTAATCTTTAAATGTCTGTAATCATAGTGCAACTTACATTCTTAAATTCATTATTGTATGCCTTATCTTCGCCTTTCCTTAAATTCATAATTAATGTGGTTATCCGGAGAAGCTGTTAAGACAGCATCGGTTAAGGGAAAGTCCACTTCTTGTAATACGGCAACAATGGTGAGATGAGTATTACACAACCAGGCTAACTGTGCAGTAGGTGAGATGTCGCTAGTAGCGGACTGGGGTGGTAACAGAGAGCAACTAAGGATACGATTGGTTGAAAGGGTAGAGGCGTAGCTTAGATGCGAATTTCTGTTTTTCGGAATGGTGTAGCTGAGGATTTCTTTCTTTTGGGGTGTGACGCTGCTTGTGTGGGTGGTAGGTTCCCTGCATTTCGAGGAAGTTTCTTGTCCTCGTTTTCGAGGGTCGAAATTCCTTAAGACACTGTTACCCTTGAAAATGAGGGCAGTGTCTATAAGAGTATCCAAAAGGTACGGAATCCTTCGTAGTTCTCGCGGGGGGAGGGGCTGCGTGCACAATTAGGCTTGGCACATACTGAGCATCCCACTGTTCTGTACATGCAGCATGGCAGTTGTCGCGGTAGGTTTGTGGCATACGAAGCTTCTATTCGCCGTCCTTTTTAACCCTATTTATTTCCTAGAAGAATTGTGTCGGTGGCGCCGACCATGAGCTTCTAAGCATACCTCGCGTCGCACTTTCTAGTCATGTCAGAGATCTTGAAATATTGTCATCTTCACCCCAAAAACTACCGTCGACTTCTGCCAGTTGAAGTGGGTTGCCTTACATTTTCTGTTTCTCAGTTAATTTCTCGAATAATGTTATCGGGATTAGTTTAACGTAGTGGTTGGATTTCTTTCTTAAAAAAGAAAAGGACTTTTGATTTTACACACACTCACTAGACTTTTAAGTCTATATAAGGGAAACTTTACGAATTACTTGAGGATTTTCGTAGCCACAGCATGTTATTGTTTTGATTACGTTCATACTTAATGTAAAACGTGCATCATACAAGAAAATACGAGTTTTCTTCTATTATTGTTGTCCAGGGCTAAACTTATATTTCGAAAATGTCTCGCACTTCCTGTATCTCGTTGTTTTAATTGACACTATTAATGCCTATATGTTGGACAAAAATTTTGGCACATTTTTTCCACGAAATGTACTTTGCAAAATTGTTGCAAATGAACACTCTTTGCTAAACGGAAAACAGCTCTCACGCGCAACAACAACCAGCACTTATGAGATTGGGCGACCATCTCAGGTTTCAGCCCTCATTCAAAGACCTAATTAACGGCTGACTTGCCACTCTTAAGCAGTTCCTTATTTCGCCATTCTCGGGGGAACCATTAGTGGAATGCTATGTAATAAAGACCAGAAAAGGGGGGAGCATGGTACGTATGAAACGAAAAAATTAGTTTTTCACTTCATGCACTCGAACTGAGATGTTATGTATTGTGGAGAATTTGTTACACAGCTTGTTCTCAACTGAATGGTACGTACACCAGATTCCCGCTTTTTTTTGGATTAACGTTAAAGGCACGTTAACATGCTTTCATGGAATTTTTATATTATCCCACCAGGGATTATTACAGTTTTAAATGTATCTTTGTACCTCACAGGGTTAGCTGTGATAGTGCTGATTAGCAGAAAGAATCAAGTACAGAGTGAAACAAATAAGATGGAACTAGTTTTAATAACTTCTCTTACTGACTTTTATAAATCCAGGTTTTCATGATCGTAATATGTTAATTCGGAAATTTCTCCATGCAGCAAACGGCACGCACGCACGCCGTTTCTGCTGCAACCCACATTATAATAGCTCTGTATTTTTGGATGATGATGAGCAGTTACACGCATAGCCTTATGTAGCACAGTGTTACATCACAAAATTGAAGTTTTGTTAACAAAGGGAAGGAAAGTGCCACAGAATTTGTGCTACTGAATTCGCTTCAATCTTATATCCATCACTCTTAACTACCTTGTAATATATAGTTTCTTTTGATTCATTTTGTCTGTTTCGTGCATTTGCCACGTGCACGAAACTTTCTAAATGCCCCGTGTGTATCCAAATTACATTTCATTACTCATTCCATGTTCGTCGTTTCTAGCATCTGTCAGTCCTGACACTATATTAAAGGTTCGTAATGTGTGATTCTCTTATGTTGAAGAAGTGTTAGTCATGCACCCATTTCACAAGCGTGATGAGGACCATCTATTTTCATTTATTTCATACTGCTTATACAGTATATTCGTAGCCACCCTCCATATGTAGAGGCTGTCACATCCGTCTCATGTCATGATGTAGTGTTGCGATATGTTGTGAAGCTGAGTGATGTATTTTCAAATTAAGTATTCCTGAAATGAAAATCTTAATACGTATTATCGAATGAAGTGTTACTCCTGCAGCTAAAATTTGAATTCTGGAAACAGAAATTATAACCATGTGTGTTACCTGCGATGGGGTGGACTGGGGATGTAGCAAGAAAGGAGAATGCATGATATGCATATAAACTGCTGATGAGGAAGACTCTTGCAAACTGCCACCTGGAAGACCAATGAGGACATAGTCTTTGCTATCGATTTGATTGATCCAGTATCTGTACAAAGATATTCTAGAGCATGGTTGGCCAATTTCAACCCACAGGAGGGACACAATTTTTGACTCGCCGAGGGCCGCCACTTGTGTGTAAATTTATCGACAAGTGGGGGATTTAAGTAACTAGAACGCCGTTATTCGAAACATATTTTATTATTCAAACTATTCTGGTGACCGAGGGCCACATGTGTTCCAGTCCTGTTCTAGAGGAACAGTGATGCTCGATTCGCTATGCCCTGGACGGTGCGGGGATCGAATCCCGTTGGGGGACGAGATTTTCCGCACCCATCCAGACAGGCCGTGGGGTCCACGCAGACTCTGTACAGTGGATACCTTGTCTCTTTCCTTGGGGCAAAGCGGCCGAGGCACGTTTACCACCCACACCTATCTAGCGCCGAAGTTAAAGAAAGAGTATAGGTATACCTCTGCTCCCCCTCTGGGTCTTCATGGCCTGTTGCAGGGCGAACTTTTTAACAGTGCTGCCACATGAGCCAGTACCTTAGCTTAAGGGGACAAGTGGGAACAGCAGGTAGGACATGCAGAATAGCTGTTCAGCAGTAAAGTTATGTTCAGATATTTGTCAAGTGTTGTCATGTGTCATGTGTACAGAAATGGGCATTTGGAAGTTTGGTGGACAGGCGACATTCGAGGTTTCCACAGTGTTGTTGCTGAAAATTCAAGTGTTCTGGGATGCCACACCGTGTTGCTTGCTAAAAAGTGACGGATGTTTCAGAGGCGCTAACATCGGTAGTAGTTTACATATTGGCATGGCATGACATCCTGGAAGACCTGAGTCTTCCATAATTGGTGGTCCTTATTTTTACCACTTAAATTCGAACTGCAAACTAAGTGTGTTAAGTGTGGCAAGTTTTTGTAGATGTAGAAGAAGGGCAGAATCTGAACCAGAAAATTTTATTCGGTGGGTAGGAGATTAATTACAGAAAAATGTTGATTACCACAACAATGTGCCATAAAATGTGTGTCTAGCAATAAAATGAAACTTTTGCAAATTGTTGGCCAAAAATAACTGTACCATTCTGTGTATGTATATGTATATATTCTTACAAACAGATTATTTATGAAAATCAGAATTGTAGCATGTTCTGTAGCCTGTGTGCTATTGAGTAAAAAACACTGACATGGATTACTGAGTAAATTGAACTGTTTATTGAATTTAGCTGGACTGTAGCAGATCTGAGGTGTATTTAGAAGCTAGAGAGTTAAACACTTTTGCCAAAACTTGCTATCCTGATTGATTTTTTCTTGTTTTCCTTTATCCTTCCCCATTTAATGCTTTTGTGTAACCAGAAAATTCCTGTGATACACATGGTTATTACTGTATAACTTGGTCACCTGCTTATCTTGAATCCATGCCACAGTTTCACATTTAGTGCTATGCTTTCTGTGTAAGTTCAACCTCCGTATGTTGGCCGACCTGAAGAGTTGTATATTGCTTGTATCGTACTGTACACGGGCTGAAATTCTCATTCATTAGTAGAACTACCTGATTCCACCCAGCCTTCCTTTCTCTACAAGTTTGGACAAAACATTGGCATTACTGTCATGTGCTTTCCATAAGTTAGCCACTTGGATAAGTTGGCCAGCTTTGAATGGAACCAAAGTTTGCCACTTGCCACTATAGATGCATTTTCCTGTACCTATGTTATAATATTTGTAATACACTACAACTTTTATTGCAGGCATGTAACAATCTGTGATAAGATCCTTCACAGGTGTAGTACTCTGTATCATCCACATGCACACACACACCTCATGAATAATTATTATGTTCCAAATAGGCCTTAAAATGTGATATAGATATCATTTATGTTCCACTTTATAAGTAGAAAGTTTTATATTATGTATGCACAGTGAAAAACTACAGAATATTGGAATTTTCATTGAAGTGCCAAAAAGCCCACAGTCAAGTTTAGACACTCAGTACACAGTAGCCTCTAAGGAAGTACATTAAGATCCCTAAATATGTACTTTGGAATCTGCCTATGATTAGCTTCCCATGGTCTGTTGCAGAGATCAGTGGTTGTACTGTCAGAAGCTAGTATGGATGGACAAAAGACAGACTTTGAAACATAGATCAATAGTCAGTTGTGTTGATAGTATGAGTACTGTATTTCAAAGCTCATATTGACTCTATAGCAAGTAGTAGTTGTTCTTTTGGTTAGAAAGAGTAAGTCTTCATCAACCAAAGTGCAGTTTGCAGTAAGGAATAAATGCTGAGATTTGTGTGCAGGCACTTTTCATTAGTACATTTATTCATAAATTTCTGTTTTGTTCCCTAGTTCTGGAAGTGCAATCAAGGCATGTTCAATGGTGTTTGGTTACTCTGGTTAGACAAGAGTGTAGTTAGAACTACCTGTTAGTAGGGAACAGTTGAGCTCAGCCTGTGTCACTGTTTTTGTCTAGCCTTGAAAGAAAAGTACTTAGATTATTATTGTATTTTTTTTTTATTTTTTTTTTTTGGCAAACCACAGAATGTGTGACCTTGGTGTTATGTAAGAGGATACTGTTCGAGAGTTTCTTACATAGTTGATGGACAAAACCCAAGAAAAACAAAATTTAGAGATACTGGGCGGTGATGTATGATCTTTACATTTGTAAAATGTATTTTAAAAATTCAGAATCTCCACCACAGAAAGCTTCAGGACATAGAAAACAACATCTGTAGTTTGCTTTGTATGCATCCATTCTGTGTGAGCTTTCTACTGTATGCAGTGTAGTTGCAGTAGCATTGTGATGCAGATGCAGAAAGCTGGTTGCAGTCATTAATTTCACAAAAGGAAGTCTGTGGCCATAGTCCATCTGCATGTTTGGATGTGGGTTATGAGACATGCTGGGTGGGTATCCACCTGCCAGAGTGTTCACTTGGATAAACAAAGAAGGCCACACAATACGAATGTTGAGCACCGTGCAGACCTTGGGTATGATAAACCAACCTTCAGTTTACAGATGACCTCCCAGTGCTCAGTACCATGCAGATCTTAGGTATGATACACCAACCTTTAGTTTACAGATGACCTCCCATTTTCAAAATGTTGGAGTACCATGCAGACCTTAAGTATGATAAACCAACCTTAATTTTGCAGATAACCTCCCATTGTCAGAATGTTGAGCACCATGCAGACCTTAGGCATGATAAACCAACCGTCAGTTTACAGATGACCTAACATTGTCAAAGAGATGGCAAATTCCATCAGACATTTATGCATGCTCAGTGAGAGTTAAAAGGATTTACCCACAAAGAACACAAATTTTCCAGTCATTGGTTTATCAGATTATAAGTAAAGGATTGCAAGTTCATTGGTAGAGGTTAAAATTTTATATTTTAGTACTCCATTGCACTTCTGTGGAGGGGCAGTTTGCATCCTGCCACGTACATGTGAATCAGTGTGTGGACAAATGTTATACAGTGGATTGTCATTGGTGACCACTTTGCTTTCTTCAGGGCAATCAGTGCCTACTGCTAGGTGAATTTTGTTCTTTTTATCCTGAAACTTTCATTGCTGTAGGTAGGTTTGATGTTTTGAGATACATTGTTGAACATGTAAAGATAGTGTCACCCCATATTATATTTACAGATATTAAAAGCAGTTATGAATTTAATGGTGTGTGTGTCAAAATATGCAAGTGTGGCTTTGAGTTTAATAGAACCAGTCCTTATTTTTGTGCTTGTATTTTTTGCTTTGTTTTATCAGTTCTTTCTTCACATGCAAATGTAAGTTATGAAGTACTCAGAAGGAGAACTTAACCTGCCATTTAACATTTAGCTATGGTGGTTATTTCTTTATTTTGTTCCATTAATTTTTTCTTCTTTTCCTCTTTACACTCCTTTACACCAAGAAAGCAGAGAAAGCGGCAATGCGATTCCATCACCGCCAGGCTATGGTAAGCTTAAAACTTAAATTACAATTTATCAAAGGCCGTGACATACAATAATAATGTGACTTTTTAACAGATGTGAACACAAACTGATCCACTGTTCCCCAGCTGTTGAATGACGAAACATAACGTGCTTGCTCACCAACATGAAGTTTAATGAATGTTTGAGATAAATTCTGTTAGTTCCATAGGGAAGAAAACACATATATATTTATATACCATTTACTTGTAAGCAGAATGTACATAGTAGTAATGAACCTTTATTCACTGTGCATTACACTGGTAGTGTGTGTGTGTGTGTGTGTATGTGTGTGTGTGTGTGTGTGTGTGTGTGTGCATGCATGCGTGTGTGCACACAGCTGGCCAAGTATTGCATTTCTCAGTATTATGTTCTTCCAAGCTACATTCCAGCCACCACCCCCTTCACCCCCTAAGTAATGGGAATTTTGAAGTCCTGTATTTCCAGATGATACAGGTCAAACTGGTGCTTGCAGAATAGAATAATCCCTGTGTGCAATCAGGCCTGAGAAAGGTTCATTTTTGGTTCCCTGGCACAACCCGTGATTGTGTTATCACCAGATAAGTTGGTGTATGTTCAGGTTACATTTAGTGAGCATCAGATAAGTGGGCATTTGTTCATGTTACGTTTGGTTGTGAGGCCGAATCTTTCTGAAGACAACTGAAATTGATGTTACGAATGTGACTTGTTTGATTAGAGGGAGTTTCATTCACATTTCAGCAGCTCAAGTGTACTGATTTTTAGCACTGTACTCTTTGTAATTAACCCTTAGACGCCTAACGACGACTATAGTGGTCGCACCGCACCGCTAACCTCTAAACGTTGCTTTTTATATATTTATTCAACAAATATAGGTACTGAATATTTTAAACATGGTATATAC
>Ga0123357_10014108_pt1 | contig 10416 bp, 7 predicted proteins | sample TergutEmb28metaG_FD_89873 | JGI IMG/M metagenome (GOLD analysis project Ga0123357, IMG submission 89873) | Embiratermes neotenicus P4 segment gut microbial communities from Petit-Saut dam, French Guiana - Emb289 P4 | ecosystem: Host-associated > Arthropoda: Insects > Digestive system > Gut ...
TAGTCTGACCCCTACCCTTCAACCTGTCCGCCAAGGGTGACCCTACCAGTAGCTACGCTACCGACGGCATAGCTCTCGGGGTCACTGGGGTACTCAAGCTCCCCCACCACGACAAGGTGGAGGAACCAGCGGGGGAGATGGCAAAGTAACTGAACGTAGTATTTCGAACGTCATAGGCATGGTCTGTAGTTAATGGGTTCTGTACCTTGGCTTAAGCAGCGTGTAAATGACAAAGCGTAATGAAGTGGTGACAAAAAAGCATGATGCAATGGAGCTGGGACAGACCAAAACCCATGAAGACGGAACAAACCTGGAGTGGCTTATATCGTCTTGCTAATTATTATTATTATTGCTATTATTATTATTATTATTATTAAAATTCAACAATTGAGCAACTGGTAGCAATTCCATATTTCAGTTCTGAGACATTCTTCCAGAAACAAACAAGTCGAATACGCACCGAAGGTACCTAATGTGAATAGGATTAAACCCACATTCGTAGAAGCAGAGTAGTTCTGTCTTGTTGCCACGGGTTCTCTCTCTCGATACTTTATAATCATGCTTGATATAAGATGTCTTACGGCTGGATTGTCTCAAAATATGGGAAAACATATAAATTGTGGCAAAATTGCCAAATGCCTGACGTTGGACTGTTTGTGGTAAGTGGCTAGTCGCATTTTCATTTTATAGTGTACAAAGGTAAACAGAGTTTCGTCGATCACAACAATTGTCTTACATTAATTAAGTTGAAATTGATTAAGCTTCGTGTTTCGGCAGTAAGATACAAAGGGAACTAGATAGGTGTAAAACATGTACAATGTACTGCCTGAAGATAGCTCTCTTGAGCAGAAACATGTTACTCAATAAATTTCAAACGTAGACATTAAAAGAAGGTTCGTGTGATTGACCATACTGTCTTTACCTTTGCATATTTGTATCACAACGGAATGTGACACTTAAAAGTATTTTCCAGTGGGTGCTTGGTGTTCTTTCCCGGGGGTAACTGATGGGACTTGAAGGGGACATCTCTCCTCCATCTAGTACCGGTGTTAAGAATGAGTAGAGCTGTACCCCTAGAACTCTGTACGTCTTATGGCTTGTACAGGGACGACTTTTCCTTTATTGTCACCTCTTAACTTCACCTGAGGATAGGGTGCCACTGCCTGTCTTTGAGAGAGTGGGTTAGTCGATACGAAGAGGAAGCAAATACCTTGGCAGTGAGAACATGTATCATAGCAGACGACTAGATGGGAAAATTATTAGGAGTTGAAAGCTTAAGTGACAGCCAGGAGATAAATGAGCACAAGGTTGCTTTCGGTGGCAAGACGGTTAACCCACCAATAGCCCCGAGATCCAGTGCATACTCCTATATTCTTGAGTGACGGCTTGCTGTAGTGTTTGGAAAATACTGTGACTTTAGTAGCTATAATTACATGACAAAAGGCAGACAGCGTTAATATTGTCAGCCCTTTGGGAGTGTAGAAGCAGATTTATAGTGCAGTACTTGCTGTATTTGTGTATAATTAATTGCGCAGGTTATAACCCGTCTTAAACACGCTAATAGCCGGCCGCTCAGCTAGACAAGAAGTTATCTGCCTTTTATGGAACCGGAAAGTTTACTACCGTGTGTTCATAACTGTCAGCCACTGGACCACATTGTAAGCCAGATGAATGCACTGCACACACCCAGACCCTGATCGAGATGTATTTTTATTTTTCTACGTCTAGGTCTTCCAGGTGAGTTCTTATTTTCAGGTTTTCCGGAGCATCTCGAAGTCATCCCCATATTATTTGACGAAGAGTGAGATTAAAAATTACGAAAATCTTTACGTAGCTTAGGTGGTTTTAAACAATCCTTGTAGTTACGAGGACCTGTGTAGTCTGTCTTCTTACAGGTGACGAGTTTTCTCGTGAGGGACCCCAAGCTGGAAGACCACCCCTTGTTAATTGTCTGCGACTGTTATTTTGTGCAGTCAGAAGAACTCGTTCGTCGTATGCAATATGAGTGCGTTTTTCAGTCCCTTTATATATATATATATATATATAAAGGTAAAGTGATCTCGTTACAGGCCCGGTGTGGCCCAGAGGGTGGGTAGAGGTATAGCTCTACTCTTCCATGACCGCGGCAGTAGAAAGGGGTGAGTGATCAGCAGCACGCCCCGGCCGTACTTTACTCCCGGGAAAGACCCGGTACCCACTTTACAGGAGGCCGGGTGGGCCCCAGGGCCGGTCTGGACGGGCGGAAAATCTTGTCCCCACTGGGATTCGATCCCGGACCGTCCAGCCCGTAGCCAGTTGCTATACCGACTGAGCTACCGGGCTCATATATGTATATATATATATATACACTGGGGGAAAGCAATGGCAGACTACCCCCAAGAACTTGCCCAGGATGCAGTGTGCCAGAGCCATACCGGTCACATGACTGGGCTCCGGTTCCTGCCAAGCCCGGCCTTCAAGGCTGCATACTAAGGAATGAATGAATATACACACTAGCCAAAGTCTGAAAATAGCAACAACAGATAGAGTATTATAAAAGTGTATAATGTAGACGTGACAGGCGCTTTCAGCAAAAGGAATTACGAATTAATACCAACATTATTATCTGTGTACAAACAGACGAAAATAAGTTAAACATATGCATTTGGATATGACAGACGCAAAGAGGATCCGAATGAAGGTTATCTGTTAATGACATCCAACCAAAACTGTGACAGTAATACACAAAGTTTAACACCGAAGGTACTGCAACCTGTCAACGGGCACAGCAATTTGGGTAAAGGACAGGGGGCCCCACGACTCGGCAATTGGGGCCTCCTATAATTATTAGGGAAATTACGCCCAGATCTCATAACAAGGAACCAAAATACTGCCTTCTGTTAGAAGAACGGGATCTGATCTATAAGAACTCAAAATAAATTTAATATTCTGTACGTTTTGGATCCCCCCCCCCCTTCGCGCCGCAGAGTCTGCGACGGTCTTATCTACATGACTGACCTTCAACCACGTTCATACGATATCCTTTGTCACCCCCTGTCTCTGCAACATCCACCTCAGTGTCATCCTGGACTGATTTCCCGAGAGTTTCGTTACCAAAATTCTGTATGCTTTAGTGCTTTCCTCCACCCTGGCAGCATGCCTGCATCACTAATGTTGTGCAGTTACTTCCGCGTCGCAATATAAAAATAGACAAAGTCAACAGGAAAGTTAAGAATGAACTATTTGCAAAAATTGATAAGTGACACTTCAGTGTTTGCGTACTCTTGTCACGTTTGGTAGCCTAATGTACTCAGAATCGAAAACAAAAAGAGATATACGAAAAATCATGATTCAAACATTCCTCTTTTTTTGGATGTTGTCCGTCGTCTGATTTTATAAATTAGACGATTGACGGAGTCCAACATAAGAAGAATGTTCCATAAACAATCGTCAAAGCTCTAAAGTGTCGAACTGAAAATTATGTTACTGGAAATAGTTTGTCTTATTCTAGATTTTTTTTTCGATTATACGATTGAAGACGCATATGAAGTTCCACCTTATTTAATATCCTAATATCTTTAGGTGTAGCTTGGATAGTACAGTTAATATAATGGCAAGGCTAGGAGTTAAACGACAAGGGTTCGATCCCAGACAGAGACATGGGGGTTACTCTCGGGGGAAGTACGAGTTGCGTCCCCCGGTCAAGAAATTGTATCAGTTGCGTCCCAAGGTGTCCGCTTCACGTGTATCAGTTGCGTCCGGAGTTTTTAACCTCAAACATGACGAGCTGTGTCCCGCGGTTAGTAAGGAATTGTATCAGTTGCATCGAAAGGTTCGGGTATACAAATGTCCAACAATTGGAGGGTTCTTACACAGTTTTAAAGTGCGTTACTTTATACACAATTACATGGACATATACAGAATTGTTGAATGATATCGACAATACAGTTGTTATATCATGTTACTGTCTAATGTTTAAGACCTATTTAAAAAAAAAAAGTCTTTTCGGGGAAGGTGATACGCACATTATGTTCCTAAAATCGTCCATTTCAAGTTAGTATTACGATCCGATGAAAGCGCTTTCTCCGGAAAGGGTTTTAATGAAGTAAGTCTCAGAGTACGAAGCACTTGACCCCCGAACTGTGCTCACATAATTCTTATCCATTCTGCAGAAACGCCTGTCTGATATTTCATTAACATATGGTTGTTCATGTCCAGAAGTTATTCAATTGTTTCTCCAAATGTGTTTTATAATTAGTAGCACATTTTTGTGTGAACAGTTGTTTAACTCATGATACCAAAAAAGATCTTCGAAATATGAGGATGAGCAGATACTAATAATGTGAGCAGCAAGAACACAGACTTTAAATCTGAAATTAATAAAGTAGGCGTAATAAATGTTTCCAGTTTCTTGAAAATGTTGTGCCTATAAATGAGACATCAGAACAGAACCCGAATGTATATTGTAATGTAAATTTTGTATTTACGTTGGGATCCAACAAATGTTTCCTTTATTTGTGGCATCATGGTACTTTTTAGTACCATGAATTTATATTTATTTTTAAAATGTATACCTTCCGATCTCAAATCTCTTAGCTCAATGTGATTTGACATGTGTACTATCTGTTATCTTTTGTGCAGTAACATGCACAGTTACATAAGTGGCAAGTGGCATCGTAAATGCGAGGAATAAGGAAATACAAGTGTGTGTTTGGTATAAATTTATACAACACTGATGAAACAAATTCGGTTCTTGAAATCAGGTTAGCCCTATACTGTCCAATTTTTGAGGATTTTAAGTCCTCTTTTTTTAATGTAGCTGATTTTTTAAATCTTCGTGTAGTGACACTTCTGATTTTGATGTAGGTCTCATTCTGTATTTCTTGCAGTGCAGATACAAGAACAAAAATATTAGGATGCGCACTGCCAAATAGTGCATTCAAGTGGGCATGGAATAACACAAGCGATTATGGTCCTCAATGACGGTGATGATGAAGTACATTCGGACCAAACAGGCGGAAGAAAAGTGGAGTCTATATCAATATAATTTTCTAGCGGGTAGTCGCAAAACTGTTCCACTCGCTTGTCGTTCGAAAGATGGGATAAAAATTCCAACACAAAGCAGTCGCAGACTTCCCCCAGTGGTAAAAGCGACAGTCCGAATGTTTTCTTCAGGAACTGATTTCCCTCAGTCTTTCTTTTCATACTGCCTGCTGAGTCCCAAAGATTGTATTTTCCGCCACCAGCTCTGTCCTAAATGGAAACGAAATTCTTTAACTTCACAGTCTGGCCACACTGTTGTCACTGCGTTATGAATGGTGGTTTTGAAATCAGCATAAACAATTGATGGAAAAACATTCACACCAAGTTTTGCAGCCTCTGATACCTTATGTCTGAATACATCCTCATAGGAAGTTTGATGTTTATTGGCCGGTGAGAAAAGTGCAAGTTGCACATAGTGAGTCCACGAATTGTAAACAGTTGGTGGAAAAATTTGAATGTCCCGTCAACGTAAAACTCATCAATGGAGTTAAAAAAAACTGTAGTTTGGTTTTACTAGAAAACATTATAATCGTTTTTTCTGAGTCGTTGACAAGTTAAGTTCTGTCGAACTTGTTCACACTTGTACAGCACTTAATGCTTCGTGTGTTTCTTCAATATCTGCAGGGAGAGGAAGTAGCTGGGAGGAGCGTGCTTTATACATGTTCCTGCTAATGTTCCTTATATCTTTATTAGTGACAGTATCCAAGTACTGGCTTCGTAGTTCTCTGTGTATCAGTTTGCGCGGCCTTTCACACAAGTCCTCCATTGCTTTCTTTTGACAGAATTATTTAATATCTGTCGGTTTAAGCAGGCTTCACTGTCGGCATCATGGTTGTGTATCACATTCCCCCCGGAAATTTGTGGAATTTCATTGCACTTTATGAAGAATTTATATTTTTTGTTAGTACAACACCATCGTTCCATTTTGTCAGCAAAACTTTTTTTGAAACGGAACGTGGGGAAGCCCTGAATGACAAGGAGATCTACCTGAAAAACGACCGCGGGACGCAACTAGTAAACCCTGGTTACTCTCCACTATCGCATCTGCGACACATCCACTCGTGTATCCAATGGGTAGGGGACCCCTTTCTGTGAAGGAAAGCAGCCAAATTATGAAGCTTTCTGCTGTCGAGATTCAGCAAGCTTAGAGACAGCTTTATCTCTTCATAATTTGCGTAGGATATCCCCTCAGAAATCAATGAAATGAAACTCGATGGCTTTGATCTGCCACTGAGCGTGTCCACATATCTACTGCTAAATTATTTTTGGTACAGAACTGTACGGGCCTTATTATTAAGTAACTTGATGAAAAACGGGCCGCCTTCCGCAGCTGGTAGTCTCTCAGTCAAATTCTCCGCTTGTGTGGACCCACAAGTTTCTTTATCCTGTCCACAAGAGAAATTGCCTCTGGACCTTGTCGTGAGACTGGCCAGTTCAGTCCACACACACACACACACTTACAGTCGTGAGATTTTTGAGGGTTGTTTGACTGTGCATCTTCCTTATGAAATAATTTGAAATGCCAGCTTGATGTAACAAGGTAATTTTATTGATGTATTCTTAGCTCGACATTTTTCGGGTACACACGCCCATCATCAGGAGCATTAGATTTTGAGTTGCAGCATATGGTTTTCTGCACCGAGTTTTTGGATGTGTGGTGGTCTTAAAAACCGCTGCGTAGGTCGTGTGTACTGTGCGGATGGTGCCGTCGCACGGCACCATCCGCACCGCACACAAGACCTAGGCAGCGGCTGTCAAGACCACCACCCATCCAAAAACTCGGTGCAGAAAACCATACGCTGCAACTCAAAATCTAATGCTCCTGATGATGGGCGTATGTACCCGAAACGTGTCGAGCTAAGAATACATCAATAAAATTACCTTGTTACATCAAGTTGGCATTTCAAATTATTTCATCAGTCGTAAGATTTGTTTGAATATTTGACTCACCTGTCTGAGGTGGTGTATTCTCTTCGGGTTTCCAGACGATCAATTTGCATGTATTTTAAACGCTATGTTTTGCAAATCCAGACGATGTGTGATATAATACACTCTTACGGTAGCCTTCAGCATATCCGATGCTGTAAAATAAAATGACAGTGGCATCATTTAACGTGCGGCGCCGTTGTTGACGCACTATGCCGAAAAGGTGGACTAGAAAATACTGCTGCGAATCGACGCCTGGGCCTCTTTTCAAAATAGCTGAGTCATGCTGACACCATGCTCTTTATTTTATAGCCGGCGTCATTCTTTCCCAAGTGGCCGGTTGCCATTGCCTGTTGTAACGTGCTTTCGACTGTCTCAACCTGTTTGAATGAACAACAAAATTAAATATAAATTTTGTGGGAACTACCGCATGAAAACCAGCGGGCTTTGTACTGGAGTATGAAGACTGACATTCTGTATCAGAAATACGCTGCGCTTTGTAGCTACACTGGTCGGTAGAAGATACCTTGCATGCGATCACAAAACGACCACTTGGTATGCAACATTATTTGTCTTGGGCCGGAATACAAATTAGCTGTCTCCATTCTAATCTCATGCACCCGGTAAAGACGAAGGCCACTGTACGTGTACAAACAGACAATCTATCGACTTCCCACTATTCTTTTCCAGATTTTCCTGAACAAGGTGCCCATTGATTTCCCCTTCCCCGACTCTCCTCTTCTATTAATCAATACAAATTACATATACCTACCTACGGCCGTGTGGTCTTGCCCATAGTACAGGTAGATAGACCCATGTCTATTGACCTACACAACATTTCACCCTGTTCTCTTTGTTCCACGGTACAGCTACTTAATGAGGAGCCTTTTGATATGCAGTCCTCACCAAATACAATTTGGGTGAGCAAATCGAGAAGAATGATACGGCCGGGACATGTAGCACTGTGGGGAGAGGAGAGGTGCATACAGGTTTTTGGTGGGGAAAGCTGAGGGAAAGAGACCACTTGGAAGACCCAGGCATAGGTGGGAGGATAATATTAAGATGGATCTTCAGGAAATGGAATGGGGGAGGCATGGACTGGATTGGTCTGGCTCAGGATAGGGTGAGGTGGCGGGCTGTTGCAAAGGCGGTAATGACCTTCGGGTTCCGTAAAATACGAGGAATTTCTTGAGTAGTAGCTGAGAACCGGTTAGCTTCTTAAGAAGGACTCTGCTGCGTGGAGTAAGTAGGTAAGTGCAATGAAAGGCTTGTGCTGTCGTGTCTTATGTCTGTCCATCTGTAACTAATACGTAACTTGTCATCAGTACACGGTCTTTCTGGAAACTGAGATGAAACTTTATTCCACTAGTGGCCACCCCCAACTTTATTGCTTGTAATCTCTTACTGTTCATACCTACAAGCTTCAGTGCGAAATTCTGAGGTGGGATATACACTCTCGCCACTTAATGTGGGGCCCCGGAAAAACATGGCTACAAATGATCTATTAAATATTATTTGAATGTACGGAATGGACAACTTAAGAAATGAATATAGTTGGAGCGTGTAGTGCAAATCGTGCACAAAATGGACCCCTAAATACGTACCAAGTATTAATGCTCAGTTGTTCGAGTCCTTGTAAATAACCAACTTGACGTACAATTCTTTTCCTTATATTTGTTTATTCCAATTCTCTACATGTTTCGAGCAGCCAAGTGCTCATCATCAGGAGATCCAAATGTATCAATACGACCTCTGATGTATGTCACTCTGAAAACAGCTGAATGGTCCACAATTACAAAAAGTTTTCAGAATGACATATACCAGAAGTCGTATTGATACAATTAACTCTCCTGATGATGAGCACTTGGTTGCTTGAACCATGTAGAGGTAGGTAGGTTTCACCCTTTTTACATGCCACGAACGCCCTTAGGGTAAGTAGAGGTATAGCTCTACTCTTTCTAGGACCTTGGCACTAGATGGGGTGGGAGGTCAGCCCCACGCCCCGGCCGCCTCTACCCTCGGGAAAGACCCGGTACCCATTTTACAGGAGGCTAGGTGAGCCCCAGGGCCGGTCTAGACGGGCGGAAAATCTCGTCCCCACCGGGATTCGATCCCGGACCGTCCAGCCCTTAGTCAGTCGCTATACCGACTGAGCTACCGGGCCCACCGAAACATGTAGAGAATTTGAATAAACAAATAGAAGAAAAAGAATTGAGCGTCAAGTTTGTTATTTACAAGGACTGTAATAAGATGAGCGGTCAACAAAACATAAAAAACACAAAATGCTCAGTTGCTCCTTAGCTCGCCATACTGATTGAACTATCGCGGCAACATAAGCTCGTTAAGGTCTGTCCAAAATTTTCTTTCCCTGCTGTGAATTTTCAAATCAAAAGCACTTGTAAAAAAGCGATCCTTCAGTGCTGAAATGTGTCTTTCTCCATTCTACAGAATAACTTGCTGACGCGTCACATTGAACCCAATCGCCAGTGCATCAGGTCATTATACCCCACACTGAAACGGATCCGTCCAGTAAACTTCCTAGGTGCAGACTTACATTTCCTTAAGGTCTTTTTCTAGTATTTGGACGTAGATATATCAAGTTCCGTCTTTCTCTGAGTTGCCTAACAGTATAAGGGTTTCTTCGTTACCCCTAACCTGCTACAGCAAGCCAACATATGACAGTATTTCGGTAATGTATTCATTTTGTTTACGCAAACCATTATCAGGTACATGAAAGCTACCGATACCTAGCGGTGCACGTCTGAGTCCCGAACTACGCCAACCTGCCTCAGCGGTATGCAATATCAAACGATGGCCTCCCACGCAATTCGCATGATGTGGTAGAGACTGCAGTTTTTGAGTTGCTGAGGATTTGGGGCAGATTACACGATAGTTGTATAGCATGCGGTACGAAACTTTGAGGACGACTGATGAGGCGGTTTGTAAGAATGCTGCTTGTTTACTGACCACAAAACGTCAATTATTAGACTTAAGTTTGAAAGACGTGTTACAGCTTAGCAGAAGAACCTGATTTTGCCATACGCCGTATAAATCTGTCCGTATTTGGAACGTAATCCGTAACTGATGTTTATTGGACCTGCATCATTGTGATAACTGAAGAATAAAAAACCAACTAGATGCTACTTATTATTTTATTGTACTTCTTATAGGCTCAACATGTTTCGGGCACTACTATGCCCATCATCAGGAGCTCGCGACTATGATGTTGATTACCACATTGGTCGTTTCGTTCTTGTCTTGCTGTAGATTGGAGGTTAAGTACGGGTAGGCTGGAGTAGTGTCCGGGTTGCAGCCCGGACACTACTCCAGCATACCCGCACTTAACCTCCAACCTACAGCAAACCAAGAACGAAACGACCAATGTGGTAATCAACATCATAGTCGCGAGCTCCTGATGATGGGCATAATAGTGCCCGAAACATGTTGAGCCTATAAGAATTACAATAA
>Ga0123357_10014109_pt1 | contig 10415 bp, 13 predicted proteins | sample TergutEmb28metaG_FD_89873 | JGI IMG/M metagenome (GOLD analysis project Ga0123357, IMG submission 89873) | Embiratermes neotenicus P4 segment gut microbial communities from Petit-Saut dam, French Guiana - Emb289 P4 | ecosystem: Host-associated > Arthropoda: Insects > Digestive system > Gut ...
GCCACGGGTCGGATCGGTGGCAAAGGCGTGGACCGAAGTGAGCACGCCCGAACGCACCAGGAAGGTGCCGAGCAGCGACAGCGAGAAGGTGAGGATCGACAGAAGGATGGTCCACACCTTGAGCGCATTGCGCTTCTCCATCACGATGGCCGAATGCAACAGCGCCGTACCGGCAAGCCATGGCATCAAAGACGAGTTCTCGACCGGATCCCAGAACCACCAGCCGCCCCAGCCCAGTTCATAGTAAGCCCAGTAGGAGCCCATACTGATGCCGAGGGTAAGAAAGATCCAGGCCATCAGCGTCCACGGTCGCACCCAGCGCGCCCAGGCGGCGTCGGTGCGCCCCTCGATCAGGGCGGCAATGGCAAAGGCAAAGGAAATCGAAAAGCCGACATAGCCGAGATAGAGCAGCGGCGGATGCACGGCCAGACCGGGATCCTGCAGGATCGGATTGAGGTCGAGGCCCTCCATTGGCGGCGCGCCGTTGCGCAGGAATGGATTCGATGTGAAAAGTATGAAGAGATAGAAGGCAGATGCCACCCAGCCCTGAACACTGAGCGCATGCGCCCGCAGCGACAGCGGCAGATTATTGCCGAAGACCGCGACCAGGGCACCAAAAAAGCCCAGGATCGTCACCCACAGCAGCATTGAGCCTTCGTGATTGCCCCAGACGCCGGTAATCTTGTAGATCAGGGGCTTGGACGAATGCGAATTCTGGTAAACGTTGATGACCGAGAAATCCGACGTCACATAGAGCATAACCAGCGCGCCGAAGGCGACGCCGACGAACAGGAACTGCGCCAGCGCACTGGAGCGCGCCACGTTCATCAGGCCGGTGTCACCGACGCGGGCGCCGATCACCGGCACGATGGACTGCACCAGCGCCAGACCCAGCGCCAGCACCAGAGCATAATGGCCGCATTCCGCGATCACCGCGTCGCTCCCTGTTTCACAGCGCCAGGCGCTTGTGATTTGGCCTCATAGTCGTCTTTCCAGTGCCCCTGCTTCTTGAGGGCATCGGCAACTTCCCTGGGCATGTATTTCTCGTCGTGCTTGGCAAGCACGGTGTCGGCCCTGAACACGCCACCATCATCAAGCGCGCCCTCGGCCACCACGCCCTGCCCCTCGCGGAACAGGTCGGGCAGGATGCCCTTATAGGCCACAGGCAGTCTGGCATGCTCGTCGGCGATTTCAAAGGTCACGCTGAGATTGTCGCCGCGCTGCACCGACCCCGGCTGCACCAGGCCGCCGAGGCGAAAGCGTTTGCCCGGTTGAATGTGCTTTTCCGCCACCATGCTGGGGGTCGAGAAAAACACGATGGAATCGCGGAGCGCATTGAGCACCAGCGCCGCCGCAAGTGCGAGCACTGCGAGCGCCGCGCCAATGATGGTCATCCGCCGTTGTTTGCGCGTCATGGTTCGACTGGTCCTGGAATCATCCGTCGAGCCCGAGATCCCTCAGGCCCTCATTCAACTGGTGCAATCGCGCCGGGTCATTATGCAGGGCACCCCGCGCCTCCTCCAGCGCCGCACGCGCCTTGTCGCGTGCGCCCATCACCACATAGGCCCGCACCAGGCGCATCCAGCCCTCAAGATCGTCGCCGTTTGTCTTGAGGCGCTGCGCCAGGCGCTCGACCATGCCCCGGATCACCGCTTCGCGGTCGGCGTCACTCATGGTTTCATCACTGGCGGCAGGCGCAGCAGCGTCACGGGCCGCCGCCTTATCCGAGTCCGGTGCCACCGCACCAACCCGGACTAAAGCGGCACGCACTACCTTGCGCCAGGGCGCATCCGCCGGTGCCTTTTCCAGCATGGCACGCCAGATTGTGGCCGCGTCATCCCTGCGCCCCGCCTGCTCGGCCGCGACCCCGAGGAAATAGCTTGCCCGCGGCTCATCGCCATCAAGGGCATGGGCATGCTCGAACTCGGCTCGGGCCTCCGGGCTCACCACGCCCTCGGCGGCCGCAACCATGGCCAGCCCAAGCTCAACCCTGCCTTCGGCGCTGTCGCCATTGGCACTGAGCGCATTGCGAAAAGCACGCACCGCATCGTCGCGACGCCCCATCTGCCCCAGCAGCGGCGCCAGCCCAGCCCAGCCTGGACCATCGATGCTGCTCCAGATCGTAGCCGCCTCATCCTTTTTGCCATCCTGTTCGGCGGCAAGACCGAGGAAGTAGGTAGCTCTCAGTTCACGGGCGTCAAGCGCGTGCGCCCGGGCAAACTCCGCCTTCGCCTCTGCGGTGATCGCGCCTTTGCCAACCGCCACAAGAGCCAGAGCGAGATCGGTCCTGGTCACAGCACTATCGCCATTATAGGTCAGGGCGTTCTGATAGGCGCGCACGGCATCACTGTGCCGCCCCAGTCGCCCCAGCACCGGGGCCAGCACCGCCCAGCCGCGGCCGTCCTGCGGATTCTCCGCCAGATGCTGTTCAACCTTGGCCACCATGGCCTCAAGCGAGCCGCCGATCTCGGTGACGCGATCACGCCCCGCAAGCGGGAAATCCCGCAAGCCGGGTGAACCAAGCGGGACATAGACCGCCGCCGCCAGTGCTGGCAGACCGACCAGCGCCAATATGGCTGCCGCGCGACGCCACACTATGCTGGTTTTCCCTGACGGTGACGGGGACCCGGACGCGGCCAGCAGACGACGGCTGATTTCAATGCGGGCCGCCGCCGCCTCGGAGGCTGCAATCAGCCCCGACGCCAGGTCGGAATCGACCTCAGCCAGCTGGTCTTTATAGACCGCAGTCTCATTTCCCTGATTGCCGGCGGGAGCGGGACGGCCCAGCGGCAACAGCACGGCGAAAATCGCCGCGATCGTCATCAGCGCCAGGACCAGCCATAATAATGCCATAGGGTAAGCTTCCATGCACCGCCCTGGTGCCGCGGCCCGCTTTACACCACGCTTTGCCAACCGGGCAATTGGCAATTGCCCGCTCTCCGGGAAGTGCTGAAAATATTTAATGTTCAATAACTTATGCGACGGCACGAGCTGGCTGACCGGGCCCCATGAGCGATCTGATCATGCCAGCCGGGCATATTTTTCATGCCAATGGGCAGCTTTTCTCAGTGCCCCCCGCGAGCGAACTGGCGATGGGCTGGCGACGGTGGCGCAGATCCTGCCTAAATGCCGGGCAGCACCAGTTCCGCCCGCAGGCCGCCGATCGGCGCGCTGGAGAGTTCGAGGCGGCCGCCATAGAGGGCTGCCAGATCGACCACAATCGAGAGTCCCAGTCCCGATCCTGGTTTCGACTCATCCAGCCTCTTGCCACGGCGCGCCACCTGGGTGCGTTCGGACTCCGACAGGCCGCGGCCATCGTCATCGACAGTGATTCGCAGGAGAGGATTGGCCTCCGCCGCCGGCGCGTCCACCACGACATCGATTGCGACCCGCGACAGCGCCCATTTGCAGGCATTATCGACCAGATTGCCGACCATCTCCTCAAGGTCCTGGCGTTCCCCGCGAAAGCGCGCCGAGGCATCGTTGCGGAGATCAATGACGATGCCGCGGTCGCGATGAATCTTCTCCATTGTACGCCGCAGCGCCTCGATGATCGGTGCCACCTCGCTGATCGTGGCCACGATCGACACCCGGGCGGCGATGCGCGCCCGCTCGAGATGATGGGCGACCTGGTCACGCATCATCCCGGCCTGCTCCATCACCTTGGCGGCGAACGGATCCCCGCTGCGGGCACTGGCCTCATTGACGATCACCGACAGCGGCGTCTTGATGGCATGGGCGAGATTGCCAACATGGGTGCGGGCACGCTCCACAATTTCCCTGTTGGCGTCGATCAGCGCATTGGTTTCCCGTGCCAGCGGCGCGATCTCAACCGGAAATTTGCCATCGAGCCGCTCGGCGCGTCCGGAGCGGATATTGGCGATCGCCTCCGAAATACGTTTCAGGGGCGCGAGGCCGAAGCGGACCTGGAAAATCGTGGTCAGCAGCAGCACGATGCCGAGCGCGGTGAAGGTGCCGCCGAGATAATAGTCGAAACTTCGGGTCTCATCGAAAATCTCGCTGGCGTCGCCAGCCACGCTGACAAGGAAGCTGCCATCACTGCCAAGGTCAACCGCCCGCTCGACCAGGCGCAGCGTCTGGCCCTCCGGCCCATCGACATAGGCCACCCGGATGCCCGCTGCCGTCAATTCGACCGTCTGGTCATCCAGTTTCGGCAGTTTCCTGTCCCACAGCGATCGCGAAGCCCGCATATCGGCCTTCTCCACGTCGGTGCGCGCGATCTGCCAGTACCAGCCCGACAGCGGCAGCTTGAACAGTGGCTCGCCAAGCGACTGGAACTGGCGGTCGGGCGAGTCATCGGGAACCGCGACCTCGGCCACCAGATTGCGCAGATGAAGATTGAGCCGTCGATCGAAGGCGCGCTCGGTGGCGTCGCGGTAGACCGAGGACAGGACAAAGCCGGTGATGGCGAGAATCACGACCAGCCACGCGGTGGCGGAAAGGAACAGACGGGTCGCAAGCGAGTTCGCGCGCATCAGGATCAATCCCGGATCAAGGCTTCCAGCAGAAGTTCAAGCGCCCTCGCCTGCCCCATGCCTCTTCCCGCTCACCCCCTTGCTGGCGCTTGCCGCTCACCCCCTTGCTGGCGCTTGCCGCTCAGGCCCGTGGCGGCTCCTGCCGCTCACGCCTCGGGCGGCGCCAGGAGGTAGCCCAGGCCGCGCACGGTCTGAATGATGTCGACGTCGAGCTTCTTGCGGATGCGGCCGACAAAAACCTCAATGGTGTTGGAGTCGCGATCGAAATCCTGATCATAGAGATGCTCGACCAGTTCGGTGCGGGAGACCACGCGACCGGCATGATGCATCAGATATTGCAGCAGACGATATTCGTGCGAGGTCATCTTCACCGGATTACCCGACACCGTGACCTTGCCGGTCCGGGTATCGAGGGTCACCGGACCGCAGGTCAGTTCGCTCTGTGCATGCCCGGTCGAGCGGCGCAGCAGGGCTCGAATCCGCGCCAGCACTTCCTCAAGGTGAAAGGGCTTGGCCACATAGTCGTCGGCACCGGCATCGAAGCCCTGAACCTTGTCGCTCCAGCGATCGCGCGCGGTGAGGATCAGCACCGGCATGGTGCGGTGGTTGCGCCGCCACGCCTCCAACACCGAAATACCGTCCATTTTGGGCAGGCCGATGTCGAGCACCACCGCGTCATAGGGTTCACTATCGCCGAGAAAGTGCCCCTCTTCCCCATCAAAGGCGCGATCGACGACATAACCCGCATCGGTCAGGGCCTTGGTGAGCTGACGATTGAGATCAGGATCGTCCTCAACGACAAGCAGGCGCACGGTCTAGACCCTCCAGGCGATGGCATCCGCCACAATCGATTCGACTTCACTTTGACATAATCTCTTCCATCCCCATGGAAAAGACGTCACCTGCCGATTTCGCGATTTGCGGGCCTCTGCCCGCGGCTGGCGCCCGCGGCCATCAACAGGCCCCCGTTCCGCCTGAAACGCCAGCATCGATTTTCCCGATTGCCCGGCCACATGTTCTTGGTATGTTCCTTTGAGGTTCGCCCTGCGACTTCTATGCACTCATACCCTCTCATACCCTCCAAAAGCCTTGATCGGCCGACCTATAGGGTGCTATCATTGATCTCAATGAGAGCACTGCTGCTTTTGCTCTCATTGAGAGCACTGGAGGCTGATGTGGCGGGTAACTTGCACGTCCGCAATCTGGACGACGATCTGATTGCCAGATTGAAAATGAGGGCTGCGCGGCACGGACGCTCCGCCGAGGCAGAGCATCGCGAAATTCTGAGGCAGGCTCTGGAAACCGAGGTCGCCCCCAACTTTGACGAACTCGCAGCAAAGTTGCGCGAATTGACGGCGAAGCGAAAACAAACGCCTTCCGAAATCCTGCTGCACGAAGGACGCGACGAACGGTGACAGAGACCCTCGTGATTGATGCAAGCATCGCCATCAAATGGGTCGTCGAGGAAGAGGGGAGCGCACTTGCGACCACATTACGGCGCAATCGCAGTTTCGCGGCTCCGGAGTTACTTGTGGCTGAGTGCGCCAACATTCTCTGGAAAAAGGTCCAGCGCAACGAACTCACGCCCGATGAAGCTACGATGGCAGCTCAACTGCTGCAGCAAAGCAACATTGAATTGTTCGCCATGCAACCACTTCTGGCGAAGGCGACCGAGCTGGCGATAGACCTCGGCCATCCAGCATATGATTGCATGTACATTTGCCTCGCAGCACGCCGAGGTTTGCGATTTGTCACAGCCGATGAGCGCTTGATACGCATTCTCAACGAGAAAGCTCCCGCGGACATTCTCAATCTCTGCGTATCGCTGGAGGGAACCTCCTTGTGGAATTCACCCAGCAGGGTGGGCATCCCGCCAACAGGTATTCAGTGATTCCTTCCCTGTGGCAGGTTGATGCCTTCGCTTTCGATGATCCTGATCACCGCAAACGACCCCGCCCACCAGCACCGATGATGGCCCCGCCCGTCTCATTCTCGCCGGGCAGGCAGACCACCGCTGGCGTCATCAATTCGCCGGCCTCGGGCGGTGCCAGTTCCGCGGTGATGCACGTCGCCGCCACGCGGTCAAAACACTTGTCTGAATGAAATCAATTTGTTGCGAAGGAATACCGAGCCTGTCCTGCAGCCTCCAATGGCGGACATGTTGACACGTTGTACCGATCGGTTTATTAAGTGCCAAATAGTACAACAGCGCGGTATAAGAAAACATCGGATGACGATTGCGCCGCCCTTTACGTTTGAGACTGCAACGCAGAAGGTCCGACTCGCCGAAGACGGCTGGAACAGCCGCGACCCGGAAAAGGTGTCGCTGGTCTACACAACCGACAGCCGCTGGCGAAACCGGGCGGAGTTCATCACCGGCCGGGCCGACATCGTGGCGTTTCTGACCCGCAAATGGGCCAGGGAACTCGACTATCGCCTGATCAAGGAACTCTGGGCCTTCGCCTGCGACCGCATTGCTGTCCGCTTCGCCTATGAATGGCGCGACGACAGTGGCAGCTTCTTCCGCTCCTATGGCAACGAGAACTGGGAATTTGACGCCTCCGGCTTGATGAAACGCCGCTTCGCCTGCATCAATGACCTCCCGATCCGCGACAGCGACCGCAAGTTTCACTGGCCCCTCGGTCGCCGACCGGACGGACATCCTGGACTGACGGAACTGGATCTTTAGCCAACGGGATCTCCATGCGGACCATCAACGAGCGCGCCGACGTCATCCCCCTCATCGCCGAGGCCTTTCGTGAGTTCGGCTATGAAGGGGCCTCTCTGAGCCGGATCACAGAAAGGACCGGCCTCGGCAAGGGCAGCCTCTATCACTTCTTCCCGGGAGGCAAGGAAGACATGGCCAACGCCGTCCTGGAAAATGTCGACGTCTGGTTCGAACGTGAAATCTTCCAACCACTGCGGGACAACAAACCCGACCTCGCCATCACCCGGATGTGGGATGCCGCCGATGCCTATTTCCGCTCTGGGGCACGCATCTGCCTCTTCGGTTCCTTCGCCCTCGACAACACACGCGATCGCTTCAAGAGCGCAATTGCCGGCTATTTCCGCCGATGGATCGAGGCCCTGCGCGACGCCCTGGTTCGCGACGGCTGGAACCCGGCAGAGGCCAAAGACTGCGCAGAAGATGTGGTGCTCGCAATCCAGGGCGCCCTGGTGCTGGCACGTGCGACCGGAAACAATGCGGTGTTCGCCCGCGCACTGGCCCGTCTCAGGAGACGCACCGCAGCCAATCCATAACGCGTCAAATCTTCTATCAGACAATCGCCTGGCCGAGATCTTTCGCAGGCCTCATCGACAGCACGCCTCCACTTCAATCGGCGCCTTCCGCATTGACACTGATCGCAAGCCAGAATTTCCCGGCAAATCGCCTCCGACAGCCATCCCCCCCCCTCCGATGACAAACTCCGATCAGGAAAGGTTAAAGGTTTGAAAGTGGATTCAGCTATTTACCGCCGCGTGGAAAAAACCCCTTCAATTATTGGGAGATTGGTCACGATCGAGGGCCCCGAACGATTTTCGGATGGCTTGCCGGCCAAAGATGGCTTGCCGGCTGATGGCCTGCATGCTATAGTCTCGCAGACAGAGGGTGACAAAATGGCAAAGCCTCAACTTTCAGTCCGCAGCGTGAGGGCACGAGAACTTGCATATCGGCTCGCTCGCCGCGAGAATCGATCCATTGCAGATCTCGTTGAGCGTGCGCTCGAAGCTTATGAGATTCAGACGACAGGGCGAGAGCCTGCCGCATCATTTTATCGCCGGATTTCGACGCAATTCGGAGCGGACATTGATCTTCAGTCAGTTCTTGACGAAAACCGCAAGCCGCATGAAGGCATCGAACTTTGATTTTCCTGGACAGCAACGTTGTTGCCGAAACCCTGAAAATGGACCCAAGTGAGGCTGTACTCGCGTGGTTGGTCCGCTTTGATCCAGAGCTTGCACTGCCGACGGTCGCGATTGCTGAAGTTGCCTTCGGAATCGAGAAAATCCGGCCAGAGGAGCGTTCCCGCCGACTCGAAGAGGGGTTGTCCGAATGGCGACGTCGTTTTGCAGGTCGGATTTTCGGGCTCACTGAGCAGGCCGCTCTTGCTTATGGTCAAATCATGGGTCTTGCCACTCGACAAGGCCGTCCAATGTCCGTCGCCGACGGGATGATTGCAGCAATCGCTCACGTGAATGGTGGCCGTCTTGCCACCCGTAACTTGAAGGACTTTACAACAACCGGGTTGAAGTTGATTTGTCCTTGGGATTTCTGATGTCCTACCGTGAGGCACGCACTGCACTGATAGCGCAGCTGACTGGAATGAATGCAATATAGCACTGGAACTGCGCGGAACTCCGCGATTCGAAAATCTGGCGAAAACGCTGAACGCTGGATTGCGATGGCCTAGTTGGCAGACGGGTAAGATGTGAGTTCCTCACCGGCGTACCGCCGCCCCCCTTGGATGAAACCCGCACCCCGGGGCACCGCCATACCCTCGCTTGACGGCAGTTTCTAGCCAGAATCCGGGCGACCCCGAGCAGTTCTCATACCTGCACCCTTGTGCGGGAACCCGGACATGGCTGCCGTGGTTGCGAGGGCTGAAAGCGGCATCTTTCCCCCATTTCAGTGACCCAGGCCGCGTAAGGGCCAATCGCTGAGGCTCCCAAATTTGAAGACGGGATGCATCAGAAAACTCCGACGCCACACTTTGAGTCGCACCCGTCCTCACGTCCCGGGACTTGCCGGCGTCCCGACCCAGGAAATTGAGAAATTGACAAATTGACCGTCGGGTTGATTTCGGTTATGGTCTCTCGCATGACAGACCTACTCGACCACGCGATCGAAACCGCCCGCCAATTGCCTCCTGCGATTCAGGATGAGATTGCGCGGATCCTGCTGCAATTGACAGGCGAAGACCAGCCAGTCGTTGATCTTGATCCCGAAGAGGAGACCGCAGTTCTCCGGTCTCGTGAGGCCGCCAGGCGGGGAGAGTTTGCGACAGACGCGCAGTTGCGAGATGTGTGGAAAAAGCACGGCCTGTGAAAATTCGGTACACACTTCCAGCATTGGCGGACCTTGACGAGGTCCTTACCTACCTCGACGGATATTCTCCGAGGGGCGCAGAACGGGTGAAAGCCAAGATTCAGGCGGCCGTGCAGTTGTTAAGCCGGCACCCATTCGCGGGCACCCGGACACGACTGCCGTGGTTGCGGCGGATGAGAGTGGCACCCTATCCCTATCTGATTTTCTATGAGGTGGACGATGAGCAGGTCATCGTCCATGCGGTGCGCCACGCTGCGCGTCATCCATCAACGATGCCAGATGCTGTTTGACTACCTCCGTCTCTTTTCAAGGTTCTTTCTGCTGGAGCGTCACAATTGTTTCCAGCGCAGCCACAGCTTCCTTCAACAAATCGGCACCTGAAACCCGCAAGTATCCCCCACCGAGTAAACTCCTGGTCGCGATTCAGCTCCCCCGGACGACGGAATTCCAAGTCTTCCACCTGAAAGCGGCAGTTGGCAGCTCGTCGTGACAGAAAATATCAAGCATTCACATTGCTTTGGGACAGATCCAGCCTCTCTCGGACACGTCACCCATCGGGGGAACGGGCGGCTGGAAAATCCGGCGTCGAAACAATCGCTTCACGCTTCACGCGAGGCTTCGCATCCAGCATCCAGCTCACGGATTTGGGTTCAACGGGCGTCACTCTACCCGCGAAGCCTCCGGCTATGCCGGAGCGAATAACGGCGAATAACGGCAGTTCTGCATCTACGGGAATAGAGTCACAGAGTCTTAGAGCGGTTTTCGATCAGATGGAATCGAATGCGAACCAAAATATTTTTCCGGATTCCCAAGCACTTAGAAATTTGCGAGTCTCTCGCAATGATTCGCCGTCGGGAGGGGAAGATGGTAAA
>Ga0123357_10014110_pt1 | contig 10415 bp, 13 predicted proteins | sample TergutEmb28metaG_FD_89873 | JGI IMG/M metagenome (GOLD analysis project Ga0123357, IMG submission 89873) | Embiratermes neotenicus P4 segment gut microbial communities from Petit-Saut dam, French Guiana - Emb289 P4 | ecosystem: Host-associated > Arthropoda: Insects > Digestive system > Gut ...
AACGCCGCCGACTACCAGGCCAATTTGGCCACACTGACGGGCCAACTGGCCAGCCTCGACGCCAGCTACCGCACCGGATTGACGGGGTGCCAGCGGACGTCCTTCTTGACGACACATGCGGCGTTCGGCTACCTGGCCAAGGAATACGGGCTACAGCAACTGGCGATCGCGGGCATAACCCCCGAAGACGAACCAAGCCCGAAACGGCTCGGCGAGGTCGCCACCGAAGCCCGAACCCTGGGGTTGACGACGGTGTTTTTCGAGACGCTGATTAGCCCCGACTACGCCAACACACTGGCCGCCGATCTGGGACTGCGCACGGACGTCCTTGACCCCATCGAGGGTCTCAGCGCCGCCAGTCGCGGCACCGACTACCTGCAGATCATGACGTCAAACCTTGACGCCCTGCGCCAGGCCAACGGATGCGTGAGGTGACCCATGGGAATTGTTGAAGCAACCGGGCTCGAGGTGTCACTCGACGGAACCCCAGTGCTGCGAGGCGTCGACCTGTCTGTCGGTGAACGGGAGACCGTCGCCCTGCTGGGCGGCAACGGCTCGGGCAAGACGACGACGCTGCGGGCCGTCCTTGGGCTGGTGCCACGGCAGGCCGGTCAGATCAGCCTTTTCGGCACCCCGCTGGACGACTTCCGGGCCTGGGCGCGCATCGGCTACGTGCCGCAGCATGGTGCCGTCCAGGTGGGCAACGCCACCATCTGGGAACTGGTTGCCAGCGGACGCCTGCCCCACCGGCGTCTGTTCCGGCCCCTGACACCCACTGACAACACGGCTATTGACGACGCCCTGGCGATGGTTGCCCTCACAGACCTGGCCCATCAGCCGATGGCCCACCTTTCAGGCGGGCAACGCCAGCGGGCGTTGATCGCCCGGGCACTGGCGACCCGTCCCGACCTGATCGTGCTGGACGAGCCACTGGCGGGGCTCGACACCGTCAGCCAAGACGAACTGACGGACGTGCTGGAGCGACTGAAGGAGGCTGGGCTAGCAATCCTCGTCGTCCTTCACGAGTTGGGGCCGTTCCAGCCGATGATCGACCGCGGGGTGGTGCTGCGCCAAGGTGTCGTCATCCATGACGGTCCGCTGCAGTCCGCCGGCGAAGTCACCCATGAGCATGCCCACCATCACGACGATCAGCCTGCCGCACACACCTGGGCGGCCGGGTTGGCAAGGGAGGCAACACGATGACTCTCGCCGACCTGTTCAGCTTCGGCTTCATGCAACGGGCGCTGATCGCCGCCCTCATTTCCGGGCTGTTGTGCCCCGCCGTCGGCGCGTACATCGTGCAACGGCGACTGTCGCTTCTGGGGGACGGCCTCGGGCACGTCGCCATCGCCGGTGTCGGCCTGGCCATGCTGACGGGCACCGCGCCCATGCCCGTTGCCATCGTCATCTGCCTGGTGGGGGCGCTGGCCATCGAACTGCTGCGACAGCGCGGACACGCCACTGCGGACGTCGGCCTGGCCATCTTGTTCTATGGTGGCATCAGCGTCGGCTTGCTGTTGGCTGGGCTGGCCGGTCAAGGCGCCGGGACGCTCAGCCAGTACCTGTTTGGCTCGCTGATCACGGTGACGACGGGCGACATCGGGCTGATCATCGGGTTGGCCGTCGTGGTGCTGGTGGTCGGCATCGGCCTGTCACCGCAGCTTTTCAGCGTCTGCGTCGACGAGGATTACGCCCGAACCCAGGGCCTGCCGGTGCGCCTTCTGAACCTGATGATCGTTGCCATGGCGGCCATCACAGTGACGCTGTCGATGCGCACCGTCGGGTTACTGCTAGTCAGCGCCCTGATGGTGGTGCCGGTGGCGGCGGCCCAGAACCTGGCCGGCAGTTTCCGCGCCACCATCGGCATCGCCATGGCGATCGGCGTCGTCGTTGGCGGCGGCGGCACGCTGATATCTGCCGCCGCCGACACGCCGTCCGGGCCGACGATCGTCGTCTCGGCGATCGTCCTGTTTGCCCTGGCCGCCGGCATCTCGGCGATACAAAGACGTCGCCACCCCAAGGTGTCTGACGTCGTCGAGCCGACAATCCACCATGTCGTGGCCGAAGTGACTGATCATGCCGGGTCGGCGGCCCCCGCCGTCCTGCATGACGACCACGTTGACTATCTGTTCGGCGGCCACCGTCACGCACCCCATGGAGACCATTATGACGAGCACTGACACTCCAGCCCGGCCCCTGCGCCGCACCCATCAGCGCGAGCTGGTGACGTCCGTTTTCGACGACACAGACCAGTGGCTGACCGCCCAACAGATCCACAACAAGTTGGCAGAACGCGGCGAAAAGGTGGGCCTGGCCACCGTCTACCGCACGCTGGCAGTGCTGGTCGAAACTGGCGGCCTCGACGCCATCCACGCGCATGGGACAGGCGCCAACCCGCCGGAATGGTCGTACCGTCGCTGCTCAACCCAACACCATCACCACCTGACCTGCCGCAGGTGCGGAAGGACGGTAGAGATCGCCGCACCGCCCATAGAAAACTGGGCGGCATACATGGCGTCAACCCACGGCTACACGGCCATCGAGCACGTCATCGAGGTCTCAGGCCTCTGCCCCACCTGCCAGTAGAGGGGTCACGGGCTCACAGCCCCCAATTGGATAACCAGCTTCTTGTCGAAGCTGAACAGCGGGCTGGCGTTGTTGGCCTGCGCATCCACGCTCAGGAAGATGTCCGTGCAAGATAGTTTCGGGTGATCGATGTAGGTTTCTATGAGTTGCCCCCACAAGCGGCGATCAATTACCAACGATGCCTGACCGATCAGCGCTCTGATGGCTTGCGCCACCTGTTCGCGGCTCAGCCTGTAGTAGCTTTCCAAGACATAGACGGTTTCAATGACAGCAACGTCTGGCACACGCAGATGTTGCCCTGACGCAAACAGATCGTCCATCTTGGCGGTCTTCGCTGGGTCGTCGCGCACCAGCCAACGCACCAGACAATTCGTATCAAGCGTCGGCATAGCGCCCCATTGCCGCCTCACGACGCAGCGCGTCGAGGTCTGGCGTCTTGCCCCAGGTGCCGTTGCGCCGCGCTGTCTGCTCGATCATGTCTCTGACGGCATCCACCGGGCCGGCCGTCTCCATGACGGCGTGATCCCCGCTGCGGCGGAAACCGACTTTCTGCCCGGGTTTGATGCCCAGCGCCTGGCGCAGCTCGACGGGAAGAGTAACCTGTCCTTTCGATGTCACAGTTGCATACATCATGCTCATGTAAGGAGTATAGCAACAGTAAGCTCAATTGTCAGCAGCCGTCCGGCCGGTCAACGCCTCCCGGGCGGCGGCCTCGACACCGTCCTTGGCGATTGTCTCGACGAAGTCGGCCACCCGCTCGTCGAACGCGTCCCAACGGGTCAGCAGATCGGGCAGAATGCCAGCCCGCATGACGCGCAGCGCGTGATCGCGGGGGCCGCCGGCACCGGCCACGGCAGCTTGCATGGCCGCGAGCTTCGGCTCAACCACCCGCTGAGCCACCGGCCCGGGGTCAAAACCAGGTGGGGGACACGACACACAAATCCAGGCTGCCGCTGTCAGCGCCAACTGCTGAGGCATGACGCCCCGCTGCATGTGAAAGTCGCCCGGCACGACGATGCGCTGGGCCAGCTTCAGCGAGCTGTCCGTCGCCACGCGCCAGGTGGCGTCGTTCAACGCCGTGTTGGCCCACCGCTCGAATAGGTCGTCCATGTAGTCCGTCACGTCAAATCCGTGCGGCAGATCCAGCGTCGGCAGGTACTCGTTGACCTGGGCGGCCCGCAGGCACTCGGCGATGTAGTCGATGGCGATGGCGCCGGGGTTGGTTGCCTCGCCCGACAGCACCCCAAGGTTCGCCAGCAATGAGTAGCCGCCGTTCAGCAGGCGCAGCTTCACGAACTCATACTTGTTGACCTCATCGGTGAAGATGGCCCCGGCTTTCTCCCAGGCCGGCCGCCCCGCCGCGAACGCGTCCTCCAGCACCCACATGGTGAACTTCTCGGCAGGGACGGGCACCTCGTCCCTCACCCCCAAAATGCGCTGGACGGCGTCGCGGGTGACGTCCGTCGTCCCGGGGACGATGCGGTCAACCATGGCGTTGGGGAAAGTGACGGACGTCTCGACCCAATCGAGCACTTCACTTGGGGCGTCCCCCGCTTGAAGGAATTGGATGACACGGTCATGGGTGGTGTGCCCAGCCGCCAGCATGTTGTCGCAGCTGAGCACCGATAAGGGTTGGGAGTTTTGCCGCCAGCGCGCGACCAAACCCCGCACCAGTAGGCCCAGCGGGGTCTTGGCGTTATCGGGGGCGGCCAGATCGGCGGCAATTGCCGGGTCTGCGATGTCCAAACCGCCTGCCGGGCTGGTGTGGTAGCCACCCTCGGTGATCGTCAACGTCACAATCTTGGTGGACGGCGCGGCGATCGCTTCCGTCACGTCATCACCCTGGTCTGAGGCCACCAGTAGGCCGCGGTGGACGTCCACCACACTGGCATGCTCGGTGCCGGGCGCCAGCTCCAAGACGGAGTAGAGGTTGTCTTGCGCGCGCATCGCGTCGATGACCCGGGGCGACCGGTTAGCGACGCCGACGATACCCCAATCCCCCGTCTCCGCCGCCATAGCGAGCGCCGTGTAGACGGCGGCGTGTGCCCGGTGAAACTGCCCCAGCCCCAGATGCACGATACCGGGTGTGGGCGGCGCGGACGCCCCAACAAGTGAACCAGTGGGCAATGTTTGACGACTGAGCGCGGCAGCCATGAGTCAGGCCTTTCTGCGGCGGGTATTCCGTCACCATTGTGGCATATGATGAAATTGGTGTTGTATGCGGCGCCTTGGGGAACTCGGCATGGATAGGCAGACTCATGATTCACACGTTCAGACGGACGAGCGGCGCCATTTTGGCGGCAATGATCGTCCCCCTACTGGCTGCTTGCGGCCCAAGCGGCCCAAGCACGGGCAGTTCAAACACCGGGGACCCGAGCCAAGAGCCGGTGGCCACGTCAGCTCCAACGACCGAAAGCATCACCCTCTCCGCTGCCCAAATCGGTGAGATCTATGGCGATTTGGCGTCTAGCGGAATGGGTATCGAGGACGCCTGGGTAGGTGAATGGCCACAGTCCGACGACCAGATCACGGTTGACGGAAGCACCTACGTGTACGACAGCGCCTATGCATCGGTCGAGGACCTGAAGGCCGCCACCGAGGCCGTCTTCACCCAGGAGTACGCCACCCAGGCGTTCTATGGTTCTTTGTCTGAGCAACCGCCGCTTTTCATCGACCAGGACGGCAAACTGTACCGGCTCCACATCGGCGGGTGGGGTGGCGACGGCACTGCCGACGTCAGCACCATCGAGGTGACAAGCCAAACCGCCGACACCATCGTCTTCACTGCCAATGTGAAGGCGGAAGCTGGCCCCGACTACACCGGTAACTACATGCTGGTGAACGTCAACGGCGCGTGGCGCCTGGCGTGCTCCGTCGGCGGAATGCAGTGGTGAATCACCCTACGTCAAGCAAAGGCAGCGAGCGCAGCGAGTGCTCCATGTGCCAGGTGATGAAGGTGTCGACCGCGGTGTGAGCCCGGGCTTCGGCATCGGCTGTCGCGGCGACGGCGGTCGTCCAGTCGCCCGCCAGTAGGGCGCCCAACAGCACCCACGTCGGCTCATCCAGCGGGCTGGCACCCGGAGGTTTGCAAGCCGCGCAAACCAAACCACCAGACGTCGCCGAGAACCATCGTTGCAGGGTCGCCTGCCCGCAGCGCGCACACGTCGCCAGGGCAATCTTGTAGCCCGCGGACGCCAGCGCCCGAAGCAAGTATGAGTCGAGGATCATCGTCGGCCTGCGGGTGTCGTCGGCCGCGCCCAGCGCATGAAGCGCCCCGATCAGCAGGTGGTACTGCGTCAGCGCCGGCTCGCCCTCCTCGGCCACCAGTCGGTCGGCCGTCTCAAGCATCACCTGGCCGGCGGTGAACCGGGGGTAATCGTCGCGCAGCGGCTTGGAGTACCCGGCGACAGTGTCAACCTGCGCAATGACGTCCAGCGTCCGTCCCCGCACCAACTGGATGTCCACATGCGAAAAGGGCTCCAACCGCCCCCCGAACTTGGATGACGTGCGCCGCACCCCACGCGCCACCGCCCGCACCTTGCCGTTGTATTGCGTCAACAGCGTCACGATCCGGTCAGCCTCGCCCAACTTGTAAGCCCGCAGCACCACAGCGCGGTCTCGGTATGTAGGCACACCACAATTGTCCCACCTGGAGCGTATTGAGATGGCGGCGTGCTCCAGCCGGCCCCGAGCGCACCCCTTCGTAAACTTTCGACGTCATCCTGCGCAAGCGAAGCGCAGTCGCAGGATCTGGCCAGATGCTGCAGCAGCATGACGAACAATTTGCCGACATGGATCGACGGGGGGAAGGTTTTCCACGAGTCGGGGCTCTGGGGTGTAACCGCTGCGGTCCGTAAGGAGCGCCGGTTTAGGGGGCCCCGGAGAGCAGGGAGCCGGTAGGATGCCGAAGGCATCGCCTCCCGAAACGCCCCCCGCGACGGAAACACCCTCCACCCGACAATCCACCACAAAGGGATGGCTGTGGCCCACCGCTTGTTTCGACTTTGCCCTTGGTCCAAAAACCTGTACTTCGGCGGCCGTCCTGGGGACAATTGGGATCGAAGCGGTGTTCTTTGGCGTCGAAACGCCGAAATTGGGCCGTAGGCCTACGCTTCGTCGGACAGGCGCTGGATTTCGGTCGTCGAGGCGGATGTTTGTGAATCGGCCGGCTGCGGAACTTGACTCCGTTGCGAACGCCATGACCATAGGTCACAAGTTCATGACAATTCCTGGACTGATGGGCTGTACGCACACCGATGCTGGCAGACTGGATATATGGATCGCCAGACTGAATTCGTGCTCGGCGCCGTTGAAGAGCGCGACATCAAATTCATTCGGCTTTGGTTCACCGATGTGCTCGGGGCGCTAAAGTCGGTCGCTATTTCGCCCGCCGAACTGGAGGGTGCGCTGACTGAGGGCGTCGGCTTCGATGGCTCGGCCATTGAGGGGTACGCCCGGGTGTTCGAGTCGGACATGGTGGCCCGGCCCGACCCGTCAACCTTCCAGTTGTTGCCCTGGCGCACATACGCCGGCACGGCCCGTCTGTTCTGCGATGTCACGCTGCCGGACGGTTCCCCAGCCGGGGCTGACCCTCGCAACGTGCTGAAGCGGGCGCTGCGCAAGGCCGCCGACATGGGCTTCACGTTCTACATCCATCCCGAGATCGAGTTCTTCCTGTTCCGCGACCCAGTGGTGCCGGGTCAGCCGCCCATCCCCTTGGACTTCGGCGGCTACTTCGACCACACGACGCTGGACACGGGCACAAGCTTCCGGCGGGACGCGATCACGATGCTCGAGGCGATGGGTATTTCCGTCGAGTTCAGCCACCACGAGGCGGCGCCTGGGCAGCATGAGATTGACCTTCGCTACGCCGACGCCCTATCGATGGCCGACAACATCATGACTTTCCGTGTCGTCCTCAAGGAGGTGGCGACAAGCCAGAACATCGTCGCGTCGTTCATGCCGAAGCCGTTCACCGAGTACCCTGGCTCGGGCATGCACACCCATCTGAGCCTATTCGAAGGCGACACCAACGCCTTCTACGACGCCGCCTCTCCCATCCAGCTTTCGGCGATCGGCAAGAGCTTCGTGGCGGGCCTGCTGGCGCATGCGCCCGAAATCACCGTCATCACAAATCAGTGGACGAACTCATACAAGCGATTGACGGGCGGCGGCGAGGCGCCGTCCTACGTCTGCTGGGGTCGCAGCAACCGCTCGGCACTGGTGCGCATACCGCTGTTCAAGCCGAACAAGGCTTCGAGTGCGCGGGTCGAATACCGCGCCATCGATTCCGCCTGCAACCCGTACCTGGCGTATGCGGTTTTGCTGGCCGCCGGCCTGGACGGCGTCGAAAAAGGCCTGCCTTTGCCGCTCGAAGCCGAGGACGATGTGTGGGAGCTCAGCCAACGCGAACGCAAGGCCTTGGGCATCAAGGCGCTGCCGTCCAACCTGGGCGAGGCGATCGAGGCAATGGAAGAGTCGGAGCTTGTGGCCGAGACACTGGGCGAGCACGTCTACGACTATTTCCTGCGCAACAAGCGCGCCGAGTACGAGCAATACCGCAGCCAAGTAACCCCCTGGGAACTACAGACGCTGCTGCCGTCCCTGTAGAGTCACCAGTTGTAGTTAGACTAGTCGACGACTAGTCTAAGCTCATGACTATCACTGAAATCGGCGCCTACGAAGCCAAGACGCGCTTCTCACAACTGCTTGACGAAGTGCTCACTGGCCACGTCATCACCATAATGCGGCACGGCACGCCCGTCGCCCGTTTGACGCCTGTCACCCCGTCCGTCCAAAGTGACCCCGACGACATTGTGGAGGCGTTCCGCCAGGCTCGCAAAGGCATCACCCTCGGCCCCGACCTAACCATTAGGGAACTCATCGACGAGGGCAGGCCATGATCGTCGTCGATGCCAGCATAACAATGTCGTGGTGTTTGGACGACGAGGCAACGACCGCCACCGACGAGCTGCTCGCTCGAGTGCGGCGCGAAGGCGCTGTCGCCCCTTCTCTCTGGCGCTATGAGACGTGCAACGCCCTGGTCACCGGCTTGCGTCGCAAGCGGCTGAAGGAGGCCGACATCGCCAGGTTGCTCGAGTTGTTGGACGGCTTACCTATCACGATTGACATCAACCCCCCGAACTCCAAACGTCTGGCGACTCTGGCCGTTGCGCATGACCTGACGGTGTACGACACCGCATACCTGGCGTTGGCGCTTGACCGCGGCCTGCCGCTGGCCACCCTGGACGACGCCTTGTCGAAAGCGGCAACCAAGACTGGCGTTGCAGTGCTGCCTGTGCTTTGATATTCGTGGTGATCATGCCCGATGCAGAAAAGGACAACAGTGGCAACCATCCATGATGTGGCGTCAGCCGCTGGCGTCTCGACGACGACTGTCTCACGGGTGTTCGGTCAGCCGAGCCAAGTGACGGAGTCGACCCGTCTTCGGGTTCAGGCGGCTGCAAGCGCCCTGGGTTATCGACCCAACCGGGTGGCGGCGCTGCTGCGTTCGGGTAGGACGGGGACGGTTGGGTTGCTTGTGCCCGACCTTGAGAACCCCTACTTCGCCATGGTGACGAAGGGTGTCCAAGCCCGTGCCCGCGAGTCAGGTCTCACAACATTTGTGGTCGATTCCGACGAGATCGCAGAGCGCGAACCGAAGTTCCTTCAACTGCTTGCCGACCAGACGGACGGCGTTTTGTTGTGCTCGCCACGGGCATTGATCGAGGACGCGGCCGCCGCTCAAGGTCACAATGTCGTGTTGGTGAACTCAACTTTGGAGGGCATGGCGTCCGTCAGCGTCGACTATGTCGTTGCGATGCTGAAAACGGCGGAACACCTTTATGCGCTTGGGCACAGGCGCGTTGCCTATGTTGGCGGCCCTCAGACGTCTTGGTCCGACAGGATGCGGCGAAATGGCCTGGCTGCCGCTGTGAACCTAAAGCCCGATCTGGAAATCATCGACTTGGGCAGCTTCGTCCCCAGGGTGACGGGCGGCGCGGCGGCGGCTGATCTGGCGGTGGCCAGCGGCGCGACGGCCACCATCGTCTTCAACGATCTGATGGCCATCGGGTTGATGAATCGGCTGACCGAGCGCGGTTTGAGTATCCCCGGGCACATGAGCGTGGTCGGCTGTGACGACACTTTCGTGGCGCAATTCGCGGCCGTCCCCCTGACGACCTTCCACATTGATATCAGCGGCATGGGTGCCCGTGCCGTCGACCTTTTGAACCAGCAACTGACATCGTCCGGCGACGGTGGCTTGGCCCCCGGCCTGCCCTGGCCCGGCGAGCTTGTGGTTCGCGCCTCAACGGGAGTGGCGCCAAAACACGCCTAGTCACACCAAGACGGGCCAACCAGTTGACATACCCACACACAGTGCTAGACTCATTCCAATGAAAACGTTACCGTCCTGTATCTATCGACAATGAATCACACGTTGTCAACGGGCAGATGACAGATCGGAATCGTTTCCATGATATGCAGTGACGCACATGGAGGACATCGTGAAGCGTTTGTGTGAGTCGACGATGAACAGTCGGCGCGACACGCTGCCGACGCGCATCATCCAATTCGGTGAGGGCAACTTCCTGCGCGCGTTTGTCGACTGGCAGGTTCAACAGATGAACAAGGCCGGCGTCTTCAATGGCGGCGTGGCCATCGTCCAACCCTTGGCAACCGGACGGGTGGCAGAACTCGAGAAGCAGGACCGGCTCTACACAGTTCTCCTCGAAGGGTTACGAGACGAGACCCTGATCAGCACCCATGAGATCGTCACCGTCGTCAACCAGACGGTCGACCCATATGCTGACTGGCCTGGCTTCCTG
>Ga0123357_10014111_pt1 | contig 10414 bp, 5 predicted proteins | sample TergutEmb28metaG_FD_89873 | JGI IMG/M metagenome (GOLD analysis project Ga0123357, IMG submission 89873) | Embiratermes neotenicus P4 segment gut microbial communities from Petit-Saut dam, French Guiana - Emb289 P4 | ecosystem: Host-associated > Arthropoda: Insects > Digestive system > Gut ...
AAAAAGTCAGTGACATTCTGAAGTAATGTTCTTCTTCCACGCAGTCTAATCCTTCCCAACTGCTTATGACATCACAAATCCCTCCATCTTTAAATCATCACTTTGACCCTGAATTGAAGGCAGTATGTTCCTTAAACACATCAAGACACTTTTCCATTACTGCACAGTGTCAAAACCCTGAGAAAGGAGCAGGAATGTATACATCAGTGTTTTCATAAGTTTATATTGCCTTCTTGTAATATGTACTCATGACTAGCAACAGGAGCCATATTAGTCATTAAATGAACACCTACAGCCTGGATGACCAGGATTTGAGGAGCCAGATTAGTCACTAAATGACTAGCTACAGGCTGTATGACCAGGATTTAATTCCCAACGGAGGTATGGCTTTTTCATGTGCTACAATGTCCAGAACAACTAAGAAGCCCACTCACTCAACCACATATATTTTCCGCTCCACACCTCACCCTTAATATGCCTTCATGCCTTGTGCTTAAACAAACCTTTACTTGTAAGAAATGTATGACCAGGATTTAATTCCCAACGGAGGTATGGCTTTTTCATGTGCTACGATGTCCAGAACAACTAAGAAGCCCACTCACTCAACCACATATATTTTCTGCTCCACACCTCATCCCTAATATGCCTTCATGCCTTGTGCTTAGACAAAGGCATGACATAACCTTTACTTGTAAGAAATCTGGCAATTACTGTGTATTATATTTTAAAAAGAAGCATATATTTTTGTGAAATTAAGTGCACCATCACATCAATTTGGGGAAATCTTGTCTTTTTTTCCTATTCATTACCATTAAGTTAATTACTCTGCACTAAAACTGTTATTATTTACAAATTTACTTCAAATACGTATTGTCAAATGGTATTTTAAGAGTATATCACTTATCAGCTGTTAAAAAAACTGTAAAATTTTACTACCAAATGTAGGGGTTGTACAACACACAGATGCCATGAGCCAATTCTGCTGTACATATGCATGTAAATAGTGTCATTTGTTTCTAAGGGCTAGGGCTAAGTTTGTATATTAGAAGATACATATTTATATCTTTCTTAAGAAGTCTGAAATTCTAAGCATTATTCAGGTAAAACTGGTTCCACTATTGGTTGGGAATTGGCATTCTAATTCAGTTATTCTGCAAACAGATTTATTAGTTTTGTGATACTTATCTCATCTTCAGAGGCACCAAAAATAAGATCAAGCCTCATGTTAAGTGTAGGATGACAAAGACTAAGTCAAGGTGGAGAAAGGTATTTGTCATCTACCAACAGTGAAACTGTTTGGCTACAGCGTTTTATTCAAAGGCATAAAAGCACTGCTGTAAAGTGTAAGATAATGGTATGTGTTGAATTTGTTTAGCTGCCATCCATCCATTCATCCATCCAGGTATCATGTTAGCTTTTGTGACATATTTAGTAAGAATCTTTCATATTACAATGGAACTAGATGGCTGTTCTTCAGTTGGGTGGTCTATGGTTGTTTGTACTTAGCGATTCTGAAGTCACGTCGAGATATATGTAAGGTTGTGATTCTGTACATGGTATGAACAGTTGCACTGCACATTTATTTATGCTATGTACCTGTATTTTAAAATCAAAGTTAATGAACACAACTGTTCTGCCAGTAAAATAAAAGTTATATTTTCCAACAGTCAGTTGTAAGATGAAACATGATTTTCAAAGTGCCTTTGATGGTGATTAAACTAAATGAATATTTTGTAAGTGTTGACATCAGATTAAAGTGCCTGATACTAAAGATATACATATAGGGAATGTGACAACCCTATTCACTGTTTACAGCTGACAATAATTCAATTCTAAGAAAACAGTGATGGGGGAAATAGAGACATATCCTGTTATATCCCTCTTTAAATTACAAATAATATGCTGTAAAAGTTGAGTAATAATAAAAGTGCAATTTTACATAAGACAAGCATGTATTTTTTTATTTAAAATCTAATAGATGAATAACAACAATTTCACACTGAAAAAAAGTCCACATCTAGAAAACAATTCATAGATACACCACCAGCAACAGCAGCCAGCACTGTATACTACCAGCTAATTACCAGGATTTTCCAAACAAATTTGTCTCTACTATTGTATGTCCCACGCCCTCTACATTATGCTTATTGGATATGCTGACAATTAAATGTTGAATCTTGTTCACCAAAACAGTAGCCTATTTTAAAATATGCAAGAATTTTTTGAGGACTGAGTAAAGTCAGATGTATTATCATTAGAGTACCCAGCTGCAGAGCTAAATCTCATACATGCAAAATATAAGCCACTTCACTTGAAGGTATAGATGAATATGTCACTCTCTCTCAAGCTACAAAAACTCAAAGTTGTAATTCACTTTGTTGACAATCTGTTACATATCTGACATAACAGACAGTCTTCTGGGCTTTGACACTGTGTGGATTGCAGTTTGACACCGACATTTTGAAGGAACATGTGGCCTCCATTTTCAGAGTGGCAGAATTATGTCTAGGTGGACATAAAAGTGATTATCAAAAAGAATTGCTTCAGCATCTACTTCAGCGTCCCATCACCCAGAAGATGGAGTCAGAGCATTCCTCTGAAATGTTGGTGTCAACTTACAATCATACAAAATGTCAACACCCAGATGACTGTCCTATGATCAGCACCTGCCATATAAGCATAAAAACCTGGTTTGAAACACAGAAGCTACTCCAGAGGTTTATTAATTTCTAAATCGATAACAGTGGCAATTTCTGCAATTACGACACTTTTGTAATGTAAATGATGACAGCTTTGTGATGTATATGAGAAATGGTACAGAATCAGCAGATGTCTGAGGATAATAGTGTTTTAGAGCAATACATTTCAGTGCCTAAAGGTCAAACCTCTGAAAATATTCAAATAAATATGCATTTAGCAAAAAAGAATTACATATTTTTATGACTCAATATGTTTTGTAAATAAAACTGAATACGGCCATGTATATTTTACAGTACCTAAGATGTAAAGTAATCAAGATAACAGATATAATTTTCAATTGTTTCACAAGCAAGCATGGTGTTTTTTTAAATACCCATAAATCAAACTTTCTGTTAAAAAATACAGATAACTTGTTCAAGCTAATATATATTTCCAGAGTTTTTGCTTACTTGTGTATATTTTGTAGAGACTTCGATAAATTAAATTCTCTTATAAATATAAGAAATATGACTGGATGATAGTGAGGGAAGCGAGAAAGAAAATGTTGCTTTATTTTATGCACTAGTTCATTGTGTATGTTGTAAGATATCTGCTTGTGAAAGTGGCAAAAATAAAAAGAATCACAGTTCTGAATCAAGTTTTCTTTTATTACTATATGATGGCAGTCCTATAGGTATCTGCACTGCTAAATCCCATCCATATATCATGACATCATCAGGTCTGTTAATATAAATGAACTTTGTACACTACATGTTTAGCACCCATGTTAGGAGACATTTAATTCACTGTACTGTGTTATGTTAGATGTGAGAAAGGGTTAATGTACCAAGATTGAAAAGTACAGCACCTACCTAAGATAAGGTTTTGAAAAATGAATTGAATTTATTTGAATTCTATGATCCAAATCTTGTTGGATATAGAACAAGCAAGGAAAATATGGCATACATACAGTAGTAGCTGGTACAATACAACTGATTGAGCTTAGTTCATCATTCTCTATTTACATTAAGGTATTCTTCTACACAGTAGAGGGGGCGAGCAGATAAATAGTTCTTTAGACCTGATGTAAACTGTTTAGCATTATCACTTAAATTTTCCATACTTTGTGGGAGATTGTTAACTACTTTTACACCAGTTGAGTACAGTCATATTCATCCGTAGATGGACAAATGTTGAATTGATGCCATGTATGTGTGTGTATGTGTGTATCCTTTTTGAGTTAGTGATAAATTTGATAAATGTTCATCATGTTACATTTTTGTCTAGTATTTATGTGATAGACCTCAGAATTTGATCAACCACAAAAAGAGAAGTGATAGTATGTATTGTGAGCAAAGAGGTAGAATTTTTAGTCTCAGATAAATCTCTATACATGTCTCTACTTCTGCATCCTGTCATAATTCTGACTATATACTTTTGTATTTTAAAAATTTCTGTACTATGTGAAGAGTTTCCCCAAAATATTAATCCATAGTTCATAATGGAATGAAAATGGATACAGTAAACCATCTTCAGTGTTTCCTGTGATATAGAATAATACCAAAGTAGCTATAAAGCATGTGTGTAATTTCGTTGAGTTAAAAAAAAAAAAGGAAATATTGTGATAATGAAATCGCCACACAGACATAATCTTATACCCTCATCTTGTGTCAATAATGAAGTGTTAAAGTTTATCAGGCAAGCTGGAAGAAAATTAAAATCTATAATAATGCAAAAATGTTAGGAACAGACTCAGACAGAAAATACCTTACACAGCATGGTCAGCATTTGAACTTATCAGGTAAAGAACTAATCTTCAAGAAATTAACCATGGTTATGAATGAATTTTTCACTAAGAAACAAATACCCCTATTTGCCTGCATTGGAAAGATTCTATCTCTGAAGGACCCAAATATAGATTATCAAAAACAGAAGTAAGGGTAGTACATCGAGAAATTCCAGATCAAAATAACTTAGATGAATTATCCAGGATTTCACACCCTACCAAATGACAAAGGAAAAATGTAGCATTCTGAAACCAAGATTTTTTTTATGGACATAACTTGTAAACATAATCACAAAGTAAATAAAATCAACAGAGGTACTATTTATTTCAAAATTTACCATCAATATATAAGAGGATTAGGAAAGAAAGCTTGTGAACTATTAAGTCATTTGCATCCAGACTTATGTCATGTTTTGTGCCTGACAGAACATCATTTCAAGTATTCACACCTGAATAATGTTCATATTGAAAATTATAATTTAGGAGCCTATTACTGTTGACAGATAAATGAAAAGGTGGTTTAGCCACTTTTGTCCATAATAGTCCATATTTCTCAAATACTGATATTGTTAAACACTGTGAAGAATAAGATATAGAAATATGTACTGTAAAACTGTGATTTAGTATTTAAAAAATGTGTATTAACACTTTATACAGCCCCTCTGGTAATTTTAGCCACTTTTTATTGAAACTGGACACTACTCTTCAATTATTATACACTCCTATTCTACAAATTATAATTTGTAGGGACACAAACATTAATTACCTTATGGAAAGTGAATAGAAAAACCAACTTGACAATTTATTACTTTCATATAACTTAACTAGCATTATTAATTTCCCAACGAGAGTTCAAAATACCTATGCTACTGCAATAGATAATATTTTCATTGATATATCTCAATTTGAAAATTACAATACAACTCCTATTTTAAATGGTTTGTCTGACCATGATGATCAATTATTAATGATTAGCACTGATTATTCCCATAAACCTCTATAAAAATCTAAAACTCTCAGGAAAATTAATAAGCATATGATATCTAACTTTATTAATAAATTAAGCAACAAATCGTGAGACACCGCCTTTAATAGAGCTCATGTCAATGTAATGTTTAATGCCTTTTAAAATATTTATTTAACAACCTTCTATTCCAGCTTCCCTCCAAACGCATGAACTTAGAAGTGGGTCTGAGCAGAAAGTAAAGAACAAGCATGTGACATTTAAAAAAGCATCATAAAGGTGTTTTTGCCACTGAAGGAATATGGATGAGGAACTGCATACCTGGCTATGAGCTTCAATATGTGATGATCAGTACTGTAATAGATTTCACATTTAACTATTCAGTGAATTTTTACCATCACATTGTTAATGCATGTGTGTTTTGTAGTGACAGTGTTATAGTTTAATATACTCTCCACAGATGTTACAAAGCCTATCAAATTAAGTTTGAGATACAGAGGACATGTTGCATACACAAGAGATATGACAAATAAAAAAAAATTGTCATTTTATCCTGATAACCTGAATGATAGGGATACCTTAGGAACATTAATAGGACAATATATCGAACTGGAATTTAGAGAAAGAAGGTGAGAAGGTTATGACTGGACTCATTTATCCCAGGATATGGTCCAATGGCTGGCTTTTGTAAATATGACACTGAACCCTTGGGTTCCACAAAAGGCAGAGCATTTTGTGCCTAGTTCAGGGCCTATTATTGTCTCATGACAGACTCTGATTCATGGAGTTTGTTACTTAATATGATGAATTAACAATGGGAAACACTCGTGTCTATACTCACGCTGTTACATCCTGCTGTGTATTCTAGTTAGTTCTTTTTAATATTTATATAGTCAGTGTAACAATCTTCATACTCTAAACTATTAATTACAAGAGTACAACACAAAACATTTTCCAACTCGACACATTGTTTCACTTCATACCACTTTATATTAACTACAAAATGATAATGTCTCCATACCGGTAACACGTGGTATCACTTAATCATGTCCCTGGGCGTGACACTTTTATCGCATTTTATCTGTTTGTTTGTGAATTTTGTTAATTGCACAGCTGTTAAGTAAGTTCTGCCACTGCTCAATGCCACACACTAACACAGATTCTAGCTCAAGCTATCAACATCATGTAGCAATTCTTGCACTGAAACTTAGAATCTTTTCTGACGTTCAGAGTTGCCTCGAATTCAATGTTTGAAGTTTCGAGAGCGAGAGAAATTTTAGATTGTGAGGAGAAAAGTGTGTTCGCTATCATCTGCGTTCGAGTTTCTCTGCTTCACCGAAAAAAATTCGGTTTAATATTACTAGCACAGGTTACTGCTAGAGTCTAGTATCTTAGGTGGTTACGTTAGGTTATGTCGGGTGATTATGTATGGTCTGTATTTTTGGATTGTATGAGGAGTGAAACGTACAGATTATTTTCAGGAAGACCTTTGTAACTGACTAAGAAGCAGAACTTCTCGAAAGTGAAAAATGGCGGTTAATTGCATTTTGCGTGCTGCTGCAATGAAGTTAAAGGGTAAGATTTATAAACGGGTGACCGAGATATTACGTAACAATTGTGTTACGTTTTGCTGCTAAAATTCACAGTAGTAAATAGCAACAATTGTCTGATCCGTGTGAAAAACACTGTTACGAGGGTTTGGTTTTGTGATGTATTCAATTTAACCTGGGGGCTTGTTGAAAGATCTCCAGGTTGTCAGACACTCCATCAGTGCGAGCAAGCAGAACCTTATAGATTTTTTAGTTTTAATTTATTACACCACTCTTTCTTTCTTTTAAACATTACTGGTGCTTCCTTCAGAAGTAGTGTACAGAAAACTGCATTTTATATTTACTACTGGTTTATGACTAGGAACTGTTTATTTACTGTACTGTATTGTATTTATTGATAACTCAAGAATCCATTGCTCGTAATACAGCCATTGAATATTGAACTTGTCCAAAATACATATCATTCTAATGATTACATATAGACCACGTCATGAGATTAAATCAACATAGACATTACTTGTAGCCAGCCCTACACATATTATGCCTATGTATAAGTTTTAAATGGAGATACACTTGTAAATCTAAAACCTATATAAGCTTATATGGGATCAATCATTGGTCAGGATCTTAAGTAAGTTAGATAAAATCGACTGTTTGCAAAACCATGATTACAAATATTTATTTTTTTTAAAGTTCTTTGAAAAAAATGTGTCAATAATACAACAAATATAATGGTTGTAATAATGAAAGGGATAAGTTGATATAAAAATAACTCTATATAAATGTATATCTTTTTAAATGTCACATAGATGATATATCTGATCACTAAGTATAATGATATACAGAGCTTAACATCATATGCTATGATTAAATTTAATTTTCATTTCGATTGAAATATTCAACTAAAATATAATATGAATGCATTCGAAGGAAATTATTAAGGCCTGTTTTAAATTGAGTAACATTACATGATAGATTCTATGTTTGAGAGGGAAGTTCGTTATACACCTTGATGCCAGAATAATTTAGTCGTGTCTGATAAATCATTAAATGTGATGATGCTGGGAAAAGATTGGAGTTATTCCTAGTTTTGATATTGTGTAGTCAAGAAAATTCCATAAATAAACTTTTGTTGTTAACTACTATAGGGCTAAAGAAAATATGTTCTGTGATATATCTTAGTAAATAACCAACTTGATGCACAAAATTTTTGTTTTACAATTAGTTTATTTCATGCCTGTACATGTTTCGAGCACCATGTGCTCATCATCAGGAGGTCAAAATTGTATTATACAGCCTCTGGTATCATCACACTGAAACAAGTGAGTGGTCTAAAATTATTAAAATACAATTCTATAAATATGAACACATAGTAGAAAACTTTTTTATGTGTGAATTTTTTTTGGGTGTGATTACTGTGTATTACTTATTATAAACATGTCATGTCATGCAGAGGTTATGTCTATCCAGTTATTAAACTTATTAGTAGGGCACTATGTCTATTTACATTTATGTTTGCTGAGTCTGTCTAGTCATAAAATCGTATAAATTGCTGGTTAGTTGTTGTATCTATTAGGTTATGTTTGTCTGGTTGTTAAAATTGTTAAAAATATGTCTATTTACATTACCTATCTAAAAAAGTTGTGTTTATCCAGTTATCAAGATTGTGCGGTGTCTATTTACTTTACATTAATTGTTGAATCTACAGAAAATGCAACTTGACTGTTGTTAAAACGTGCTTACCCTATAGGTGGCCGTCCCATGCACAGGTTGAGAGTGGACTGCTTGGAATGCATGGGATTGTGGGTTAGGCGTTGGGTGGGTTGTGACGTGTAGTATTTGAATGAAGGAGGTCAAACATAGGATTATGCTTTAGAGTACGCCATTAGGAGGGTTCAGGTAAACCAGGATGGCTTGAAACTAAATGTTACACATCGGCTTCTGGCTTATGCCGATGATGTTAATATACTGGGAGGAAGCATACATACTCTAAAGGAAAATGAAGAAGCTTTAGTAGCTGCTACTAGGGAGATTGGACTGAGAGTAAGTGCTGATAAAACTAAGTACAGTACATGGTCATGTCTCGAGATCAGAATGCAGGACGAATTCACAGTGTGAGGATTGATAATAGTACCTTTGAGAGGGTGGAAGAGTTTAAATATTTGGGAAGAACTTTAACAAATCAAAATTCTATTCCGGAAGAAATTAAGAGCAGATTGAAGTCAGGAAATGCTTGCTATCATAAGTAAGTAAGTAAGTATCAGTAACAGTTGGGCATTGTGATCTAATGGCCCATTAATTATTTGAGAAATGACAACATTTTTAAATACAGTTGTATCAATCAAGTATTGTCAATTACTGTACTCAACCCATTTTGACCTGTTGTAGGAAAATGCATCTTGCTGAAAAGATTATACAAATTCAGCATAACATCATACTAGTTTTTCCTCTCATTATGTATAAGATAGTTTATATTTATTCCTCCATATACTATGAAATGTAAATTGAGCATATAAAGTTTCTTGATAATAGCTTCTTATCCAGTAATTAAAATTGAAAATTACCGGAGGGTGATCTGTAAATTGTTATAATACAGATTCTATTAGCTATAAAGTCTAATAGCACTGTGCATGTTTCCAGGACTTTATCTTTACAGAATTCCTTTAAATTAGGGGTTAAAAATTTTGGGGTTTTATGTACAAATATACGAACTTCACCTTTATTGAAGGACTGTTTACAAAAATTGGCACCAGTTGTAATTATCTATAGATATATGATTTATTTCATTCTGTTTTAAATGATGTTCTGAAAAAACACTCTATATGAGGAAAATTAGGATAAAGGGAAGCAGTTATCTCATTAGTCTTTCATCCCAGTCTACAAATGTTTTGATGATATACTCCAAATAAATCATTATTTATAAATATTTGTTGGGGATTAATTGTACAGTGCAGATTATAAGTATGAGGTAATACATCCCTGTTGATTGAATGGGTGTGATATACATTACGTAAGTTTGTATGTTTTTTACACCATGATAATAATGGTTTATGCAATACTTGGAACACTGTACTGGTTAATGCAGCTGTTCTCTTATATCTGACAATATGAGTCTGCTTTAGGAGGGTTAGTTTACCCTTTCTATCCAGAAGTGTGTTTGAAAAGAAACATTAGGTGATAAGGGTACTTATGAGGTTTATTCAGAAAGTAAGTACCGTTTCGCTGTAAAAAAAAAATCGAGTAAAGTTTCATATAAACTTTATTGTTATCAGATTCTACATTCTTCAAACTATTTTTCCACATATTCGCCGCCATTATTGGGGCACTTATCGTAGCGGGGCACAAGTTTTTGTATACCCTCCTCCCTCCTCATAGAATGCGGCCGCCTGTGGTGTTAGCCACTACTGACAATGTCATAGAGTAAAGTCCTTGAAA
>Ga0123357_10014112_pt1 | contig 10414 bp, 9 predicted proteins | sample TergutEmb28metaG_FD_89873 | JGI IMG/M metagenome (GOLD analysis project Ga0123357, IMG submission 89873) | Embiratermes neotenicus P4 segment gut microbial communities from Petit-Saut dam, French Guiana - Emb289 P4 | ecosystem: Host-associated > Arthropoda: Insects > Digestive system > Gut ...
GTGCATGCTACCTAAACACATATTAGTTATGGAAGAAATAAAAATAACATTAGTTTTAAAAGGAAATCATAACAAAGATCAGGCAAAAGCATTGTAATGCAGTTAAAAATAAAAATAATAATAACATTAATAATAGTAATAATAATAATAATAGTAATAGTAATAGTAGTAATAAGAATATTACATAAATTCTGTGGTACACCTACCAAAACTCAAATTAAAGCAGATTCTAACACAAACATTCATGCAACCAGTTATTCTTTCCTGAGAATGGAGGACCCCTGTCTTAAACACACACATGTGAGAACATAAAAAATGAGTTTAAAAGCAGCAGAAATTCAGCCAGCTTTCTGAAAGGTCTTCCTTGCTTAAGATCCAGTGACCATTGTCTGAGCTATACTAGTAACACTGAATAACATTTCAGTACAAACTTCTTTATTATACAAGATATCCATACATGTCCAAGTTGCTGCCATCTGACTTTCATCTGATACAGGGGACAATACATGTGACAACATGGAGTCAACTCACACACTTCAAACACATGAAGTTTCAGGGAGCATCAACGAGTTAACCACAGTCAGTGTGCCAATGATGTTATTAACTACCGTCTGCTCTGAATCACACATTCCAACTACATTACCAAACAATTTAGGTGAATGAACAAACCATTTACCAATTTTAGCAGACAAGATGGTCAGCTTCTTCAATCATTAATTCAGTTTTCTTGTTCAGAATGAAAACACCACTGTGCCAAACAGATGAGTCTCACATCACAGAACTGTCCCATACAATTCAATGAAACTCCAAAGCAGTAATGAAAGCATAAATGTTGTAGGCAACAAATCATAAGAGCTACAAGTATGTTTTGCAATATGAATATTTTTTTTTATTTATCTGAAAACTAGACTGCAAATGCCTAACAAAAATAAAACATAAGGCTTGAAAGTATTTCACCCCATCCTCCTCCAAGGTGGCTCAATTATGGTAAGAAACAAAATATGTAGTTAGTCACAGAATATTAATAAACACAACACTAAATGAACGAATGAATGGAGATTCAGGATACTGCAGTATTTCCTCATTATTTCCTTGAAGTTAAAATAGCACTGCATGCACTTCTGATGAACATGCTCTTTAGGCAAATATTAGCTTTAAATTACAATGGACATCTCTTGGCCACAAGGTTATAATGGAGAGAAAGAGGCACTAGTGTGATCATCTACGTTGTTTGACACAAATACTATTTCCCCTAAAGTTCAGCTTCTATTGTTTTAATATTTAGTACATTTCCTTTACTTTTTCCTCTATCCACAAAGTAATTAAAACACAAAGAGACTGTCCTCTCCCTTCTCCAAGATGTAGGATGCAATGTCTCCAGCAATGTTATAATTTATGAAGATATGAGTTGCTAAATACCACATTAATTACATCATCTCAATTACAATATAAAAAGGAACAGAAGACATTCCTTTCCTGCCTTACCAGATCACACTTTGAAGTGCTTACTGTAGAAAATCAATTAATTTCTCGGCCATAACTGACAAAAAAAAGGTAAGAGAGGTACAATCCATACAAATATTCCATGTGCAATCTTTTCTCTTAGCATTCTGAATATTCCTAGCTGTTGTCAACATTTTTGATGAAGACATTAACATCACTGTCCCTTAGAATACGATGTTTATACCATTGCCTTTCAACAATCTCAAGATTAATTTCATCGATATGCTATATTTGTAAAAAGTTATAACACTGATTCATTCAGCAATTAACTGCACATTTAACACAGTCTGTGCTAAATCCAAACACGCAAAAACTGAAAGACCTACACTGTTGCCATGTTTTGTCACCTTCTAAATAACAGTGTGTACAGAGTTTGTATGTATGTTTATGATCCATCACCACAACATATTTCAAACTGACATTAAACTGAAACTTAAATGCAAATTTCATGCAGGCCCTATTCTGTTGATTACATTTAACACAACCCTGCCTAAAAAAAGCCGCATATTTTCTGAAGTTCAGTTACCATACATAACTTACAGATCTTACATTATGTGTCCCTGGTCTCTCTCCCACCTCACATTTTATGGTTCTGCCACACTGTTGTTACAAGCTGCAGGGAATTAAAAGATAAGGGGACAAGGTGGCCTCCTCTGGCACAGTGTTCATACCAAATCTCATCATAATTTACCCAGCTTTTCTCCACATAAAATGTGCAGAGTGATGGATGGACAGGTAGGAACTGCACAAATTTTTAGATTTTTGGAGTGGCATGACTGTGGTTGCTGTTCTTCTAGAGTATAATAACATGTCACTGGTTAATTCATTCTGAACTGATTACCTACTCATATAGCACCATATCCAAGAAGAACACAAACCTCAGACACAAACTACACCCACACGTGTTGATGTTAGACAGATCATGTTCAGAATGCACAAAACATGATGTATATAAATACTGGGAATGCAAGTAGAAGAAGAGTTTCAAAATATCCACTCACTCTGAAACGCATTCAAATACTCTTGTTCACAACCAGCCCATCTGAGGTGTCTGTTCAATCAGATGGTTCATTTTCCCACTCTTGTCATTACACAGAATTATGGTGATCCATAGGTTCCATGTAAGGGCCCTTATCATGCATATATGTGTTCATGACTGAAGATGCACATAGGAGCAAATGTGGTCAGTACAACAGCCACCATTTTTGAACTGAATTAAGGTGAACAATGACTGAATAAATGCAGACTATCTAGAGGTTCTGTTTAAATGAGCCAATGACTTGCAATAGAACTAAATGTGTGTTCAGGCAGTGCAACTCTGGAAGGGTCCACATTCCTCACACAGTGATCTTCATACACTGTCTTTTATACACACTTATCTATAATGCTAATTATCAAACTGCCCGTCTTAGCCATGTCTGCTGTGTGCAGGTTACTATGTTCTCCCCACAAGGGCGTGACATGAAGCAGTGACCACTACTAAGAAGCGAAGACATAAATATCACATAATGTGGGGAACATTTATATCCCAAATCAACGCGAAAATTGCTTATTAAAGTGCAATTGAATGTCTACACTCCTGGACAATGAATCAGAATCAGTCACACAATGTTCATGCAAGGCCATATGAATAATGAACTTCTGGCTGGCATGGAATATCATAAAAAAAAGTAGTACACAAAACTTAGTGTCAAAAACAATACACACAGAAAAGTTATATCTAAGATTAAATTAAGTTTATGCTAACTAGTGATAGTTCACATACTGAGTCTACAGGAATTAGATCAGTGGATGCACAAATGAGCCATGGCATCATTTTCACATGCCAAACTGTACCTACACACACCAATTTCCAACATGTTTTAATCCAAGTACTCGTGATGCACACTTGTCTGTACAAAACTTATAACCTTGTGTCAACTGGATCTCAAGCACAGGTAGAACACCCAGGCAAGCTAGCTATGAGCATGGTAATGTACAACACTGCACACTGAAACAAGGAACACTTCATCAACCATATATCTCTGAAGTCTCAATACATGCTTTAAAATGGGACATTAAGTAGAAATGCCCCGAAAATAAAACACCTGCACCTTCGTATAAACAAGACACTACCAGAAATAAAGATCTGCCCTGTGTTGGTTATAATTTCAGTATGAAATATGGCCTGAATTTCATTACAGGACATAGAAATGGAACTTAGGAACTTTTCTGTTATTCCCCTGCAAGATAATGGATAAAGCTGTGTACCCCTACTATAAATTTTTCACTTTCCGGTCAGTATGCAAAATGAACGTGCAAGAATTATCAGAATTTGCAAAATAACTTCCCACAACTATTTTTTTTTGTTTTGTGTAACTTGTAACAATTAATATACCTATAGGCCCATTAAAGTGAACAAATAACCTACATAACTATTTTGGAATGCAGAAAAATTGTACCCGTTAAATTAAGGGGTTAAACAGCTTCCACACGTTAAATTCACTAATGAACTACAGCAGAACAGTCAGTATTCCTTGCTTCAGCACACAGCCTACAGGCCTAGTCATACAGTCAAAACGTGTTGTTTAGTCTGCCCATCTCATCGCTGCGGTCAAAGTAAAGGGACACAATGCTATGCTTCTTGCAGAAGGCCCACCACCACCGAAATCCAGCAAGTCCCGTAAACTGGAACTCTGGATCACGGGAACGTCTCAGTTTTTCTACAAATGCCAGAATTGATGTCAAGGACTTTTTGGTTCTGCGGTTGTATGGTTGTATGGAGATTTCACAACAGAATTCCAAGACAGCCTGTTCCTCATAAGCTGTGAGACCTGCTTCCTCCAAGACCACCATACGTTTAGATTTGCCAAGAATATTATCATATAGAGTGCCCTTAGGAATGCCATAACGTGTCGACGCCTGGGTGAATCGCATCTTCTGTGTTACTACCGCATGTATAGCTTCCTTCAGCTGAGCCTGCGTCCAGGTGGGCGCTTTCAGTTTCAGGAGTGCGGGACAATCTAAGAAATACAAAACAAAACAAACACTAATTCTACTTTCTAATAAAAACTTAAAAAAGCAACTTCACTACAGAACAAAACCAGGGCAAACCAAAAGGGAAGTTACAAAATTAATAAGTTATCAATGAACAAAAAGTGTCCGTTCCACAACTGCAACTTGTCACTACGAGAAACTGTCGAACCGCTCCACTTTTATAGAGGAGGCGGTGTGAGATGGGTCAGGATCACTGGGAGTGCCTTCTTGGGGGGAGAGGCCATAGCGGTAATTCGACGAGGCACGACTACTGACGACTCCCAACGCTCTTGTGCGCCTCCACAACGTCATGACGGGGATGTTGCACTTCTCCGCAGCCGGCTTTATTGGCGTCCCCTGCTTTACCAGTTCTATGGCCGCTAAGAGATCGTCTTGTGTCCACTTAGAGTTAGCACTTTTGGACATCTGCAATGCTTTCCATGCATGAGGCTGCAAGAAGGGAGCAACTTGCGTCTGCTGGGCTTGATCCAGAGAAGAGGTGCAGGACAGAGAAGAAGAATAACTAGAGCTCTTAGGAGGCGCCAGATTGGGCTCTGAAATAAGAACCCACCAATGACAGTCAGCATAGTACAGCCACCTGCTTGCTCTATCCCATTAACATTTTGAAAATGGAAACTTTACGTTAAGTATGACTCAGTTTGCAAAGCATGTCTTGACTTTCAATGACAAAGCTCTGTAATTCCGCTCAGTCACTTCTATCCCCTATTTTACATGTACAGATTGAAGTTCAAAAAGATAATATTCCTAAAATCAAATCTGTTGATATGTACATTACTCCATTGTTAATTTTTCTGTTTGAACACATACACACATGCAAGTGAACACACTGCAGCAGCCAATACATTCTCAAGCCTCTGGTAGGTTGGTACAGAGCATGCAATACTTTGAGCCAAGCCCTCAATGCCTCCTCCAGTGGAAAAACAAGACAGCTTTCATTGATAACAGTATCTCGAAGAAGGTGGTGTTGCGATCAGGATCGCCTTATTGCTTCTTCAAATGTCTTCCTCCAATAACAGCAACAGTTCACTATCAAGGGCATCACAATCTACCATCTGGCCTCACAATTCAGTGACCATCATTTGAGACCGCATCTGGTTCTCCTGACACTTGCAGTGTAGCACTGTATTTTTACAGATAAGTCACATCATCTGCCGTAGAATACAACGTCCTTCGGATTTCTCTTTGCCTACACAGTGCCCTTCCTTGACCGTTCAAATGTTTCTTAGTTACACGAAGTGGCAGTACAACTGTCTCAGTACAACTGGCAGTTGCAACAGGTCATTCAACTAGCGAAGAAATCACTGAAATCTATTTAAAATATTCATTACTTACATGAAATACATATTTTATATTCATTCTAGCATTAGAACAAACTAAGGCATTTATTCAACAAGCGCACTGCCCGGAAGAAAAATCCCTTGTATAATTGAAAACATAAACAGTAATCCAACATGTCTATGCACAAAGGATACCATGAATGCCTTGGGTATGAGGTATACCAGGGCCAGAGTGCCTCTTTGGACTATGGCTAAATAAAGCACTTAATTGGGATGAAAGTGAAATTTCCAAATAAAATTTGCCTCACAAGAATGTGAACCTATGTTAGTTTACTGGAACATATTTAAGCCTAAGAATATGTAATTAGTTTAGGAACTGTTCTGGCTATGAACCAAGGAACGTTAAAGGTAATATTAGTCTTTCATTTTTAAAACTGTCGAAGTACAGAGCAGAACATGTACTCTGAACCTTAAACAACCAGAAGTTCAGGCATTTCTAGACACACGAATGTCGAGTATTACTGAGCTCTTTTTAACACAAACGTCAATATATATATATATATATATATATCTTCTTTTTTGCAGTTAATTTTATTATGCAATATGCAATTCAAACTGTACAAAACTGAAATGGTGGTAATTATGAAAGAGGTACTGGAAAGGATTCGGAAAGAAGCCTAATCAGGATACTAACGTGGCCACCTGCCCAGAGGACTGATGGAAATCACAAAAATGCCCAAACAGGATAACCAAATGACCCGACCGAGATTCGAACCAGACACCTTCCGAATGTAAGTATAGAGTGTCACCAGTACACAAACCCGTTCTGTACCATTACTTCTGTCAGTTCAGAAATGATTAGAGATAATGTGGGTTCATGTTTATACGTGTTACTTAGCCACCAGTATTCACGTCCTTTACTTCTAAGCACGAAATTCTAAGTCCAAGTTTCAAAGAGATTTCCTACTGCTATACAATATATTACGGCACACACAACGTTACACGTTAATTCTTCCGCTGTTGTTCTCAATTTATACTCTTATGTTACCAGAAGCTAATATCTTTCTGATACACATGTTCCCGTTCTGTAGTAATTCGAACACTGCTATACCTGTCACGAATTGAGTAAGAAGTCTAAAGGAAGAAACATTTGTATCAGCCTCCCAATAGTATGTTGGTACCAGTGACGAAACTTAAATATAACCAAATACTGGATCTCTTCGCTGATTTTATTCAACTGCAGCACCAGCTGAACTCTCAGAATCTGTACCTGTGTTACTCAAGAATGTTCGATGTTCACTCCCATGACAAAAAAAATGCTGCTTTTAGCCACATTCAGCTTTACGTAACAACGACATGTTCATATTCCAAAACCATAGGTACACAATTTCAATTATGGAGGGCAAAATGGCAGAAGAACACTTATCTACTGAATTTATTTAGGTCGCGAAGAAAAAAGTAACATGAAACTTGACGAAAGTTAAATCTGGATGTGCCTGTCACTCTATTACAGGGTGCACTTTAAAGGTCTTCTCTGGGTCTTAGACTTACTTCTAAAGCGGTAACAGCCATACCAAGGCTCAGGGTCGCACCACAGAGGGCCGGGTTCAGTCGCAAGCCAGTCCGTGTGGGATTTGTGACAGTCAAAGTGGCACTTGGATATTCAGTACCATTCCGCCAGTTCTGCACAATCACTGATTCACCTCAACACTGGCGCAATATAATCGTAGCAGATCACAACGCCGTCACGTAGTACACATACAAAGTAAAGCACGCAAGCACAACACGTGTGTAACAAGCAGGTATCTGGTCTTAGTTTTCACAGCAAACTTCCTACAATTATGATATGTCCCTGACAAACAAACGTGACAGGGATGACATGCTAATCCTAAAGTGCCCCTTACAGACGCAAAAACAAAAGAAAAAAATCCAAAATGTGCCAAAAACAAACTGGTATCCTGACGACTTCCTTTTTTCACTAAGGCAGCAAAATCTGAATGAAGCAAGGCTTATGCCGAGCCGATACTGACCAAACTGAAATTCAGCTGAAAACCCTTCAATGCAGACCCCAACTGTTAAATTTCATCATAATCCACCAGATAAGTCACATTTACAGCTTCGCGGTAACTTTATGTACCTTTTAAGACCTCTTAAGTTCAGCGCACTGCATTTATTTCTTGTTCATGATTCTCGGTAATTATTTACCCGTACAGCACGAATTAATTGGTTTTTATAACAAGATACGAAGTATGCTTGTGCAATCTGTACACGAAAGGCAAACATATATTTCCATAAATCAAACTTGTTACTGCAAATTATCCTCCCATTACAGTCTCGGTCCCTGAAGAGGTGTTTCCAAAAGATTTCTCAACTACTTAACCAGCCCATCACCCCCTACTTAATTCAACCAACGCAAGAATACATTTGATCATGGAACTGCCACAAATCCATACCTGCTCCAGCTCTCTCGCAATGGATAATTTCCTTAACTTTCTTCTAAAGTACTGATTTCATTCACGCGTCTGTCATGATAAAGGACAACGTCTCATAACCATACAATGGGAAAAACAATTACTTTCGTATTTTAAGTTTCGGTGTTTCGGAAAGCACATCAGCTGACACAAGAAACTAGTTCACGGGATTCCTACGAATCGATAAAAAAAAAGAGAAGGGGAAGACTTCGCTCAAACTTTTGCAAGTTGTTAGGCAAATTTAATGACGCCTCCATATGTACATAAATAGTACGTGACTCATATGTGTATATTAAATTTCAAGGTACGGAAAGAACTTCAAACAGAGTAAACAGAACATCAACTTAGCAGTAATACAATATGCACTCACAAATTCTTCAAAACACGTATTATAAATAAAGGTTCGTTATTACACAGGAATGCAGAGCTGCGAACCACGAAGGAGTGCACACTGCTCTTCCACCTTACACATCCGCATATCCAACACAATCACCTTTCCGCCGAAATCACGACTGTGAAAAGTGCACATTTGCGTTCAACTGTGCAGGCCAATTAAAAAAATACGTAAGCACTTTAAAACTGGCGTTTACTGTTGGATCGATGGAATCTAACTTCTTGGGAGTTCTACAGGCACTTGACGCAAGTCGCAGGATACACGCCGATTTCATACTGCGTTTCTTCCCAAAACTTTCTTACCGTACACCTCATCCACCGCTGTGGTGCGGTATTATTCAGGTGTTACCAAAACTGTGGATAAAAATGATAAAGCGCGCCCTCTTGCTGGAAGATAACCAGCTTAATATTTATCAATATGCTTTCGCCAGTTTTAATTAATATTAACAGGTAAGTGATCCCAATGGTTTTTATGGGAGTGGGGAAAAGATCGTAAATATTGTGACGTTGAATGGTGCACTACACGTTTACTTTTGGCGATCCCATTTATTGTTCTTTGAAAGCCGAAGACGTGAATGTTGTGGTGGATGGCTTTGCTGGTGAAGCGAAATTTGGCCCTGTCACTGAACTGAAACCCCGCTGCCACGCGGTCCTCTTCCAGCTGTTCCTGAAACTCAGAGAACTCGTATCGTCTGCTTCTGTCTTTCGGTTTTAACTCCTGCACTACTACAAAACTCTAAGCATTACAATGTAACTGCTTCCGGAGAATGCAAATTCTCTATCTCTGCACGCTGAAAAGCTTGTAACATCATTTCATCTGCGACGGGTGGGCGAGCCCGACTCCTCAACTTGCATATACAAATTTTGTTTTCGAACTGCCTATGGCGCGGTGGGTCCTTTCTGAGTGACGACTCCCACTAAACAACTTGTCACTTAATCTGCGTAAACTGGATAACACACAAGTCCTTCCCTGTGTAAAAGCCATTTTTACAACAGGCGTGCCCCTGGTGGAAGGGAAGGGAACTAATTTCCGGCGATGACTTAAAAATATTCAGTTTGTTCATCGATTGGCATACAATAATCTGCAATCACATGCCTGCAGAGTTTTACTACTTTCTGAACTGCCCCGACACTTCTGCAGCATAAAATTCACTTTTACAGTTGTACTGCACACCACTGCCACAGAAATTACCACTGTTACCATCGTTACTGTCACTACTGGTTAGTGATTGCGGCACTTCAGTAGCAGCCTTACGGTACTGCCACATCAGAGGTTCACGCCTCCGTCAAGTTGCCACTGCTGACTGTAACAAGTTAGAAAGTATGGATTTGCAGTCGCCTACATCATCTCGGACCACAAAGAAGGCCTACATCCGTCGGGACATCCCGTGACAGCTGCCATGATCAGGGACACCATAAGAGGTACATCCTCTATTACCACTATATGAGATTCACATGCAGTCTAATCGAATTCTGTTTGTCGAATGCCTGAATAAAGATGTCCGTTTCATGACAAACACATTCTGATAACTTTGCAACAAATAATCCTGGCCGGCTTAATCTCTTTAGCACACGTATTTAGGGAACCTATTCTTAATCCACAGTTCGGGAACTTTTACCGTCTAGTATAGTATGCTGTCCAAAATATTCAAAATTAAGGCGTGTAGGTTAAAACAGTAATTTTAAGAAATGCCTCACTCGCTCTGTTGTATGAGATATAGCGACGCCGCAGAA
>Ga0123357_10014113_pt1 | contig 10413 bp, 4 predicted proteins | sample TergutEmb28metaG_FD_89873 | JGI IMG/M metagenome (GOLD analysis project Ga0123357, IMG submission 89873) | Embiratermes neotenicus P4 segment gut microbial communities from Petit-Saut dam, French Guiana - Emb289 P4 | ecosystem: Host-associated > Arthropoda: Insects > Digestive system > Gut ...
ATGTGTGTATTGCTGTTTTTACTTTAGATGCCGGACTGCTGGCTAGAAGTCAGTATTCGGAAGGTCCTGCGACCGGCCACCTCGACACAGGTTTTTCTTGGTTTCCTTGTGTCTATAAGCAAATGCTGAGACGGTTCCCAAGATTCCAAGTTGCCACTACATGCTTCTCATGTAGCCCTCCAGACTTAAATTTATTAGTAACCAATTTCATATTTTGTATACATGTAAAATAACCACTGCCACCGGGTGACAACCCAATTGCAGTTAATAAATATTATTATTATTATAACATTTTCAAAACACTGAATTTGCTCGTCAAAGAAAATTACATTTCTGGAACACACATACAGATTTTAGGCACGGTGTCTACGGGACATTTTTTATTTGGGCGCGAGAGCCACTAGTGGGCCAGGGCCTTCTCATCTGTCCAGGCTTCACGAGCACACTCAGACACACTCAGACTCCTCTGGATGAGTGATAAGCCAAAAGCAGAGACCTCTACTTGCAACACACAACATTCACAAGAGATAGACATCCATGCCGCGGCGGGATTCGAACCCGCAATCACAGCAACTGAGTGGCCGCAGACCCACGCCTTAGACCGCGCGGCCATTGGGATAGGCCGTGTGGGGCAAATGGCAGCTATAATTTAGAGGAATTTGGAAGAGTGTGCATCAAATTATAGTTCACATCTTTAATACAATAATTTAAAACTTACTTGGTTACTTAAATGAGACTAATTCCGTTAATGGAAGTTTACTACCAGAACATCTTAATAAGAAAATAAAAGCATGCATATAAATAAATGAAGTGACTCTATGGAGTGGAGTCCTTGAGCAGCTAAGAGTCGCCGGGCTAGTCAGGGCATTTTATCCCTTTGATCAAACCGGAGGGTTTATTACCGTGTAAACACGATCCTGCCACTACAGCGTACCCTGACTCAAATCTTTTCCAAGTGTCTGTCAAGTCCGAGGCCCTATGTAACGTGCTGGTTGTAAGGATGTGTTCGCCTTCGCTAATTTCCCACTGGAGGACAGCTTATTCACCGTAACCTCCTTTCGTGAGTTGAGGACACGTAGTCCGTGGTGACGCGTGACGTGGTTATAATACTAAAAGTCTGTAAAATCATTGGTTACTTGCTGAAGTGTACCGGTGTTGACGGTGAATCTGTAAGACATGTATGTCTGCTGCTTAATCAGACTCGTAGATCTATTTGGAACTGCGCAGCTGCAGCCACATGTTCCCTCGTTGTTCAGACAAAGCAATGATGGGCCGACACCTTACGCAATATAGCACACTTAAATGTTATACACTCCTGCTACTACCACAAAGAACTCGTACTTCATTTCATATGTTCCGGTTTCAACCGGCCTGCAGGTTCCGATTATCGCCGGACAAAGCAGTGGATCACAGGAGCGCATACACGTATTCACACAACCAGGTCATTTGGCCGGCCGGCTGCCGGATAGCAGCCGGAGCTATAGGTCGCCGGTCAGTAGCTAAGCCAACAGTAGTGCAGTAACGATCATTAAAACATGTAAGACACATATTTATAGCTGTGCTCAAAAGTGGTTATATGCAACTGCAAAACTGCGCACCGTAAAGCGCCTAGTAGCACGCATGATTATCACCGACAACGTTCGGATGTCAAGATCATGATTCGCCGTTAAAGATATGGTATATACAGAGTGCGTCATAACACCTAACGGTTTTTGAAATTTGGTGCCAACTAAGCGCCACTTTCATACTGGCCATCATAAAGTACAGTGATGTTTGGAGTTAGTTGAGATGGAGCGCTGGTCAGTGCAAAACCGCACTGCGGCACTGGAACTGTTCATCAAAACAGAGTCTGTTACATCTATATAGCTTGGTTTCCGTCAGCAGTTTCAAAGACGTAATGCTCCTAGCCGTAATACTCTGCTATTGTGGGCATCGAAATGGCGCCAAGAAGGACCAGTGAAGGACAATAAACCCAAGGACGTCCGTTTTCGGAATGCACAACTGGATATGCGGTGCGGGTATGAGATGTCATGTTGCGAAGTCCGCGCAGGTCAGCTCGATGGCAAGTTGTCGCACTTCGCTTAAACGAATGCAGCCTTCGCCGAATTCTCCACCAGGATTTGCAATACCATCCATACAAAATCCAAGGTGCTCAGGAACTTAGTGCACGAGACAAGTCCTCAGGACTTTGTTTCCGGGCAGACTCATTTCTTGTTTCTGGGACATCACCTGGCCCGCCCGCTCGCCTGACATCGCAGTACTAGACTGCATCCTCTGGGGCTATTTTAAAAGCAAGGTTTACGAAACACATCCTGCCAATATTGATGAATTAAAACACCGAATTCTGGAGTGTATTCAAAGAATCCCCAAGGAAATGCCACAATGTGTTATTACAGCCTTTCCATCGCGACTGCAGGAGTGAACTGAACGACATGGTGGTCAACTACAAAGCGTCATATTCAAACAATAATGACAGATGAATTCTCATGCACCCGATAGTGTTGATAATTTTTTTTTTTTTTCACTTTTCCTTAAAAATTTATTTCATTAAAAAACCGCCAGGTTTTTATGAAGCACCTGTATAACTACCAGTGTCTTTAAAAGTTTCGTACTTGAATGCGGCGTTATAGATAATTACAAGGTGTGGAACTTATAGTTACCACTGCCATATGGGCGATTAAGGTTAAAAGCTCGCTGTCAGCAAGCAGACTCAATCAAGGATGTTCGAATTTACTTTACTGCTTGAAGGGCATGCTTGTTCAAAAATGCACAGATGAATAAACGAACCATAAATGTTAGGTGGAGACGCGAGCGACATTTTATTACACAGTTTTTCAGGCGTTATCCTCTATCTACGTACCTGGGTGGACGATTGGCTTCGTACTTGTTCATTCGCGGTCCTCGTCTCTCTCTCATTTGACCGGCAGCTATTCTACAACGATTAAGTCCGGATGAAGCACTCTCTAAGTACACATGCCGACAAATAACTATAAAGTAGAAGAGGGACCGTACAGTGCCATATCTAAAGAGGCCTAAAAGGAAAACTGTGAGGCAACATGGATGGTAGTACAGACAAGGCACGCTCTAGACCTGTGAAGAAACCACAGCACCTTTCGCATGCTCTCCACGACGCCCAGCGTTCAGCAACGTCACTTCCTCTGTTCTGAATTTACGTATTTATTGAGGGAATTTCTCCGGCACTCTCTCAACATTTAAATATGTTTGTGGCTGGTTAGAATACAAATTATTCCTTAAGATGAAGAGGCGCTATAATTCTTCTAATTACAGTGGAAGAACACGGTCCTCTGCGATGTAATGCCTTGTAGTTTGGTGCATAGTCACTGAAGTTTCGGAGAAAGCTGAAGTTTCTATCTAAAAAGTAGAAACCCTAAAGATACAGGCAACAGGTTATTTAAAATTTTCGTAGCTGTTCACTCATCTATACAGTATCACGTCCCACAAGAGGGTAGTCCAGACCTTCATGCTGAGAACCTCAAATTGCGCCAGACAAGTATATTTTGTACTCGGGGCTGCTTATCGATGGAGTATCGTGAAAATCAGTAAGAATATCATGTTGATGGAGATTTCCAGAAGTAGGCTACTACTAATTTTCGTACCACCTCCAATAGCCACACAATGTCCTTGACATATTACTAATTGGAGCGACAGGAACGGAAAGTTGCGACTTTGAAAAGCAGGCGACATTAACACTTAACCCGCTAACGTGGAAAATATGGTGAGCTCCTAATAATGCCAGAAAATGGTAGATGGGATTTAACTCGGCATTTAAAGCGTTAATTAAAGGAATGGGGAAAGATGAGAATTATATGGCATATCACGTCCTAGATATCACGAAAATCATTCTGTAGACCAATATATATCGATGCGTAAGTCCGTACTGTCACATCTTGTAATTATCATGTTACATCTAAAACAAAAATGATTCACCACATAAACGATTAGGTTACAGGCCGGCTGAAACGATAAGCCCTTCGTTCGTTGTTGGCAGTTCTGAAAAGTGACACCTGACTTTGAGACGCGCCATGCATCACACTAAAACTTTGAACGCAAATTGTTCAGAAATATACTTGGATCTAAAGGGGATGAATTAGGGAAGTGAGTAATTTAGGATATTACATAAATAGAAACTTTCTATTTATGTATATCACTTAGTACTGATAGGAGAGTGAAATATACAAGGCTAAGATGTATCGTGAATGGAAGGGCAAGCAACTGCAATTGTGATGGCGAAATCATTTGCAAAGCAGCCACTTCAATAAGCAAGAAAGAAAGGAAGTTTCACAACTGGTAAAGAAATACGTCCTGGGTATCGTATTGTGGCAAGGGGCTGGCTACGGAATTAGTGTCGTTGAAGTTACGGGTTCTGCAGCAAGAGAATTATTATCAGTAGAATTACTGAAAGCTGCGGGATTTAGTATTTCGGACAACTGGAAACCACATCGAATGAATGCTTTCTTTTACAAACACGTCTTGCTCTTTAGCTTAAATAGCACTTCATTCTTCTGAATAGGACCATCTAATGCACACTACATCAAAGTACACAAGGGAACAACAAATTCTTCCTACTGACAGAAATCCAATAAAGTGTGCATTTGCTGTGAAGGCATACAATGCTTGCAAGATACGCACTTCTTTACTTATTCATTACACAGTTCTTTACAAGGTTTACAAGATAGTCTAAAGAGCCTTGGGCACTTAAGACTTGCAACAAAATAAATTAACTCTTACTAATCTACACAATAATGTAGAGGGCGGGTTGAAAGACAATGGTTGGCGCACATGATACCACCACGGTGCGTAACGGTGTAAGTTTCTCTGAATATAGTCTACTAAATATTTTAAGATTGTTTTAGTGAACTGATAATCTAGGAGTATTTATGTAAAGCTTTTCCGATACCGGTGGCTGTGCGAACTAAGGTGTAAGACTGCAGGCGCTCGAATGGATGGATCTCGGGTTCGAATCCGGCTGAGGGCATGGATAATCGTTTCTTTTTGCGATGTACTGTGTAGGTAGTGGTCTCTGCGTCGATCTGGTCAGTCATCCAAGGCAGAACTAGCGTATTTGTGTGTGTATGTCCAATAGTGTGATCTAAAACCTTCTTTATAGGACGCTGCCTAGGACCGACTGTGCCATAGCAGGGCGGGATTTGAAATTTGATTTGTTTTTCTTACTTGTTTTGACTAACAATATATGTTTTATTCTAAACTATGTTACATGGTTTAATCGTTATGTATTAAACAGAAGGATTACATGAATTTTAGGAAATAAGCAGGCACCTAGCAGAAACTAATTACATGAAAAAAAAAATCTCTCTCAAAAGCTAAGGTTTGCTCAGGTAGTCAAGATTTCCCCCCTCACTTTAAGGAACAAGAAGGTTCAATGCTTTTTCGCACTTTTACGCCAACGCTTCCAATCCTGAGACAAAAATGCAGTACAAAAACTCTATCGTATTACTTTACGATGCGACTCTTCTGTTGTCACTGAAACTAAACCTAGGTATTCGAAGCGGTCTCCTTCCTTCGGGCATTCACTCCAATACTACGTACGCATTTTTGGCGCGAAAGCACAGTTGCGAAAAGGCCTATGAACTTCGTAATGTCTGTCCGTCTGTCCGTTCGTCCGCATGTATCAGCGCGGCCCCCACTGGACGGATTTCCGTGAAATTTGTTATTGGAGCTTCATGAAACTCTGTCGAGAAATTCTAGATTTGGTTAAAATCTGACAAAAACAGACACTTTACATGAAGACGTACGTATGCTTCATTGTTTCCGGATACATAAATTCGTCATAAAATTCGTTGTGTGACACTCAGTATTTTTGCATTTTTGCCAGTGACATGTAGCTCAACAAAACACAGAGAACGCATTGTTGCTCTTTCATTACAAGAATGACTACGCGAACGCGCCAAAACTTTACGTTATAGTGCATTGTCTCTATTGTTTCGGCTGGAATGAAAGTCCCTCTGAGTTTGCAGCAGTCGCTCCTCCATCACAGCCATTCGGCATACGTTCTGTGACGGCCATGAATGCAAATATGGCGCCCGGGCGATACGAGGCCTTCACAGTGAGATTTCCGAGAAGAGGAACGCAGTAATCGCTACCGGCTGGAGCGTTGGCAACGGTGAGAAATGTCCCTGCCCAGACACTGCAGCCTGTTCTTGTGGCCTTATTCAAGGAACACAGTGGAGAAGCTCTGGTTGAAACACCATGTTCGTGTCTGCGCAAAAGAGCTAATACGTATGCAAAACATGACAGCTAAACACTCAGATTATATTCTTCTTATATGTGATGTCGTGTAGTTTGGTAGAAAGATACCAAATTCTTAAACTAAATATGTTCGTACCCAACTACAAATCGCACAATTTCAAACACAGGAAGACAGTAAAACTAACATCCCCTGAGAAGCGCAAATGTCATACTGAAGTAAAATAGGCTTCTAATGGAATTCCTCGGGACTTTACATTATGAATTCTTTTGCAGGCATTCGTTTAAACCTTTACAGTACATCGTTACTACAAGTACCACCTAATTTAGCAAAACGGAAACTGCATTCTGTCCACTCAGAGTATCCAATTTATACGATTTTTTTTAATGAAGCCCATAACAAAAAGCTAGTATATCTCTAAGCAGTACTAAGCAGCCGGTTTTTCTCATGAGGATGCACTGTGTTTTCTCTGAGGTATGAAATAAATTGTATGAATATTGCTTCGATAAATTACGTGTTTCCTATTGTTACTAAAAGCAATGTCGGTCTACTCGAGTATTTAATTACAAACACGAGCATAAGCCTAGTATTATGAAAGAAAGAAGCGCTTTTGTTGGGAAGTTACGCTGCACAGATTGAAGGTTTTTCCTTGTATTTCACTAAATATTCACCATGTAAACGCTGCTCCGTAGGCCCAAGAAGTCGTAACCCTCACAGAACAAATACGCATTCAATTTCGTGTACAATTTTGTCAAATGATCCGCACTCCAGAAAATCTTTAATTTCGATATGATGTACAGAAGTAGTACAGGACCGATATACAAAACACCTTTAAATTCTGCAGACAAACTACAGTGCATTGTGGTCTTACTGTCAATAACACCGTGTAGTCTGACAGGAGAGTACCAACGTTTCGGAGGTACGTCTTCTTCCCGTCTGCAGACAGATGTATTCCGAAAAGAATATTCGGTGTCATAACGTGGAACTGCATAACATGTATCTTGCAAACATTCAGTGTAGACTGAAAATACGAAATGTTCCAGAAATCTCTCAGGTACTTTCAGAGATTAAACTTCAGAAATGATGTACATTATTGTGTTTTGTCGGTTTGAGGTCTCTGCAACATCCTTCGTCGAAAGGAGTCCTACTGAATGCGTTAATGAGTGTGATCAGGCGTAACAACGACCCACTGCACCGACGATGTGTAGACAGAAAGAGGTCACAATAAGAAAATAAGAAAGCAGACGGACAGGCTTCAGCCTGCAACACGGGCACCACTCAAACCCAACCGCACTAAATCTCCAACACACAACGAGCCGAGAACAAAACGACCGATGTGGTAATTCAACAGCACAGTCGCAAGCTCCTAATGATAGATATATTCATGTCCGAAACATGTTGAGCACATAAGAAGTGAAATAAAATAGCAAGTGACATCAAGTTGGTCTTTTATTCTTCAGCTGTGAACACAAGTGTTTACAAGGTACAGGCTAACGTACTTTTTTCTAAAACAAGCTGCCTACTTTCAACAAGACATATGTTTTCGGGTTAAAAGTGAGAGTGAAACGAAACGTCACTAGGAAACTTTCGTACTGCACCAGTTTTACGTCGCCAAAAACGGCCAAACGGATAGTGTGTACAGTGCTGTCTGTCGTACTGACAACAGACCTACAGAATACGACAGTGCGTGAAAGTGCAATTCTTGTAAACTGAAGGACGTACCACAGTCTACAACACTCGGAAATGTATTTCATTTCTGAAAGGTATATTATGTTCTGTTGCTCATAAGGGCTTACTTTAAACTAACTGAAAATAACTGTCAGTTCACAGTTAAAATTTATCGTCAGTACGTAATCATTACAATATATTTCGGCCGACTTGTCCATCTTCACGTTGTAACGAGTAATAAGTACTGGCAAAAAAAAGTTGTGATTTGATTGTTGTATTTAATTATTTTATATATTTAACAATGGAATATACATTATAAACTTTAAGGACTGCTATAGCATATGTGTTAAATACAAAGGGAAGCGCTGTATACAGCAACTAACGTGAGAACTCCCTCGAGTGGAGGACTTCTGAGAAAGCTGTTATCTCCTGGAAACCAAAACATCATTGCGTGTCAAAAACAGTCCGCACTGGTCGCTATGCTGAGCTGGATGAAACCAATCGCCAACTTCCCACTGTATGCATTCTTAGGTGCTTTCGAAAAATTTCGAAAAGCTACTCTTAGATTCTTAATGTCTGTCTGTCCAACCGTCTGACCGCATGGAACAACTCGACTCCCATTGGACGAATTTTCGTGAAATTCGATATCTGCAGATTTTTCGAAAATCTTTCAAAAGAAATGAAATTTTATTAAAATCCGACGAGAATAACGAGTTATTTAGATAGAGACTTACGCAAATTATGATGACATCTTACTGAATTCTACTTAGGATGAAAATGTCTGAGAATAAAGTTGTAGAGAACTCATAACACACTTCATGGTCAATTTTTTTTTTCGAAACTCAAACCGTTTATGAAATAATGTGAAAAATATGGTAGAACCAGCCAGGCCACAAGTAAAAATATGATACGACAAAGAAAAGATACGATTTGCATCCCGGGCACCTAAGGCAAGGATACAGACACACACTCGTAATATTCAATACTTATCGTTTTTCAATAACAACAATGATAACGCGAATGCGTCTTAATGTCACGTCACACGTTACACTGTCTTGTAACACATTTGTCGGCATCAATTTCTTCCCTGAAATACTTTCGATATATTTTTATTGGAACAGGTTTACAAGCTCGAATGTGTGAATAAAATGCTTACATCACCCTCCGTTTGGATGATATCAGATGATACCTCAGTTGAATTAACAAAACCCGAAATTTGGGGCTGGGCCAAAGGTTTTCAGTGCTGTTCCTTTACCTTTACATATCAAACCACACAAACACAGTGTGATGTAAGCTACGCAGCTTCACGAATAGTAATTTATGAATTTTATAAAAATTATATATTTCTATAATTTATACAAATTAAAAAACTGTAGCTGTGTGTTGAATATATAACAATAATAAAAGGATTATTTCGAATTCGCCTATACTGCCCCAATATTAATCGTTTAAAATACTTATTATTATTATTATTATTATTATTAATACATGCAACACACATTTGTAGTTTTTTAAATTTAAATTTAAAAAATAAAAAATTTGTATACACTTCATAAAACATTATTCTTGAAGCTGCGTATATTACACGGTATGTGCATTACATAACAATACATCTGTAAGGCCAAGACCTCTAACCACAAATGCACCTGTAAATATTTTCTTTTTATATTTTTGTGATCAGCCTGATGATGGCTAACGTCATTAGCCGAGACACGTCGCTGGTTTTATTTGTACAATGAAGTTGTGTTTAGACTGAGAATATTTGCATTATTGATAAAACTGCGACATACCCTGAGGGAAGGCATAAAACCAAAGTGGCGATATATAAACGAACAAGTTACAACTTGCGGTATGTTATGCCCCACAAACATGAAAAATTTCGACATGTTCCACTCATCATAAAGTACAAAGTAGTCTCTTTACGAACACAAATACTTGAGTCTTCAGGTATGGCATATCGCAGTTTATGACGTATCCCAGTACTTAGAAGCGGATCATAACTACTGACGTAAAATGTGGGGTAAGGTGTGCTGTGCCACTCAATGGGCCACACAGTTACAGCGTGTGGAATGTTAAACCACACTATTCAGAAACAATTCACAAATTTTCTGCGGTGTGGGGAGGTTCATAAGCAACCACCAGAATTTAAGGAAATGTTCAGTTTAGTTTTAGCACCACTTACTTTGTGCTTGCAGAAAAACGTACGTTTCTAAGCACCTACCACCGAAACTTCCTGGATGCTATTTCACACTCCTACAGTTTAGCTTCATCAAATCGACCCATCTGGGAAGGTGTTTCCCCTCCTTCACGGAGGTGGGAGAGTAATTTCTCCGAAATGTAGTGCACTTAAAGATTTATTTTAATCAGACAATCATGAAGCCAAACAGGACTTCTATACTAACAAAAACGGACCAGCCTCGTGGTCTAGTGGTCAGAGTCTCTGACTACTAATCATGAGGTCCCGGGTTCGATTCCCGGTTCTACCGTGGGAATTTTCCCTGAAGGGGAGGATTCCCGCG
>Ga0123357_10014114_pt1 | contig 10413 bp, 3 predicted proteins | sample TergutEmb28metaG_FD_89873 | JGI IMG/M metagenome (GOLD analysis project Ga0123357, IMG submission 89873) | Embiratermes neotenicus P4 segment gut microbial communities from Petit-Saut dam, French Guiana - Emb289 P4 | ecosystem: Host-associated > Arthropoda: Insects > Digestive system > Gut ...
AACATATAATTGTTGGTTAAAATTTAACCAACAATTATATGTTTTTAAAATATTATATGTGAAATACTATATGTGATATATTAAAAAATATAATAAAAAGTGCAGTTAGTTGGCCATTTATATATACATACTTTTGCACGGAAAAATGAAAACAAAATCTCTTTGTTTATGAGAGAAGTACAAAAAATACAAGGACACACCTTCTGCAAGGGAAATGTAAGAAATACAATATTGCAACATTTGTGACTAAGCAGAAGATACCAGGCAATGACAGATAGGCTGGTAAAAGAGCTGATGATTTAAACAAAACTTGCAGTTCCATGTTGAAACAGAAGAAAGTAGTGATTGCATTTAGCTTGCATTGAAAGTGTATGTGGATGATAGAAACGATAGCAATAACACACATAATAACAGAGTGAACTCACCAGAAGTGTTGCACCTTGATGACATTTTGTACCTTGTTCGAGGTTATGTATGGCACAGTACTTTATTTTCCACTAAGTCATAAAATAAAACATTGCGAAACTGTTATTTTACCATTTATAAGTATACAAATTGAAAGTGTTAAAAATTAGAGGATGCTAGAGAAAATATTTAGGTGAGCGAAAGATATGGTCAACTGAGGAACTTTTGTTGAAATATGGTATATATTTTGGCATATATGACATTTTAAAATATATTTTCTCATCTGTATATTTTATTGATATGTCTTATGTCAATATTTTGATAAAAAGAATGAATGAGGAGTGTTTTAGAAGATTGCAATAGCATACTGCAGCAACTGAAATATAGTGTTACTGGAATAATTGTATCACTCATGTCAAAGTGAGCTGGTTTTAGTAAATGTATGCAGAGGGTAAACAAATCCATACAAAATTATGGTGGAGAGAACTTCTAAATAGAGTGTGTTAGAAAATTAAAAATCAAACAGGAGAATACTGTTAAGAAGCAGGTTACAATGCTGTAAACTGGCTTGACGCAAGTTGGTAGTAAGTTCTTTGGTTTTAATGATGAACGTTTTTGTGTCATAGTAGGAAGCTGAAGATATTGTTTCAAAATCTTTTTCCCTTGCAGTTAACAATCGACAGCCCTTTGGACCCATTAACCAGTGTTATTCCCCTTATATTTGTCATTTCTGTAACATCTATAAAGCAAGGCTATGAAGACTGGTTAAGACATCGCTCAGACAAAGAAGTTAACAGCTCTCTGGTTGCTGTCATAAGAAAAGGGATTGTACAGGTAAAGTAGTCACACATATTATCATATCATATCATATCATTTATTTTCCTTCCATAAATCCATACAGGATTACATAATTCATATGGATATGGAAATCATCATATTTGTTGGGATTAAGGGGTGACATTAACACAGTGTGTACAACAATCACAGGGTTATTTTGTATAATAAATATAATAAAATAGGACAGTATGAATTGTTTAGTGTAATAAAATATAAGGATAAAAATAAAAATTAAGGTAAAATAAAAATAAGATACAAATAAAAATAAAGATAATGGGTTAAGTTAGAAGCAATTAGAGGTACTCTTTAAGTAAGAAATTATCCTTCGTTACAGATATTGGTTGGATATATACAAAAATATTTATAATACGGACTTGTAATTAAAGAGAAAGAGCATGTGTGTGTGAAGTCCAACCGTTAGCTGTGAGCAGTATAGGAAACATTGTAATTTGATTTATCTGAAATTATCTTCTGTTTTAGGAAAGAGTATTGAACACTGTTTACAGTTTTAATCAATACTTCATTCTAGTAATAATATATAGCTATAATTATAAAAGCTGTTGTATGTATATATGTGTGTGTTTTCAAGTACTCACAGAGAACATGGATTTCAGGGATAACATTGCAGTAATATAGTATGTAGAGGGAGGAGTGAAGGGGAAGATAAATAATGATAGGATGTACATTTCAAAGGGATAGGAAGGAAATATGGAAGAAAGGAGGGAAGGAGAAAAGTATTGCCATCCCTGCATTCCAGCAGTTGTTTTGTTTGCGTGTGTTGATACCATGTTCAAGCAGTCTTTGAATCGTGAACAAGTCAAGTGATGGAAACAGTTTTGCATATAAATATGCATAATTGTAGCAGTTTCTGTAAAGTGTAGTAGCACAGGTTGATGCCAGTGTTTCTGTGCAACGTCCATGTCAAACTGTAATCATACATGTGAAGCCCAGAAGTCTGAATACATGTATTTAGTAGTAAAGTATGGAATATTGGCATTTGTGTGGCCACAGTGGTTCTTAAGGCTGTGGAGACCCTGTGACTACAGGCTGTGAAGGGTGGGTGACTAAATTACGATAGAAATTCGGTTCCTAACACTAATCCTTTCCATCTAATATCTGTTTTATAGAACATTAAGGCTAAAGACATTCATGTAGGTGATCTAGTCAGAATAGTGAGTGATGCTGATGTTCCATGTGACCTGGTCCTGCTCTCCTCTAGTCACCCCGATGGACGTTGCTATATCACAACAGCGAACCTGGATGGTGAAACCAACCTTAAGGTATGATAACATTAACTTATGTTGTTGTTGGCATGTGACATTTAAATGTTAACTTTTATTTGACTGTGTTTCATCAGTAGTCTGCTGTCTCTCTTAAAGAACAAAGAAATGTGGTGATAGATTCTTGGTTTATCAACTGCATCAATCATGCACTAGCGAACTGTATGTGTTTATTGTGAATTATTACTTAGAGGGAACTGGTGGTGACCTGTTTTGAGGTATCATTCCAGCATTTGGCAGGGGATGGGGCATGAGGATATAAGACATCTAGTTGGGATAGTACATTCGGTGTAGAGACTGTGCTATGGGTTGGACTGTCCGAGGTTCGAATCCGGGCCGTGTATCTCCTCTCCAAAACTTTCAGACTGGCTCCAGGGCCCTAGATACTGGAGTTCTGTCATCAGGGAAGTAAAATGACTGGGGCATGAAGTTGACAAGTCACCTTCTTCCAGTGCAGAGGTTGAGAATGAGTGGAACTTTTCCTCCTGTATGCCTTCATGCCTTGGGCAAGGAAAACCTTAAATTTCTATCAGCTTAGGTAGTCTGTGGGTTAATATTTGAATTCAGCATCCCCAGATACAAAGCATAAGTGTTTTCTTACTACCTTTCCATTGCATTTGTTCTAAGTGCAGGTATATAAAAATAAAAATAGCTGATGATGGCTTTTGAACAGGAATATTGCTTCTGCATGGAGCTCATAACTCTGGCTGTAATATTTGTAGGATTGTTACACCAACAGGGATATTTCATGTAAAGAACTCTGGCTGTAGTTGCATTTACAGCAGGAAAATAAGACAAAAACAGCAGGTGGATTTCTGTTGGTTGAAAGATTGACTGCTATCAGTGCAAAACACATTGCTTACCTTGTTCTCTTTTGGGTATATGATCACTTGTTTGGATCATTTATTAGAGCTGCTTCCATCATTGTCACTTCAAACATTACAGCCACCATCAGAATTGAGGCCGATTGTTGTTTCAATTATAGCATCTGTAACAACTACATTTAGTTCCCAGGATTGTTTTCTAAGGACTGAAACCATCGCAGTCTTCCCAAATTACCTCCCATCTTGCACTGTTCTTTGTCTCAAACATTACAGTGACTTAACCTGCCACGATGTTTCTTTCACTGACATTTCTTGTCGTTTTGACATGTGCAATTCCAATGGGATTTGGGCCAATATGTATGGAGGGAACTGAGCAATAGACAAAATTCTTTCAGTCTTGTGACCCATTTCCTTGGTCTTCAGCTGAAGAATAATTTTACATATCGTCTTTAAACAGTGTCTCACTGTGGTTGATACCGTTGTTGCATGACTATGCTGTCATATGCTGTGTTAATGCATAAGGTTACACTATTGTCAGTTTTGATTGGGAGGAATTCAATCTGTAACAGAAGAAGGAGTGCAAAATTAAAGAAATTTATGGTGAAGAGATGAATACCATCTGTTTCCTGGAAGACTGCTGGATCAAATTGACTTTAATACTTTAATTGTTCAATAATAGTTCTCTTTTCTTTTTCAACACAGACTCTGGTGTGCCCAGGACTCTTACGTAACTTACCACAACCTGAGCAGCTGGCCCGACTGAAGGCCCAAATTGAATGTGAACAGCCTACTGCAGATTTGTACAAATTTACTGGAAAAATTGAAATATTTCCCAATGAAGTAAATGAAGTAAATCATACCAGTGTTCAGAGAGTAAGAACTTCACAGCATGCCTATAAATTTGATGGCATAGAATTGCATGGTATTGGGATTGAAAATGGTGACATTACTTTGCAACAGAATGTTTTTGAAAATGACATTTCTTTGAGAGGAAACAGTGTTGCGGAAGGTAATGTTCCTACAAATCACAACAGAGACCCATCTGCACACAGAACTAGTATAAATAGAAGTACACATTCAGAGTACTTATACAGTTTTATTGTAGATGAAAGTAGTTTTACGAATGGACAGGCAGCTATGAACCAAACAAGTTCTAGTGATGGAGCTGCAACTTGGAGAGAAGACCCTGGTGCAATTCAAAATGTTGAATGTAGAGGTAATGTTTTTGGAGACAAAACTGATGTTAGCAGAGATATGCCTAGTTGTAAAGATCAGGCTTTAAATAGCTCTCCTGATACTGGTGACATAAATTTTACTGAAACAGAAGTGGACAGACATGTGTCATCAGACAGTAATGGTGATTCAACTTTGTTAAGAGCAGCTGTCAGAAGTAGCATAATATCAAGACAAGAGACTGTCACAGACCATGATGCAGGACAGTTTGATTCTGTATTCCAAGAAATAAAGATTTCACCCCTTGGAACAGAGAACGTGCTCCTGAGAGGGGCCCGACTCAAGAACACGGAATTTATTATAGGTAAGTTTTGTTCAATTTCTTCACAGCTGTCTTTTCTCTGTCATGTGTGTCATCTTGCATTCTCCAAAGGCGCTGTTTACATAAATGTAGAGGAATAACAAATGTAGTATTATATAGTCTTCTCCCTTATTTATCATTCCAGTTTTAGTTGCTATGCATGCAAGTAAATGTGAATGCATGTGCGCGCGTGCATGCGCAAATTCTTGTATACACAGATGTAGGTGTATAAATATAAAGAGTGAAAAGAAATTTGCTCACAAGCTCTTCATGGTATGATTCCTTGTTTAATACATTTACTTTTTGATACACCTGTTACTATAAAAAAGGGTGAAACACTTCTTATCACTGTTATTTGTCATAACAGTGGCATGCATTGTTAAGTGTACTGCACACTGTGTATGGCAGGACCAAGCTGTGATCAAATGATCATGGAATATGCACTGCCCAATACTGTTGCATGCCCTTAATACTTGTTGCTCTAATAATGGTTGATACTGCTGCATAGAATTGCACAATTCAGATTCCTGGTCGATGTCATAAGGATGCTGCTGTGTTTTGACAAATGCAGTAGCATCTCCGTGAGATATGTAATGTAACACCCAGCATTTGTGAATACAGGTCATCCACAGACTGTCCAAATACCAGCCAATGAAGATGCCAAAATGGCAGGTGTGGAATGAGAGAAGTTGAGAGAGTGATACAACATTGTACAAGAACTGATACTATCCCAACCAAGGGTCCTTGAAATATTTCTAGATGATCAGTTGGATCCATACTGCTACTTGCAGAATGCACACCTGTTTCAAGATGACTGTCCTCTATGCCTATTGTATGTGTAACTATTCGGTACCCATTGTTTGATCATTCTACACCTTGTACCATTTGACTGTCACATGTATCTCAAAAATGAAGTGTGTGTTGTACAACGTTTTTGACTTACTGTTGGACAAAAAAATCACTCTATGGAGAGATTATGCATGAATTTCTTTTCACTCTTTCTTTCCATAACTTGTTACTGTTGTGGAAAATGCATTGTTGATTTACTAGCCATTTAACATTATGCTTTGTGCATACATAGGACTTTTTGTATTTGTTACAGGCATTTTTTAACTCACCGATTGTGTGTGGGTAATTATAATTAATATTAGTTATTCTGTTTGTTGGCGAGATATATATATATATATATATTTGTTTGTTTATTTATATATTCCTTTTAGTGTGCGTAGTGATGGTGAAGAGCAAAAGTTTTCATATTAATTAGTATTCACCCAGTACAGTACACAGTACTGACGTGTCACCAATTCCAATAAGCATCCACTAACAACAGTAGCTGCTTATGCATTTAATGTTATGTTACTGAAAGGGTACAGTTAATGTTATGTTACTGAAAGGGTACAGTTAATCATAGCCCAGATAGTCCTTTAACATGTGCAAGATTTCAGTCGTGATGTATTTATTGTGTAAAGAGTGAAAAAGTATGTATTCAAAATTATTCAATACATACTTGCATTTTTCAGTGTTTTCCTTGAAATTGTCAGTTTTGCGCTGTTTATGAGAGATAGCATTGACAAATTGAAAATATAGAGGCAGTAACACAGTGACTGCACCAAAATGATTTTCTATGCATTTGTTTCCCAACTTGTTATTTTTAGCTTATATGTATTTCTATACAATGTATCTGTTTTTTCCCCCTTTTTATCCCTTCACATGCATTTCTAAAAATTTTCAGATTCCCTTTTTGCTCTAACTTTAGTATTTAATTGGTCATTGGTCATTACAGTTGTTTTTCATTTGTCTAGACCGTTAAAATACTCATGTGCTTTTAGTGCCCTTTGACAGATTTAATTTTCTAATATTGAATATGAGCAAAGCAAATTGAAGAAAACAATACTTGTATATAATTTTTAAAATATAACTAATTGCATTTTATAGGCTGTGCAGTATACACAGGACAAGAAACAAAACTAGCTCTGAACTCAAAGCTGACCAGCAACAAATTTTCCACTGTTGAAAAGTAAGTTGCCAGTGCAGTGGAGGTGGTCATTTTGACAGCTTCATAAGTTTTGTTCCCACGCACATGGTGAATGCTTCAATTAATTTATCAGTATAATAATTTAAAACTGCATTTAACCTTACTGTTTTGTGAGAGTGTTTTAAATCAAACCTAGTAATTGCTTCTCTACGTTGCTTTCTCTCCTATATCCAGTTACCTTATTTTGTCAGATTTGATTAATTCTGTTGCACTACTGGTTATGCTCATGTTTTCAGTATAGTACAGCAGGCCTTTATTGAAAGTAATTTAGAGATGAAAACTGGGACAATAATTGTGCCATTTGTTTTGTATGGATACAAATGTGATCTCATACTTTGAGCAAGGAAAATATAAGTTACCTGTGATTGAAATTGGAGTGCTCTCGGAAATTTGGGCATAAGAAGAGTCTCCCCCTCACTTTTGCCATACGCTGTACACTGTTTCATTACCCAGACAGTTTTCAGCCAGGAACACCAACATTATCCCAATAAACAGCAACACCGATTTTTTCATGTTTGTTAATTATTAATTTACAGATTATTATGTTTTATATGTCTTTGGTTTGCATGAGGGCTTAACTTTGTGTATCACAGATCCACTGTGACTTTTTCAGGAATGGAACCACTGAGAATGGCAAGGGTGTGCTGTATTCCTTATTGAACCACCTCTGTAAGAGAGCAGTATGGAATATTTTAAAATAAGGAACTTTAAGTTTTTTTTTATTCAGATAGAAAAACACAGAAGAACATGGTGGGTTGGGCATGTAGCTAGAATTGAATTCATAAAGAGTGTTGCTGGGGAATTATGTTGGGAAAAAAATCACTTTGTAGACAATGGAGATGGGAGGATGGCATTAAGCTTGATCTGAAGATGGGTTGTGATGATGGGCAGCAAGGAGAAATGGCTGAGAATCTCATCCAGTGGGAGGGGTTGGTATCAGTGGTGTTGAATCAACAGGGTTTGTGATTGCAGTATTAGAATCAGGACATGGAACAGTTACTCAAATTCAGAGATGAGGGATTCATAAAAAACTTTAGCACAAAAAACCTTTTTCTGTTGAAGTATATTTTGATTCTACAGAAGAAGCACCGAAATTGGTAACATGTTTAAACATGCTTACATTATTGTTTAACATGTGATAAAAAGAAATGTATATACATATATATAATTTACAAGAAATAAATTGCTGCAGTTTGCACAAATTTGTATATATAATATTGCTGTTTTGGTAAATACACAAAGTCATACAGAGTGCATGAACTTCTTGTGAGTTATGTATTCATTTAAATATAGCACAATGGGATGGATAATTGAAAGACACAAATCACATTTTGGAAGTTACAATCCCCTGTGTTATGTTTGGAAATTTTTCTGGCACCCCTTGTACGCTAGAGCTGGGATAGTGTTGTCAGTGTAACAGCTAGGCAGTGGGCTAGATGGTCACATTTTCAAAAACGTCCAGACTGGCTCTGGAGTCCACTCAGCCACGTATTCAAGGGGTGCTGTGGTTCTTTCTGTCAGGGTAGAGTGACCAGTCCATGAAGCTGACCTTTCACAAACACTGACCTCCATCTTGTGCCAAGGTTAAGAATAAATGGAGCGCTGACTCAACGCCACTATATGCCCTCTTTATGTGGACAGGAAAAACTTTACCTTTTCATACCTTTTATTCTTTGTGCACTGGTATTCATATGTGTATGTTGTGACTCATGTGATTCCTTCCCCTTGTTTATTGTGGTGTTACTTTCAACCTCAAACATTCTGGTAGTATTAGAACTGCTTTCTTACAGTCATTTTAATTCAGCAAAATTCCATTAGTCTGACTTACATGAGACCAAACATGTGCCAAATTGTTGAATATTCTAGATTATTGGGTGGTACCTATACTGACCCAAGTTTTGACAGGTAATATTTTTGTTATTGCTCCTCTGCTTGGGCTGTACAACTAACTAGAGGAGTATTCCATTTTGATAGCTCCTTCATCTGTTGGTTCAGGGCCATAAGGGTCCCCTTCTGTTTTTTCTGGAGTCTTCATAGCTGAAGAAGTAGATGGAGTAAGAGACAAGGGATCAGGAGATAGCATGGTGGTTGATGTACAGACACTCATGGAGGTTTGTTTTTAACCTTTTGATGCCTAACGATGACTATAGTGGTCGTACCGCACCGCTAACCTCTAAATGTTACATTATATATATTTATTCAACAAATACAGGTACTGAATATTTTAAACATGGTATATACTCTCCGTTTTTTCGTCTTCAAAATGCAGTTTGTTTCATAATTCTAACATATTTGGTTCCTGTTTTATTCACATTTTATATACAGAGTGTGCTAAAATTAAAAAAATAATTCCAGCGCCAAAAGGTTAAACATGTCCCTGAGATATTCTCATTGTTGAGACTTTATTCGGGTAAAAAGCAACCCTTCCAGGCTTGGGACTACTTTCCTTAAGTAACAGATTATCAGGATTCTGAAAAATAGGATGTAAGATTAGAGGAGTTTTGCTTATGTAAAGGAAGCCACCTGTACTAGAATACTTAGAATTCAAAAACGAGTTATAAGATCAATGGTAAGAGTAAGCACAAGAACATCTTGCAGACAGCTGTTTAACCTTTTGGCGCCGGAATTATTTTTTTTTAATTTTAGCGCATCCTGTATATAAAATGTGAATAAAACAGGAACCAAATACGTTAGAATTATGAAACAAAATGCATTTTGAAGAGTAAAAAATGGAGAGTATATACCATGTTCAAAATATTCAGTGCCTATATTTGTTGAATAAATATATAAAATTCAACGTTTAGAGGTTAGCGGTGCGGTACGACCACTATAGGAGTCATTAGGTGTCAAAGGGTTAAAGAACTGAATATTCTCACCTTGGTTTCACTATATATAATGGAAGTTATATGTTATATAAGGCAACACCACCAGTTTGTAGAGCTAAATTCAAATATCCATGCTCACAATACACGAAGAAAGATGGATATCCACATCCAAACATACAACACTGATTTATATAAGAGAAGTGTAATAAATATGGGGACTAAATTATATAACAAACTTCCCAGTACACAAAACAAACAGACAGTTATAAGGCCTTTAAGAAGGAATTGAAATCACTTCTTCTTCTGCATTCCTTTTACTGAGTGGAAGAATTTGTAGCTTTGTAACTGTGTAACTGCATTAGCTGTGTATCTAATTTAAGCTTCATTACACTATATATAAGCGGTTCTGAAATCATTTGCAGAATATTGTGTTATGTTGCTATTGGACTTATCTCACTTCTTGTGTGTTGCTAGAAATTGACGAGTCCACAGTCATGTGTATGGTATTTTGGACTAATAAACTAAACTAAACTATTACCAAATTTAGTAATTTCCAGTTGAGTAAAGAGAAACCAACTTGATGCCACTTATTTTATTATATATTCAATACTCATTCAATGCTCAACATGTTTCGGCCGTTAATACGACCATCTTCAGGAGTCTGCGACTAACT
>Ga0123357_10014115_pt1 | contig 10413 bp, 7 predicted proteins | sample TergutEmb28metaG_FD_89873 | JGI IMG/M metagenome (GOLD analysis project Ga0123357, IMG submission 89873) | Embiratermes neotenicus P4 segment gut microbial communities from Petit-Saut dam, French Guiana - Emb289 P4 | ecosystem: Host-associated > Arthropoda: Insects > Digestive system > Gut ...
CCTCACCCACACCACCACTGCCACAGAAAGACCATTGGCTAGGCTAGCTGCTGGATGACCATAATATCGGGGATTCGTTTTCCGAGGGGCAAGAGATTTTTCTGATTTGAGCATAGTTGACATCTGTTCTGGGGAATACCGTGCCCCCTTTTTGTGGTACCGCTGCCTGTTCCGTGGTTGGTAGGGAGCTGGCCTTAAGGTCATGGCCCAACTCCAACTATTGGCAAAGTTAACGAATTGTGCGGCCCTCCGGTAGGTTGATATTGGCCAGCCCATTTTTAATAACAACCTGGTATTATATTTTTTATCATTTACAATTCACACTCTACATAACAAAGCTGTACACGTCTTTAAGACTGGAAATGCTTGCTATCATTCGGTGCAGATACTTTTGACTTCCAGGTTGCTATCCAAAAATTTAAAGATATATAGAATTTTAATTTTGCCTGTTTTTTGTATGGGTGTGGAACTTGGTCATTTACATTGCAGGAGGAAAGAAAGCTGAGGGTGTTTGAGAACATGGTGTTGAGGAGAATATTTGGACCTAGAAGGGACGAGATAACGGGGGAATGGAGGTGTTTGCATAACGAGGAACTAAATGATTTGTACTCCTCACCCAATATTGTGCGGGTGATAAAATCGAGAAGAATGAGATGGGCTGGGCATGTGGCGTGTATGGTGAGGAGAGGGGGTATATAGGTTCTTGGTGGGGAAACCGGATGGAAGGAGCCCAATGGGGAGACCTAGGCGTAGATGGGTGGATAATATTAGGAAGGATCTCCAGGAGGTGGGATGTGGGTATATGGACTGGATTGGGTTGGCCCAGGATAGAGACAAGTGGCGGACGCTTGTGAGTGCGGTAATGAACCTTCGGTTTCCGTGAAATGCGAGGAATTTCTTGACTACCTGCAAACCACTTAGCTTCTCAAGAAGGACTCTGCACCATGGAGTAAGTAAGTATACATCTTTAAGTATTGATTCTCCCTGAAGATGGCCAGGGATAGTAGCCGAAACAGGTAGGAGTGTTTTTGTATTCATAAATTGATGCAATTTATTAGTAAGAAATTTCCCTCCCCCACTTTCCTCACCCGAAAGTCTTCATGGTTTGGTGCTTAATGAGGAAGTAAAGAGAAAATTCTGCGTTGTCACTTCTCATGCCGTCTTCAAACTGACGATAATATTTTTGTGTAAAATTCACGGATACAAAAGTTGGAATTCAAACCCATCACACTTCTCAACCAAACTATGTACAAAGCCATATAATTATTGTGGACTGTTTTGCCTCCAGTTCTGCAGTACATAAAATTTGCAGAAGACGACATCAGGTTCCTGTGAAATGTTGACTGCTATCTACAAAGTCATTATGCCTCATATTCGAGAAAAAAAACTGTAATTCCAATTCAAACGGCCACAAGAACCTCAAATTTCAGGGGAAAGTTTTAAAAAAATTACTACACGTTTTTCGTGTAAGTTTTCATAATGTTTATTTTTCAGAAATAATTTCTGTTTAAAAAATCTGACCTTAGTAAACAATTCAGGCTCATATCTGTGAATAAGAACAACTTGCAATATATGGCTATTTACGCCTTTACATCCCGAGTTCACCCACTTAATATACACAGAAGTTAATTCCAAACCACACAGTAAACACACAGAGTCTCCATTAGAAAGGCCATGTGCTTAAAGCTCTAAGAGAAGAAATTTTGTTAGCCAATTGTAAGACCCAAGCAAACACGTAAATGCATTGTGTGGGAACAGTTTATGGAATTATAATATCAAAGCAGACTGTATGTGTGGAAAAAAACTGTGATTTAAACGGTTCAAAGGGCAAACCTGCAGCACCCCGGCGCTAGAAGGGGATGCTGGTCCCCTTTGTACACGAAACTGGTGGGAGTCGAGGACGGTCTGGACGGGTCCGGATAATCTGGTCCCAACAGAAGTCGGAACCCGGACCGTCCAGCCCGTAGCGACTGAGCTATCGAGGCCGTGACTTTGCTTGAGGACAGAATCTAGTGGCGCGCCCTAGTGAAGATCGCCATAAACATGCAGGCGGGGATTACTCGTTCAGCTGAGAGACTATCAGATTCACAAGAAAGACTCACTTTCGCCTTCTGTTCTGTGCAGGAATTCTTCAGCCTGTTAACACAAGCACAGCAGTGCCACCACCACCTCCAGCAAATGCCCCATTACAGCCTGTCACTCCTGTTCCCGAAGAAACCCCTACGCCGCTTCCACATTACTACCTCGGAGATCTGATGGCCGGGACGTACTGCTCGCGACTCTTCACAGACTGCGACCGGAAGACCTGCCGCCTACAGTCGCCTAACTTTCCCGGCATCTACCCTCGTAACCTCACATGTTACTATGCCGTAAGGCAACACGAGGTCCCTGAGGGTAAACAGGCACTGATCGCAGTGCGCCAGCCTAAAGGCCAGCTCATAGCCATCCGCAGCCAATCTGCCTTGTACGGACCAAGCAGTCAACAGCAGCAGCATCGGAACAGAGAGCTCAAGGTATGGGAAGCGTGGGAGCACAGCTCCACATAACTGTAAAAGTTTAAGCACGTGGATTGTTGACTGGGTCAGCCTACAAACCGATAATGTTGCGGTGGCGAACCGAACAAGCCCTGCTGCAACATGGAATCGCACCTTTGTCCTACGACAAGTAAGGGTTTACTGGGTAAAACCTTCCATAGCTCTAAGAGATATAAGTTCTATGGGTATAATCAATGAGTTATATAAAACTCACGGATTATGTACCTGGCTTTATATTAAATACCCATTGTAGGTGTCGTTATTAGACCCAAGTTCAATTAACCCTTTAAATACGAAGCGCAGACCGCTTTATTTAAACTGCTGGTGCAACACGTAACAAGAAAACTGTCAAAGTTTAATACTACCGGTGAGTGATATGCAGCTTGTGTATAGGCTTCTATATTTCACAGATTTTGAAAAACCTCCAAAATATAACCTGTTCCACCACCTTACCCAGTCGCCCCTCCACCCAACCACACTAAGTGACACATGGTAAGTAAGTATTTATGAATGGTAACGTTCTGATAAATGGTGTATGCACAGCTTATGTTCAAACTTGAGAACTGCTCTCGTCTGGGCTATTAGACAGGAGGTAGTGGTAATTCCTTAGGGACGTTTCAGGAAAACCTATCGGTCCTGCCTTCAAGAAAGCCGGTCCCATCTTCAAGAAGGGTCTTAAAGATGGTGCCGATAGGTTGTTCCGGAACGTCGGTAAGGAATTACCACTACTGGCTACGTAACATCCCAGAAGAGCGCAGTTCTCATCCACTTGGCGGCGAAAGTCTGAAGTCGCACGTGGGTATACATTTATATTTTGACGTCCCAGATTGTGCTTATTATAATGTCGGCCCGAAAAGTGAATACAATGTCCCAGCCCATGTGTGTTGTCTTCATTTCCTTATGGCAGCTGCGAAGATACTTCAAATTACACGAAGTCCCCTTCCTTGAATGATCTCCCTGTTTAGTGGTCACCAACTGTCGTAAAAATGCAGATGCCGAAAACACGGTCACCCTTTACACATAACTAGCTGCATATCGTATAGTGACAAGATAGATAAGGGGTTCTTTATACAAAATCCAAATGGGATCGAAGATAAATTAGATATCTGTATGCAAGATCCAAAAGAGATCGAAGATAAAGTAGATGTCTGTATGGAAGACCCATAACGGATCGAAGACAAATTAAATGTTTACATACAAGAGCCATAAGGGATCGAAGACAAATTAGATGTCTGTGTGAAAGATCCATAAGGGATCCAAGGTAAATTAAATGTCTGTATACAAGATCCATAAAAGATCGAAAACAAATTACATGTCTGCATGCAAGATGTATTAGGGATCTAAGACAAATTAGATGTCAGTATATGATCCGTAAGAGATCGAAGATAAATTGGAAAACTACAACAGAATAACAAACAACTTTTTAACCATATTTAATTACAAACCCCTAATAAAATATTACTGTTTCATCGTTTTATATAAATTATATTTTCAAAAATACTATTTTAATCACAGTTTGTGCAACACACACGATGAACATTAATTGCAAGAATACGGTAACAATATATGCATTAATTTTGTAATGTAATATATTTTATTTTGTTTAAATCTTGACGTTGAGCTCCCTAAGGCTGGCATACACACTGAAGCTTGTAGGAGCGATATGAGGTTGTATCTGTAGATATACATCGAGTGTGCATTTGTTTGTGTGATGACTGAATTATGTAATTCAATCAAAATTTGCGGAATAAATAACGCCATAATAATGTCAGAACAACATTGATCCACAGGGTCAACCGGTGCTGAACGACACATACGACTACGGAGTCGTTTAGGTGGCCAGAAGTGGGAATTTAGCTACACGTATTCTTGCGTCAGCACTAAAAGAATGTGAGATGTCAGCTTTACTGTCCGGCTGCTTTATATAGAGGGAGAAAGCACCCAGGAGTTTGGGTGGGCTCGACCCATGTGAGAAAACTCTCTTCCCCCTGCTGCAATTCGCACCGCAATTCCCCAATTACGCAGCCCACAGCCTTATAAATTACCACCTCTTATAAAATATGAGACCTAACTTCTTTTTACAGAATTCGTTGCAGCAATCATTACCCAGTACTTTGTACATTTTCTGTGTTACTTGAGGGGCACGCGATGGCGCAGTTGGTTGAGGCACTGCGCTAAAAGGCGGAAGGTCGCGGGTTCGATTCCCGATGGTGTCATTGGAATTATCCATTTACATAATCCTCCCGGCCGCACTATGGCCCTGGGCTCGACTCAGCCTCTAACAGAAATGAGTACCAGGAATATTTTCCGGGGTAAAGGTGGCCGGTGCGTAGGGCTGACAACCTTACCACCTTCATGTGCCGATTTTCTTGAAATCTGGGAGTCTTAACCTCCTGGAACCCTCAGGGCCTGCCCAGACCTGTAAAGGGATTGCTCTACCTTTTTCTGTGTAACTTGAAGACAGCGAAGCCAGGCTAAACATGTTGTAATAAACACTACACACTTACACTAGATGGTTCAGTTGGTATATTAATTCTCTACGGGGATTGGACGGTCCGGGGATCGATTCCCGATGGGACGACTTTTTCCGCACCCGCCCAGACCGGCCCCGGGGCCCACCCAACCTCCTATATAATACGTACCGGGTCTTTCCGGGGGGTAAAGTGTCCGGGGTGTGTCGTTGAACACCAACCCCCCAGTTAGCGCCGAAGTTAAAGAAAGAGTAGAGCTATATTTCTAAACCCCATCTGTGCCTTCTAGGGTGAACTTTATTTTAACACATTCCATCTTCCATTCATTAATCAAGTACGTAATATATAAATAACAAACAAAATGCACTTTCATGTCTGTGGTGTGCTGTATTCAATATATTCTCACCGAATATAAAGGAAAAGGTAAAAGTAAAGCTCACCCTAGAAGAGGCCACGAAGGCCCAGATGTGGAGTAGAGGTATAGCTCTACTCTATCCTTAACTTCGGCGCTAGATGGCAATTGGTGGTAAATACCACGCCCCGGCCGCTTTACCCCCGGGAAAGACCCGGTACCCATTGTATAGGAGGCTGGGTGGGCCCCAGGGCAGGTCTGGACAGGCGTGGAAAAATTCTCACCGAATATAGTAAATAAAATACACCATAAGTAATGGAATGAATTTTGTTGGCTATTGTATATTACGGGTGAAATTTTCGTTCGCTTAACCTCCAATCCCTTAAGCAAATTTGTATTTCTTTGTATTACCTGAAGGTGGTCAAACCGGCCGAACCATGTTGCAATAAATACTAAATACTGATAATATGAATTTTAGTTATGGCTGACTGTTTATTTTAATATAATTTACAGCCCAGTCACTGCGTCAACTGAGCTACGCCAACTCGTTCATAATATAATTCATAGCCTGCTCACTGCGTCAACTGAGCTACTCCAACTCTCTCAATAAATACACATCGCCGTTACTACGTGTTGCAGTTATGGTCGGAATGCGATGACGTACAGGACTACGTCACAGTGTACGATGGCTACACGACACGTGATCCGGTACTGCTGAAATTCTGCGGTGGCGGCGAGCCGGTGCCTGAGGCGGTTTCCAGTGGACCAGAGATACTAGTCGAGTTTACTAGCTCGCCGTACGGTACGTTTGTGTACCCGGCTCCTCTGCAGACCCTGCACGGATTTCAGCTTGAAGTACAAGTAAGCGGACACAGCAATCAATATAGTTCACATTTTCAATTACTTTCTTTTTTCTGACCCTGGCTTACGTTGTCCAATATTTTATACCGTTGGATGGTTCGATATTACAGGGAAGATAAACTTATCCATGTGCTTACTATATTAACCCCATCAAAACTCCCGCAATTTATCTAAACTATATGCAAATTTCGGGGACCGCGGTAGCACAATATTTAAGGTGCTGTGCTACAAATCGGAAGGTTGCTGGTTCGATCCCAGGTGGTGTCAGTGGATTTTTCATTGACATAAAACACTTCTGATCGAACTATGGCTCTGGGGTCAACTCAACCTCTAACAGAAATGAGTACCAGGAGTATTTCTTGGGGGTAAAGGCGGCTGGTGCCTAAGGCTGACAAACTTATCACCATCCTGTGCCGTTGTCACGAAGTCTGGAAACCTTAACTTCCTGGAACTCACTGGGGCTGTCCAGGCCTGTAATTGGACTGCTTTATATACAAATTTCATTCCCTACCGCACAGGAAACACAATTCAAATTGTTGTATTCTTTTTTGAGGGTGATTCCCCGGCGGACATTTAGTAGTACTCAGTATGTTCCATCTTTATAGGTCGGTGCTTCTTGCTTAAACAACCTATGAAGATGGAACATACTGAGTGTTCCGAAATGTCGACACATAAAATTCAGACGCCAGGAAATCACCCAAAAGAAATAATACAACGTTCACAACGCGGTGACAGTTATTCGAACAGAACTCGGGCAACCAGAAATCAGGAACGATTTGAAATGTTATGAAGACAAATCTGCTAATACTCCTCAGAGGGAAAAAAGTTGTTAGTTTAAGAGCCGTATGTAACGTAAACACAGTGCCAACTAATGTGGTGTGTGTTGTAATGCTAATTAAAGGTGTCACCACCACTGGGCTTCATTGTGCTAAGCACCATGTAATAAATATTTAAATGGCACCTAGATTATACAGGGTCCTTCAGCGAATCGGGCGATTTGGCAATAACATTTTTTCTATTTTAGCTTGAGCGGGAAAGGAGAATGATGCTGCCAGGTGGCGTGGCCGTGAATAGCGTTCACTTTGAAATGAGTCGCGGACTGGTGTACAGCGTGCTTTCGCCGTAAAATCATTTTATAAGAACAATGATAGCTACGTTGTTGTCCAACGTGAATTTCGCAAGAAACTCGGGATTCATCGAAACAGTAAAGTGACGTCAGCTCATGCCATAAAGACGTGGGTAAACAACTTTGAAGAGACCGGCTCAACTGTTAAGAAGAAAGGTGGTAGTGTTAAAACAGTTCATACCCCACAGAACATTGACGCTGTGAGAGCATTATTCGAACAAAGTCTTCGCCGATCGGCTATTCGTCATTCCAAGAAACTGGGACTGTCAGAAAGCAGTGTCAGCCGTATTTTACGCTTGGATTTGCACTGCGAATACAGGAAGAGATTTCAAGAATCCCGGTCGACGTGTTACGTAGGGCCATGAGTAGTGTTCACGATCGGCCTGATGAGTCTGGGCAGCGTAATCGAGGGCATCTTGAGGATGTAACGAGTGGAAAGATGTGTATTTTTTTTGTTCTGTGTTATGCTTCAAGACTACTGATTCACTTATTTCTGCAAATGCTAAAGTATGTACTTCCTTATAAATGTAACTGTGTTATGATATCCAAGATTATTTTATTTTGTTAATACTTAAATATCGCCCGATTCGCTGGCGGACCCTGTAGTTACGTGGCTTTGGAATTCGGCACAAGACGGATATACGGTTTTCATTTTCATTCCTCGGAATTATGGTTCCCACTTTGCGGGGGGAGGGTGGGGCAGCCCAAAGCACGCGTTGCGTGAGAGAAGCGACGGTCAGAAGTTAACTGCCCGTCGGGGGAGGGAAAAATTTGCGGGATAAAAGAATGAAAATTTTGTGTCGTACTGAAACAAGTATCATGGCATAAAAACGCTCGGGAAATGCACGTAAAGATCCACGAACTTTTAGCCTCGGTAGCAATTTGTAATTGGCCAACTTCACACACGATTGCTTCCACCCAGAGGGAAGAAAACTTCGGTGTAGATTGAAGAGAGGAGTCTGGGTGCAGAGTAGCGTAGCGAGTGCCATTGACGTGAGATACTTCTGCAGGAATATTGACCTAATGTTCTGCCTGTATATATTAGAAATCTTATTACACAGATCAAATTAGCGAATAGACGAAAGAGTTGAGTAAAGGTCAGTTAATCTTCATGTTTTTACCGTGCATCAATGACGCTTAAAACATGTTATTATCCAACAGATGCACAAATGTATAATACGTAGATACAATTATAATTATTATAAAATATTTAAAAATATTTTAAAATGCTCCAACATATTTCATATCACAAGGGATCCATCATCAGGGAGTGCTTGGCTAAAATTACAGTATTGGTTCTACCGTGTCCTTTCATATGGACGTAGTCTGTGTTATGGCGGCATATTTGCCCGTGTTGCCTGTGTGTACTGTACAGTCTAGACAGGGACTGTGTGTGTACTGCACAGTCTAGAGAAGCACTGTGTGTGTACTGCAGAGTCTAGAGAGGAACTGTGTGTGTATTGCACAGTCTAGAGAGGCACTGTGTGTGTATTTCACAGTCTAGAGAGGCACTGTGTGTGTACTGCACGGTCTAGCGAAGCACTGTGTGTGTACTGCAGCGTCTAGAGAGGCACTGTGTGTGTACTGCAGCGTCTAGAGAGGCACTGTGTGTGTACTGCACAGTCTAGAGAATTATACTTGTGCATGTGTTGGAAAATAACGTGTTTTAAAGTTCAGTCAATCCTTATACAGGCATGGACACGCCCTTACGGTCCCAGGAGGTTGAGGCTTCTTGAATACATAAACAACCGGCAAAAGAAGGTGGTAAGGCTGTCAGCCCTACCCACTTTTACCTATCAGAAAATATCCCTTGGTACTCATTTCTATTTATGGCTGAGACAACCCAAGGGCCACAGTGCGGCCGGAGGATTATGTGAATGAAACATCCCATCGGGAATCAAATCCCCACCTCCCGGGTTGCAGCGCAGGGCCTCAACCAACTGAGCAACCGAGTGCCTCGAAATTGATGATTGGGTTTAGTATCATCAGTCTAAAATCAACGACATCCCAAAACACAACTTGGAATTGAAGGGTCACTTTCGCCACATCAGATCAAGGCACAAATAAAGACAACTAGGAATATTTTATGTCAAATGCCATGCCAGATGTCGCGGCAGGGAGTATGAAGTACCGTATATTCTCGAATCTAATCCGCACCATTTTTACAATTTCAGAGGCCTAAAAAATCAGATATGGATTAGAATCGCGTGCGGATTATATTCGCGACCGTGAGCTGGATTTTGGAAAAATGATAAAGCCGCTGTACATGCCGTAAGAATAATATAATACAATATTTTATTTTATTTATTATTTATAATATTATACAATATTTAAAATTTATTAATCAGACTCGCCGTCGTCACTAGTAACTGAATTGTTATCAGCAGTAATAGGGTCCTTTGAGTCGGTCGATGGGCAAATTCCCCGGGCCCAAAATTTGAAAAAAGGCGGTGCGATGGGGTGCAGTGGGGCCCCAAAATTAAAAAATGGGCAATTGCCCCGTACTCAAATTCAAAAAACAGGATGGCGTCGTTCGGCCCAAACTAAAAAAAAGGCAAGAGAACCCGGCCAGGAATTTGAAAAAAAAACACAAGATGGCATCGTTGGGCTTTTTAAAAAAAGACGGCCCTTTAAGTTGGCGTGCTCCCCCAAGGCTGGGCTTTCGACTAGTTCATTGGGGTATTTTGTCAGGACGGAAAACATCCAGGCACTCCCAAAAAAAAGATGGCGTCGTTGGGTTAAAGAAAGATGGCGCTTTAAGATGACGAGTTTAGCCCGTTTTGGGGGCATTCGACCTATTATTCGGGTATTTTGTCAGGACGAAAAAACTCCAGGCACTCCCAAGTTGTCGTCAGTGTATATAGTCAGGGTGCAAACCTCCAGGCCCGCCTTCTGCCATTGCCGTGGTGTGGATGGGCACGGTGTCGCCGTGGGGATGGACCCCGGCCAGGAATTCGAAAACAAAATGGCGTCATTGGGTTTAGAATTAGGACGTTTATGTGCGTAGAAAATAGTTTATAAGGACGTATGTGTACTACGTAAGTGAATGTAAGAACGAAATAAGTGTAA
>Ga0123357_10014117_pt1 | contig 10412 bp, 6 predicted proteins | sample TergutEmb28metaG_FD_89873 | JGI IMG/M metagenome (GOLD analysis project Ga0123357, IMG submission 89873) | Embiratermes neotenicus P4 segment gut microbial communities from Petit-Saut dam, French Guiana - Emb289 P4 | ecosystem: Host-associated > Arthropoda: Insects > Digestive system > Gut ...
ACCGAATGTCAGTAGTACACAGAGCTGAGGAAAGAGCTTCATAAAAAGAGGTACAGAATGTCAGTAGCACACAGAGATCTGGAAGGAGCTTCATAATGAGAGGTACAGAATGTCAGTAGCACACAGAGCTGTGGAAGTAACTTCATAATGACATGTACAGTATGATAGTAGCACACAGAGCTGTGGAAGGAGCTTCATAATGAGAGGTACAGAATGTCAGTATCACACAGAGCTTTGGAAGTAGCTTCATAATGACAGGTACAGAATGTCAGTTGCACACAGAGCTGTAGAAGAGCTTCATAATAAGAGGTACAGAATGTCAGTTGCACAAAAGTTGTGGAAGGATTTTCATAATGACAGGTAGAATCTGACAGTAGCACACAGAGCTGTGGAAGAAGCTTCATAATGACAGGAACATAATGTCAGTAGCACACAGAGCAGTGGAAGGAGCTTCATAATGTAATGTACAGAATTTCAGCATCACAGAGAGCTGTTGAAAGAGCTTCATAAAAACAAGTACAGAATGATGGTAGCACAAATAGCTGTGGAACGAGTTTCATAATGAGAGGTACTAAATGTTAGTATCAAACAGAGCTGTGGAAGGAGATTCATAATGACAGCTACAGAATGTTAGTAGCACACGCAGCTGTGGAAGGAGCTTCAAAATGAATGGTACAGAAAGTCAGTGGCACACAGCTGCGGAAGGAGCTTCATAATGGCAGATACTGAATGTCAGTAGCACACAGATCTTTGGAAGGAGCTCCATAATAATATCTACAGAATGTCAGTAGCAGACAGAGCTGTGGAAGGAGCTTCAAAATAACAGGTAAAGCATGTCATTAGCACATAGAACTGTGGAAGGAGCTTCATAATAACAGGTACAGAAAGTCAGAAGCACACAGAGCTGTGGAAGGAGCTTCGTAAAGCCTGGCACACAATGTCAGTAGCACACAGAGCTGTGGAAGGAGCTTCATAATGAGAGGTACAGAATTTCAGAAGCACACAGATCTGTGAAAGTAGCATCATAATGACAGGTACAGAATGTCAGTAGCAGAGAAAACTGTAGCAGGAACATCATAATGACAGATACAGAATGTCAGTAGCACATAGAGCTGTGGAAAGCGCTTCATAATGACAGGTCCCGAATGTATGTAGCACATAGAGCTGTGGAAGGAGCTTCATAATGACATGCACAGAATGCCCTTTGCACACATAACTGTGGAAGGAACTTCGTAATAATAGGTACATTATGACAGTAGCACACAGAAATGTGGAAGAAACTTCATAATGTAAAGTACAGAATTACAGTAGGAAATTAACCTGTGGTAAGAGCTTTATAACGACGGTACCGAACGTCAGTAGCACACAGAAATTTAAAAGGAGCTTCATAATTACAGGTACAGAATGTCAGTAACATATTAAGCTGTGGAAGGAGTTTCATAATGACAGGTACTGACCGTCAGTGGCACACAGACATTTGGAAGAAGCTCCATAATGACATGTACATAATGTCAGTAACACACAGAGTTGTGGAAATAGCTTCAAAATAACAGGTACAGGATGCCAGTAGCACATAGGGCTGAGGAAGGAGCTTCATAATAACAGGTACAAAAATTCAAAAGCACACGGAGTTTTGGAAGGATCTTCTTAATGCCCGGTACAGAATGTCAGTATGACACAGAGCTGTGGAAGGAGCTTCATAATGAGAGATACAGAATGTCAGTAGCACATCGAACTGTGGAAGGATCTTCATAATGACAGACACAGAATGTCCTATGCACACAGAACTGTGGAAGGAACTTCATAATGACAGGTGCAGTATGTCAGTAGTACACAGAACGGTGGAAGGAAATTCGTAATGATAGGTTCAGAATGTCAGTAGCAAAAAGATCTGTAGAAGGAGATTCATAATGCCAGGTACAGAATGCCAGTAGCAAAAAGTGCTGTGGAAGGATCTTCATGATTATAGGTACAGAATGCCAGTAGCACTCAGATCTGTGGAAGGACCTTCATAATGAGAGTTACAGAATGAGATTAGCATACAGAGCTTTGGAAGGAGTTCCATAATGACAGGTTATGAATGTTTGAAACACACAGAGCTGAGGAAGGAGATACACAATTACAGCTAAAGAATGTTAGTACCAAACAGAGCTGAGGAATGAGCTTCATAATGACTGGTACAGAAAGTCAGTAGCACCCAGTGCTGTGGAAGGAGCTTCATAATGAAAGGTACAGAATTTCAGGAGCACACAGAGCTGTGGTAGGAGCTTCACAATGACAGTTACTGAATGTCAGTACACCCAGAGCTGTGGGAGGAACTTCATAGTGACAGGACTTGAATGTCAGTAGCACATAGAGATGTGGAAGGAGCTTCATATTAAAAGGTACAGATTGTCAGTAGCACACAGAGCTGTGCATGTAGCTTCATAATGACAGGTACCGAATGTTAGTAGCACACAAACCTGAGGAAAAGCTTCACAAAAAGAGGTACAGAATATCAGTAGCACACAGAGTTGTGGAACGAGCTTCATAATGAGAGGTACAGAATGTCAGTAGCACACAGAGCTGTGGAATTAGCTTCATAATGACATGTACAGAATGATAGTAGCATACAGTACTGTGGAAGGAGCTTCATAATTAGAGGTACAGAATGTAAGTATCACACAGAGCTTTGGAAGTAGCTTCATAATGACAGGTACAGAATGTCAGTAGCACACAGAGCTGTAGAAAGAACTTCATAAAAAGAGGTACAGGATGTCTGTTGCACAAAGAGCTGTGGAAGGATTTTCATAATGACAGGTAGAAAATGACAGTAGCACACAGAGCTGTGGAAGTAGCTTCATAATGACAGGAACATAATGTCAGTAGCACACAGAACAGTGGAAGGAGCTTCATAATGTCATGTACAGAATTTCAGCATCACAGAAAGCTGTTGAAAGAGATTCATAAAGACAGGTACAGAATGACGGTAGCACAAATAGCTGTGTAACGAGTTTCATAATGAGAGGTACAGAATGTTAGTAACACACAGAGCTGTGGAAGGAGCTTCATAATGACAGCTACAGAATGTTAGTAGCACACACAGCTGTGGAAGTAACTTCAAAATGACTGGTATAGAAAGTCAGTGGCACACAGCTGTGGAAATAACTTCATAATGGCAGGTACTGAATGTCAGTAACACACAGATCTTTAGAAGGAGCTCCATAATAATATCTGCAGAATGTCAGTAGCACACAGAGCTGTGGAAGGAGCTTCAAAGTACAGGTGCAGGATGTCAGTAGCATATAGAACTGTGGAAGGAGCTTCATAGTAACAGGTACAGAAAGTCAGAAGAACACAGAGCTGTAGAAAGTGCTTCGTAATGAAGGTCCCGAATGTATGTAGCACATAGAGCTGTGGAATGAGCAACATAATGACATGCACAGAATGCCCTTTGCACACATAACTGTGGAAAGAACTTCATAATAACAGGTACATTATGACAGTAGCACACAGAAATGTGGAAGGATCTTCATAAAGTAAGGTACAGAATTACAGTAGCACATAAACCTGTGGAAAGAGCTTCATAATGACGGGTACCGAACGTCAGTAGCACACAGAAGTTTAGAAGGAGCTTCATAATGACAGGTACAGAATGTCAGTAACACACAGATCTTTGGAAGAAGCTCCATAATGACATGTACATAATGTCAGTAGCACACAGAGTTGTGGAAAGAGCTTCAAAATAACAGGTACTGGATGTCAGTAGCACATAGAACTATGGAAAGAGTTTCATAATAACAGTTACAAAAATTCAGAAGAACACAGAGATTTGGAAGGATCTTCATAATGCCCGGTACCGAATGTCAGTATCACACAGAGCTGCGGAAGGAGATTCATAATGAGATATACAGAATGTCAGTAGCACATCATGCTGTGGAAGTAGCCTCATAATGACAGGCACAGAATGTCCTATGCACACAGAACTGTAGAAGGAACTTCATAATGACAGGTGCAGTATGTCAGTAGTACACAGAACGGTGGAAAGAACTTCATAATGATAGGAACAGAATGTCAGTAGCACACAGATCTGTAGAAGGAGTTTCATAATGACAATTACAGAATGTCAATAGCACACAGAACTATGGAAGGAGCTTCTTAATGACAGGAAGAGAATGTCAGTAACACATGGCGCTGTGGTAGGAACTTCATAAAGACAGGTACAGAATGTCAGAAGCGCACAGAACTTTGGCAAGAACTTCATAATTACAGGTACAGAATGTAAAGAGCACACAGAGCTCTAGAAAGAATTTCTTAATTATAGGTACAGAATGTCAGTAGCACATGGAGCTGTGGAAGGAGCTTCATAATGACATGGACAGAATGTCAGTAGCACACAGAGCTCAGGAAGGAGCTTCATAATGACAGGTACAGAATGTCATTAGCATCGAGATCATTGGAAGGCGCTTTAAATGAGAGGTACAGAGTGTCAGTAACAAACAGAGCTGTGGAAGAAATTCCTTAATGACTTGTACAGAAATTCAGTAGCACACACAGCTGTGGGAGGAGCTACATAATGACAGGTACAGGATGTCAGTAGCACACAGAGCTGTGGAAGGAGCTTCACAATGACAGGTACTGAAATTCAGTAGCACACAGAGCTTTGGAAGGAGCTACATAATGATATGTACAGAATGTCAGTATCACACAGAGCTCTGGAAGCAGCTTCATATTAAGAGGAATTGAATGTCAGTAGCACATAGAGATGTGGAAGGAGCTTCATATTAACAGGTTCAGAATGTCAGTAGCACACAGAGCTGGGCAAGGAGCTTCATAATGAACGATACAGAATGCCGATAAAAAATAGCTGTGGAAGGAGGTTCAAAATGACACGTACAGAATGTCAGTAGCACATAGAGCTGTGGAAGGAGCATCATAATGACAGGTACAGAATTTCAGCAGCAAACAGTGCTGTGGAAATAGCTTCAAATTGACAGGAACAGAATGTCAGTAGCACACAGAGCTTTAGCAGAAAGTTCATATTGACAGGCACAGAATATCAGTAGCACATTGAGCTGTGGAAGGAACTTCATAAGGACAGGCACAGATTGTCAGTAGCACACACATCTGTGGAAGGAGCTTCATAATGACAGGTACAGTATGACAATACCACACAGAAATGTGGAAGGAGATTCATAAAAACAGGAACAGAATGTCAGTAGAACACAGAGATGTGGATGGAGCTTCATAATGAGAGTTACAAATGTCAGGAGCACACAGAGCTCTAGAAGTAGCTTCATAATGACAGGTACAGAATGTCAGAAGCTCACAGAGCTGTGGAAAGAGCTTCATAATGAGAGGTGCAGAATGTCAGTAGCATACAGTTCTTTGGAAGGAGCTCCACAATAACATTTACAGAATGTCAGTATCACACATAGCTGTGGAAGGAGCTCCAAATATCTGGTACAGGATATCAGTAGCTCATAGAACTGTAGAAGGATCTTCATAATAAGAGGTACAGAATGTGAGAAACACTCAGATCTGTGGAAGGAGTTTCTTAAAGCCTGGAGCAGAATGTCAGTAGCACACAGAGCTGTGGAAGGAGCTTCATAATGAGAGGTACAGAATGTCAGTAGCACACAGAGCTGTGAAAGTAGCTTCATAATGACAGATACAGAATGTCAGTAGCACAGAAAACTGTAGCAGGAACATCATAATGACAGGTACAGAATGTCAGAAGCACATAGAGCTGTGGAAAACGCTTCATAATGACAGGACTGAATGTCGGTGGCACATAGAGCTGTGGAAGGAGCTTCATAATGACATGCACAGAATGCCCTTTGCACAAAGAACTGTGGAAAGAACTTCATATTAACAGGTACATTATGACAGTAGCACACAGAAATGTGGAAGGAGCTTTATAATGACAGGTACAGAAAGGCAGAAGCACACAGAGCTGTAGAAGGAGGAATTTGATGATACGGATTGTATGCACTGAGGGTGAACAGATTGAGGAATGTGATGATACTACTTGTGTGTGCTGAGGGTAAACAGATAGAGGAATACGATATTATTGCTTGAGTGTACTGAGGGTGAACAGATGGAGCAATGTGGTTATACTGCTTCAATAAACGACAAAACACCATACCAAAATGGTGACTCAGATTTCGAAAGGAATTATTCACTAAGTGATGATTCATATTCATAGAGTTCTGATAGCATTGAATGAGATTAAATTTTATTTATGTAATGAAACACATAATGTATATTTGTACATAGGGAGAGAAAACAGGAAGCTGAATAGCAAAATGAAAGTGAACAATACAATTAGAATGGTAAAACAATATAACCAAATTGTTATGCAGTAAAGAACACAAAAACAGAGATTTTGAAAAAGGTACTGAAATATCAGAACGGAAGACACGTTCCCTTGTGTGGCCAATTTTATACTGAAATATTGTTCGAATTTCTAGCACAGGAAACACTTGATATTTCAAAATATATCGGTCTGTGGGCGATATCAGTGCCAAAAGAGAATTCATATTGAATTCAATTAAGTCACTTACACTAAATAGAGATAGCAGCTGTGAGGGAAGGATTCAACAGTTACTACTGAAGTGCATTTTGTTTGGAGAAACGTGACTTGAACAGTGGGAAGTGATGTGAATTTTGTAGCTACTGTTGACGTGACAGACAAATCCGGATAGTGATCTGAAAGACGAAGAGTGGTTTTCTTAACAATGACAGAAAGGAGAGGAACACAGGACAAGCACGAGACAGTTCCAGATGCAGTACAGTTTGTGTCAGATCTCATATTGCAAAAATCACAATAACTGGCAGTTACGGTACTGGCGATAATGGATTGAAATTTATATTCAAGGAGGACAAACACTCACTCACTTGCATAGAGACTGAAAGGGTCATTGTGAGGAAGCAAAGAGGCTTTCTGTGAGTTGTGTTAAGTGCAGGCAGATTTTAAATTAAGAATTTAGTCTCCAATTTTCAAAACGGAAGGCGTGAATCTAAAAAATTTTAACGAAGAAGGAAATAGGAGTAAAGAAATCGAATTTCTTTCCCATTATGAAGAAAAAATTTAAACAGGAAAATAGAATACGACAAATAAGCAGCAGAAGACTTGATTCATGTGACTCGTTTTGATCTGCAAGCAACATTACCAACAGCTACAGGAGACATTTCAAACTATTGTTATACATGCAAACACTTCACTTACAGTTGTACTCTCTGTGAGCTTCAGATGGAAGCACTGCGTGATATTGACTGTTATTTGTGGCATGGTGTGAGGGGAAACAGGAGGTTCTGTTGAAATGGTCTATCGTGCTTACTGCAGTGCTGGATGGGTGTGGCAGCTTGTGTTAATAATTGTAATATTGCAAGAAACGTCTCTTCTCATAATTGTGGTGGATAATAAAATAATAAGTCTATAATATCAGCTTACCTACACGTTGTAACGGACGTTCAAATACATTCTGTTACACGTTAGTTTATTGTAGTGATTCACACACAATGAAGAATATTAGGACAAAAGTGGCAGAGCATAAATTAGAGCAGGTAATTATGCCTAAATTCTTAGCAGCTTGCTGTTAAACAAAATCAAACCATACAGATATCAACAGAAGACGACGAAGAATAAAATACAATTAATTCAGTACCTTAAAGCAATTCTGAATATTAAGGGCAAAGCATAAATATAAGTACAATTATTTTTATTGATTTCTCGAATATATATATTTAGTTTTGTTACTGTTACATTCAGTGGGCGAAGTGTAGTAACGGCCAAGGTCAAAGGGTTAAGAAGCGACTGTACTGTCTTCAGAAATAAAATTGATGTCACTTAATGTTAAAAATTCCGCGAAAGACGCGTTGTCAAGTTGAATGATTTCTCAGCTGACTACGTCAAACTCCAATCTAAAATGGATATAAGCCGAATAATTTATATAGGTCGCATTCACATAAGGAAACGAAATGCGGGAATATTTTTGTACAGGGAATGGGACTGTCTTCAGTACGGTAACATCACAATGAAGCAGTGCGAGTAGCAGAAAAACCGAACAAGTAATTGATTACTTAAATATCACATTGTTAGGCATCTGAATTGCGTACTGTGCACAGAAACACTATCCAGACGATATATCAGAAATGTGTACTGTGCACAGAAACAGAACACATTCCAGACGGTATATCAGAAATATGTACTGTGAACAGAACCAGAATATTTTCCAGACGGGACACCAGAAATATGTTCCGTGCACAGAAACAGAACATATCCCAGAAGGTATATTAAAAAAGTCTTCTTTGCACAGAAACAAAACCCTTTCCATAGGCACATCAGAAGTATGTTCTGTGCAAAGAAACAAATTATTTTCCAGACGGTACATCAGAGGTGTGTACTGTGCACAGAAACAGAACACTTTGCAGGCGGTACATCAGATATATGTTGTGTGCACAGAAACAGAACAATTTCCAGACGGTACAAATGAAGGAGTATTTATAGATGACAAAATGACATTTAAAACAAAACTCGCTGATATACATTCACTCCAATACACCAACATACGCAGTTAACACACAATTAAATCCATACATAAGCTACAAACAGCAGGTACAGCCTTAGGTATGGCTTTCAATTTATGTTATGTTCATATGTTGATATTAAGAATGGTGACGGGCGGAATGCAAATAATGGATAGCATTAAATGTGGGATTTACAGTTTTATGTTCGCCACAATTTAACAGTTGGTTTCCTACGTCACTGCGCCCAATACACTAATTATTTTATCAGACAAATATTCACAGTATTAACATGACCCACTGTGCCGACCGCTAACTGGCTTGGCGAAGTGAAAAGGAAAGTGGAGAACGGAAGTTTTGGGACAGAATGATGTTAACTGGTCTTATATACATGTGTTTGTGTGTGTGTTTGGGTGTGTGTGTGTTTGTGTGTGTGTGTGTGTGGGTGCGGGTGTGTGTGTGTGAGTGTGTGTGTGTGTGTGTGTGGGTGTGGGTGGGGGAGGTAGTGTTAACGGTGTGTTCATTTATAGGACACAGAAGGGCAAAAATTCTTTTAATTTAATGAGGAATGCTCGTAGAATTTTTCTACAAAATTTCCTTCGCAAAATTTTGAAAATAAAAATGTACCCAGCGCTCAACTCAGTACGTGCCAGTCGTTATAGTTACCACAGGAAACACAAACTAACAAGCAACACTTCATGCAAAATAAATTACGCCACCACCTACCCACAGAATGACACGTAAATTCTAAGAAATATCAATCATTGTTCCAAACTGACCACCTAAAACCAGACCGGCCCAAGACCTGTTGGGGCCCCCAGATTGCCAATAATTTGGCGTCCCTTCTAAATGATATAATCTAAACAATTTCAAACAAGAACAGAGCTGGATATACATACCAGGGAAGCGAGTGCTCAAAAGTCTCAGAGATTACGGGGAAATTTTTCCGCGAGTGGAAACCTATGGTCACTAGCAGCACATTTCCGATTATTGCATAGACGTCTTAGGGCCCGGAAATTTGCCCCACTTCCGCCGAAGCTGCCTGCAACACATCGGGCAACAACTGCACCGCTGCTGACATTACTACAGCCAAAAGACTGGCAGCTTAATGTTGGGGGACTTTAGGAAGGCAGATGCTGAATTTGTACTTTGTTACTGCGTGAGATTACTGTAATGGGAAAATGTAGCAAGAGCACATTACACAACATAATATCCGCAACCAAAATTTACCGCTATTGTTCCTTTTCCTGTCCTACACACAGCATATTACACAACATAACATCCACAACCAACTTTACCGCTATAGTTCCTCTTCCTGTCTCTACACACAACACAATACACAATAAAACATCCAAAATCAACACTTACCGCTACTGTTCCTGTTCCTGTCCTACACACAGCACATTACACAACATAACATCCGAAACAACACTCACAGAGTTCATATTCCTGTCCTAAACACAGCACATTAAACTACATAAAATCCACAACCAACACTCACCGTTACTGTTCCTGTTCCTGTATTACCCACAGAAAATTACACAACATAACATCCACAACCAACACTTAACGCTACTGTTCCTGTTCCTGTCCTACACACAGCACATTACACAACATAACACCCACAAACAACATTCACCGCTACTGTTTCAGTTCCTGTCCTACACACAGCACATTACACAACATAACATTCACAACCAACACTCACAACTAATGTTCCTGTTCCTGTCCTACACACAGTATATTACACAACATAATATCCAAAACGAACACTTACCGCTAATCTTATGTTTATTGGACCGTGCATCATCTTTATAGTTGCGTGAAGGGAAAAAACCAACTTGATGCCACTTATTTTATTATTTATTCAATACTCATTTATTACTCATTACTCAACATGTTTC
>Ga0123357_10014118_pt1 | contig 10412 bp, 5 predicted proteins | sample TergutEmb28metaG_FD_89873 | JGI IMG/M metagenome (GOLD analysis project Ga0123357, IMG submission 89873) | Embiratermes neotenicus P4 segment gut microbial communities from Petit-Saut dam, French Guiana - Emb289 P4 | ecosystem: Host-associated > Arthropoda: Insects > Digestive system > Gut ...
ACAATACGACCAATGTGGTAATTCAACAGAATGGTCGCAAGCTCCTGATGATGGATATATTAATGTCCGAAACATGTTGAGCACATAAGAAGTGAAATAAAATAGCAAGTGACATCAAGTTGGCCTTTTATTCTTCAACTGAAGCATCACTTCTGGTGTTATCATAGACTTTGTTTCGGAGTTGCATTTTCCAGGAAATATTACATTAAAATTTGTTGCTCTTGGAAGAAAGAGTGTAGAATCCTGGGTGAGTTGTTTATTTCAAATAAACGTGAATACTCGAGAATATTCGAAACATTATCCAGGAACATAAACTTCTTCTTCTTCTTCTTATTTTCCTTCTTCTTCTTCCTCCATTGGCACTACTGCCTCCTGTGGGTTTTGACCTGTCTAACAATGTCCTTCTATTTTTTCCTATCTGCCACCAATTCATCTCACTCCCAGCACTTGAAGATCTCTTTCTACTTTCTGTTTCCAACTTTTCCTGGGTCTTCCCCTTCTTCTCGTCCCTTCCAGTTCTTGAGTGAAGATCTTTTTGGGCATCCTATCCTCCTCCATTCTCTCTAGGTGACCTAACCAGCTTATTCTGTGCCCTTTTATCCATTTTATTATATTTTCACCTTTGCTCATTTCTTCTAGTTCTCGATTTGTCCGACTTTTCCATTCCCCGTTTTCATATTTAGGACCGTATATTCTTCTAAATATTTTCCTTTAAAAATTAGCAGAGCTTGTTTTTCTTTCTTCGTCAACGTCCATGCTTCCACTCCATACGACACTACCGGTCTTATTAATGTTTTATATAATACCAGAAACATAAACAATTCTCATAAACATTAGAAAATGAAACTGGACACATATTTACAATGCACTACAAGGAAGAAAAAATAAATAAGTTTTTACATACCAGTGTTTGAACCTTAAGACTTGTTGCGTGATTTGAGCGAATAATTTGCTTCCAAAGTAACCGTCTAAATAAGATCACAAAGGTTTGTTTTACTAGCGCGTGTTCTGTCATATTCGCGAGAATTCGACTTCGCGCGAGCACGCTTCCGTTGTCAAAATCACTGAAGATAGAGCTGCTTAAGATCACGTAACAATGAATCGTATAAGCTGTCATTCCGGCAATCAACCTAACTGCAACTTTTTCCGTAAGTGTCGCTGTAAACACTAAACACTAATATCTTTATTTGAAGTCAAGTGTGCTAATACCTGTCTGAGTTCATTGTTTTTTTTTTTTGGTTGTGGCAGAAGTACAGTTCAAGTATTCATTTTTATGGGACGTGGCGTCGTTTCCAATTATACGTAAAGACGTTTCGACTCTTGAAGGTGAAATCACAAGTATCTTTGGAAACGTCGGCTATCTCTCACCCAGTTAAGTGGCGCCACATCAAACATTATTGCAAGTAGGCTTAGTTTAACTCCTTTTATAAACATACAGCTCCTTCCTCCCTTTAAAAACTCATGCTCGGATATAAAAACCGGTCATTGTAATGATGTAAGGAAATAATTGCTCTCCTGATAGTTACACAAAAAAAGAACATTAATATTCTGTCTGGATAGAACGCTGAATTTTTAATACTCAACCTGTTGCTACAGAGAGTAAGCACTGGATTTTAAAACATTGAGAGGAGAATCCATATCACAACAAGTAATTTGTTAAATTCCGAAGAGAAAGAAGCGATCTAAATTTTAATTTAATTACCATCCTTTTTTTACCACCTGTTGTGCACTACACTCTGTTTTTTATTTTAAATATTAGGTTTTGCTCCTACGCACTTCGTTGTTTATTAACGCCATCTTCAGGGAGCTTCAATCCAGCTGCAGTTCCTTCATAACACGTCAATGTTTATACATACTTATTAGATGTCTACTAAAGACTGAAGCTCCTTGCTGATAGTGTTAATAAACACCGGAGTGCGTTGAAGCAAGAACTTATGTTTGAATGGAGAAAGACAATGCAGTGCGCGATGGGTGGTAGATAAAGGGGTGGTATACAATTTGGTTTACTGCACGTACGATACTAAAAGTATAACCTAATTACCCCAACATAGCAAATCAGGAAATCACGACTATAATTCACAGACACCACTGTACACTTCCTAAAATTCTGTGTAGCCCTGTAGGTATAGTGAAGATACCAGAGATTATATTAGTTTAGAATGGGCAAAGATTTTCACTTCGCCACTTCGCAGATTATTTATGAGGGTCATCCAGTGTGTAATGTGGTTGTGTACTCTTCAGTAAACCGGCCAGTACCAGAAGCTGACCAATCATCTCCTCCTAGTGCCAAGATTAAGAATACGTAGTGTTATAAAATCACTCCGCATTAGTTTACGTGGTATAGGGTAGGAGTTCACAAATCCTGGACGCCAGTTTCCGTGACGTGTAATTTCGTACAGTGGCACCGTTTATTTTGGGCACTTATTTTACTTCACTTTTCTATCGCCTAGAATTTTGAGGTGGTTCCTGGGATTTTGGAAAGTTTTTGCACACATATTTTTTTGTTTAATTATTAATTCCAGGGAACAAATTGACCTCTACCATATAACAGGATGGAGGACACAGAAAGTGGTCTCGGTATGTTGGTGTGGGCAATGGCTGTGTTCCAATAAGTTGGGGAAATGTTCATAGACTTATACCCAGAATAGGAGGAATGGTATTTTATTCCCTTATGCATGACCAACCAAGTGCCGAGCCAGAAATGGAAATTCCAAAATTAAAATAACCAGAATGTAATGAAGTGCTGCATATTTTGGTTTGTCGCACGGTGATGGTTGGGTGTAGAGCAATGTTGGAACGGTGATTTGCAAGGGAAACTCAAAAAGACTAGGATAAAACGCTGCTCCAAGGCAGAGGCACATGGAATTAGATACACATCTAAGCGCCCGAGCTATATCACTGAACCAAAATAAAAAATGTTTTGATTAATTCACTCAAAAAAGGCTCCGATGTTTATGTGTAATAAATAGCTTATATACCACAGCTTTTCGGCTTATGCCAAGACAGGATAGAGAGTAGATTCAACGATCTACTAGGTATTCCATATCTGTAATTACACATAAAAGGTAAAGCAATCCCATTACAGGCCTGGTTAGACCCTGAGGATTTCAGGAGTTTGAGGCTTCCAGATTTCACGACATTCGGCACACGAAGGTGGTAAGGCTGTCAGTCCTATGCACCGGCCGCCTCTACCCCCCAGGAAATATTCCTGGTAATCATTTCTGTTAGAGGCTGAGTCAACCCCAAGGCCATAGTGCGGCCGGAAAAACTATGTCAATGACAAATTCCAATGACACCATTGGGAATCGAACCCGCGACCTTCCGACTTGTAGCGCAGTGCCTCAACCTACTGCGCCACCGCCGTAATTACAAATACGCGTCGTTATTTGAAAACAAATATAAGGTAGCCTTAGTGCTGCCATGTTTGTTGGTCGCATTTCAGCGTGCCCAGTCATCTAACTCAGTATTGCCAATGACTTCAGTAGTTAATCACAGGACTTGCGAGATAATAGCTGAAACTGAAATATGTGGTTTTTTAGTGGTTACTCAGTCTACTTTAAGTTCGGTAGTTCACAACACAGTTACACGCGTTCAAACGTAGGTCGACTTACTGAATAAGCTGAATATTTTATAGGTCGGTAATTATTCGTACCACCTGCGTGTTTCTAACAATTTGTATCACTCGCAGACTGTATTTATGGGTTTTGTCTCTTCAGTATATAGTAAAAAAAGGTAAAGCAGGCCAATTACAGGCCTGGACAGGCCCAGAGGGTTCCAGGAAGTTAAGGTTCCCAAATTTCGTGACAACGGCACATGATGGTGGTAGGTTGTCAGCCTTTCGCACCGGGCGCCTTTACCCCCAGGAAATACTCCTGGTACTCATTTCTGTTAGAGGCTGAGTCGACTCCAGGGCCATAGTGCGATCGGAAGGATTTTATGTCAATGAAAATTTCCATTGATACCAGCTGGGATCGAACCAGCGACTTTCCGATTTGTAGCACAACATCTTAACCACTGTGCCACAGCGTTTCCCATAGAAAAAAGTCTTCCCAAAATCTGGATATAGGACAACCCATTATGTTTCTTAAATTATATACACAATAACAAAAATGCCCAATATAATAATTTCATTATAAAAACCGATCAGGCCGAAAAGTGTAACAATTTTACAACAACAAGTTTGTTTTTATTATATAATATTTTGCTTGGTCTGTATTCTAATTTTACTGATAATTTCCTAGAGGCTACTAAATTTCTCTGTTCTAAATTCGGAATGGTAATGCAGTGTGGTTTTTTGGAAACGAGTCCTTAATTGTTTAGAAGAATTTCATCCATAAAAATGTTAAGGATACTTTTGGTTCTCATGGCGGTGATTGCTTACGTTACGTTCTTCTGGGATGTGATACCGTGAAATTTTGTATACAGGTACGACAGAACATTCCGCTGAAATTCCTGCTTTTCACTTCAGCATAGATGAATTCTGCATGGTCTTAAATAACTGAAGATCTTACTGTAAATAAATGCCTGGATTTTCTCATTCTTGCTAGGGTAATACTATTAGTGTTCCTTTATACACACTACAATAGCATCTTTACGAATTCTTACCACATAGTTGGCCGAAACACGTAGCAGTTCATGGTATATATATATAAATATATATATATATAAACTGAATATACTTGTGTGCGTTTTGGGGTACCGTAATTATATATAATTTTACAGTGGTTGAGTGTATACAATTTATTCAGTTCAAATACAGTCGTAAGTAAATGAAAAATAAATTCTACTGATTAAATGAATAATATCAATATTTTTTGCAGTATAAATTGAAGGAAATCACTCAAATATATAAAAACATTTTAGTTGTCCTCGTTATAATATCGAAATATGTTGAAGACCGATTTTTGATCAAAGTAGACTCACACAAAATTAAAGCCATCCAGAATGTTAGAAATTGTGTGGTAAATATTAAATAGTGTAAGAAGTAACAGCCATGAATTCGTTGTGTATTTTGTAATGTTTTCGTTACGTCGACGGCAGCCGAACGCCATGCGTCACTGATTGATGTATCCATTGTTTTCTGGATGACTGGACAGCTGAAAGTTCTAATGTGTGAAATAACTTCGATGACGTGAATATACGCCCATGTTATCGATAAAATGGCTCATTAATTAACACGTGCGTTGATGGAAACGTGGACTGTATTACCGTGACTCAGGTGCGGAAAAGCGGCAGGCAAATTTAAGGCAATATGCGCTGGTCGCAGGATATTGTCAGTACAAGCGTTGTTATTCTAATCAAATTGTCCAGGGCACAAAAATGGCAAGTACGTACAGACAAAAATTGAAAAAAAACTTGTAGAGAGAACATGAGTCTGCTCAATGTGAAGTGTCCACATGGAAGGAGCATTCAGTAAGTGTCTTGATGAGGTTGAGAACGGGCTGGACACAGTACGAAACTCGTTCCGGCCACCAGCCTGGAGAAGTCGGCCTCAGGTCAGCAAAAACTTGAATTCGAACTTCCTGCTACCAGAGGGAAAGTTGCTGAAGTCCAGTCTCAGCTCCTGCCTGCAGAAAAGGAACTCGAACACAAATTCGGGCAGACAGCCGTGTAAGTAAACATGACAAAAGTCCTGAACAAGAAGAAGGAACAAAGAAGAGAACTAAGGAAGAACTCCGACAGAACGAACCTGATGAAAATACGGATGAACAATGGTATAAAAAGTAAATTCATGATATAGCTATATGTGTATGTACAGTATACAGACAATACAGTATGTGTATGTATATGCATATGTGCACACACACACACACACAAACACACATAGCAATCTTGTCAGGTACGTACCATGTTCAATAAGTAACGTTCAACAGACCTAAAATTAAATAAGACGACATTACGACGTTAAAATGCAACTCATTTATTTAAAAAAAGGGTGGTTCCTCACTGCAGAGGATTTGGGTTCAATCCCACGCCACTCCATTTGGGATTTGTGGTACACAAAGTGTCACTGAGCCAGGTTTTACTCAAAAAACTTCTGTTTCCCACTGTCAGTTTTATACTACAAATTCTTCATAGTAATTTATATATCTATCATCGACGCCACTTAATCGGAGGAATTAACGGCGTCGTTAAATGACACACTTCAGTACTACATCTCTGTACGTGGTGAGTATGGAAAACGTGGCACTGAGAAGAGTGTTTTTGTTTATACTTTGCGTTTTCCATGTCAGTGACATTCTAGGAATGCTTCTTACTAATTAACTAATTAATTAATAATTAATAAAAAATGTGACAGATGTTATATAAACTCAGCAACTAACAGCGTCTTAATACACTTAAAAAGGAGATCTTAAATGTTAATAGCAATAATAAAAATAAAGAAAAGATTTCGTATTGGAAAAAAACAGGGATTGCCCTACTTTTTGCATCCACTCCCGGCCATCCTGCTTGAATACTGAAGCTCCTACATCTTATTCAGAGGAATCCGCTAATGGTGCCTTTTCTAAGAAAGATAAATTTAGGTAATAATAATAATAATAATAATAATAACAGTAAACTTTCAGTATATTTGTTAAAGCCCTTGACAGCAGCAATAAAACAATTACATGCAAGAATTGAGCAGATTTGTAAATAAAAGAGGTAAATGAAAGTAAAGTGAATGAGATCGATATTAACTAATGATAAGTAAGGTAAACAAATAAGAAAAAGTGGAATTGAAAGAATGGTTAAATAAAATATCAGAAAGCGAAAAGGAATATTTTTTAAAAAGTCAAGTTTCCTACACAAAACATAGAGAGTGGAAAAATATTTGGATTGTATCAGACTTTGAAATGCTGTTGAACAGTAAGTGTCCCTCCACACTATGGGCATGCTCACGCTTAGCACAAGGTAAGCTCTCACTCGGGGATTAGAGTGAAGTAAAGACACGGGAATCCCTTGCGGCGTGCAAGCTGAGTACAGTGGCGTTTAAACATGTTCAGAAAATTAACCAAAGAGTTCCGTCAGTAATTCCATTACTTTCGGGTATAATATTTTCAGTAAAGCCCTGATCTTATTCGAGGACTTCCACGAATTTTAATTGCAGACATAGAGCGTACCCATAGTGTGAATGAAGCCTGTTGGTGGAGAAGTTCTAAAACCCCATTGGGTATAATAATAATAATAATAATATTTATTTACTGCAATTGGGTTGTTACCCGGTGGCAGTGGTTATTTTACATGTATACAAAACATTAAATTGTTTACTCCTAAATTTAAGTCGGGAGGGCTACATGAGAAGCATGTAGTGGCAACTTGGAATCTTGGAAACCATCTCAGCATTTGCTTTTAGGCACAGGGAAATCAAGAAAAACCTGTGTCGAGGTGCCCGGTCGCAGGACCTTCCGGATACTGACTTCTAGCAAGCAGTCCGGCATCTAAAGTAAAAACAGCAATACACACATAGTACAACAAATACACATAAGATAACAACACAAGACAACTACAATAATACATACGGTCAACCAACAACAATTATACAAAAGACAACTTTAAAACTAGCAACAAAACACACGAGACAAATTAACACAAGAGGCAGCACACTGAAGTAAACGAAAACCGTAAATTTTCAGTATGCTTAATTAAGCACCGTCCCGAGAAGGCGTATGGGATGGGGTAGAAATCATGCATTTTTAACCTCCGCACTTAGATGTTGTCCGCTTCCCGGCCCCGAATTCTTTACCCACAGGATAAGGAAAAACTCGCGTCATTGGACAAGAGGTTAGGTGAATTCAGGGCCGTTATAGTCGCATTAGAAAATATAAAACTCGTTTGTCTGTGCCGAGAAACGAACGATGTTATCCTCAGTAGCCCATTCACAGTTCCGGCCGAGGTATTGTGATAAATATGTACGGAGGAACAGTTAGCTGTCTAATAAACTTATTTAACTATTTACTTATTTACACAAGTCATGTAATGAAATGCAGACAGTAGGTTAAACAGAGGGTGATTAAGAAAGGAATTAGAAAGGAGGCGGCAGTGTCATATTTTGAAGAAGGCTCTGTTATGTAGACATATGTGTCACCAGACATATGTGTCAGCAGACACATGTACCAGCAGACATGTGTCAGCAGACATATGTGTCAGCAGACATCCAACAACCACGTAAATTCTGAGTTAAGAGAGAACAAGCGAGGGTAACAAGTACGAAGTTTCATCACACGAACTCCCGAAAGCAGCCAGCTCCGATGTCGCTGTATTAAGAGAAACATTTGTTGAACCTGGGCAGATTCTGCTTGTTTGTCACTTTAACGATGTCCACATACATGGACACTGCTGCTGCAATTAACAGAATTTAGTGTAGCGTGTGTCAGCGCGTTACAGCAGGATGTCTGTAAGTTTGAGGTTTACAAACTCAGAACCTCCACACTCTGTTCAAGAGTAAATCTTACCCTCACCCAAAGAACTAACTAACTAACTAACTAACTAACTAACTAACTAACTAACTCATTCACTCACTCACTCACTCACCAACCAACCAAATCACCAACCAACCAGCCAACCAACTAACCAACCATCAACCAACCATCCAATCAACCAAGCAAGCAAGCAAGCAAGCAAGCAAGCAAGCAACCAACCAACCAACCAACCAACCAACCAAACAATCAAATATCCAACCAAGCAAGCAAGCAAAAAACCAACCAACCAACAAGCAACCAAGTGACCAAGGAACCAACCAACCGACTAACTTACAAACTAACTTACCAACTAACCAACCAAACAAACAACCAACTAACTAACTAACAACTAGCCAACTGACCAACCAACCGATTAAATATGGGAGGTGTGTAGTAATCAAACACAACTGTATATCTTCAACAAGGTTCTTCCTTCGTTTGCTTCCGACCAAAATTTTGTGCAAATTTGTCTTTCCTAAAATGCGTTGTCGCATGCCCCTCCCACTTCATCCTTCTTCATTTAATAAAAAAAATTAGAGACACAAATTCGGCACAAAAACATATCCTTGCACATCACAAACTTTCATTACCCACGACATCTTTTAAACACAAAAATTCATGTACGAAGGTAATTTTGTTGGGAATGTCTGTCAGCGCACGGGAGACACATGACCTGATCAGAAAACGTGCGGAGGAAAATATTCCAGAAAGGAGTGAAAGACGGGGAAAATCAGATAAAAAATTAATACCTTTTAAATGTACACTTAATTGATTATAATGCAAAGTTTGCTCTGAACCGTGAGAATTTAAGCTTTTAAGCCGGTAAAACTACAGACGCCGTGACATCGTGTAGTCTGGTAGAAGTGTACCGACGTTGAACATAAACCTGCTGATCCGATCACAAGGGTACATAATGAAGAGATAAAGAGTTTCTGAAACGTCGGTATATTTATATTAGTCTACACGGCGTCACCCACCCTACAGACATCATTCCTATTCTGTTCGGTTCTCCATATGACAGTTTTCTCTACTTTATGTGACGGCAGAGTAGAATATGTTGGGGGATATTGTTCAAGCGGATTCCATTTGTTGGATGCAGTGAATTCTTATTGGGTCCACGGGTAATAAAAGAGATTGCATTAAGGGACTACCAGCAGGTGTCAATACGCGTCACCCAGGCAACCGAAGGCGCTCAACCGTCAGCACGCAGAGGATCAACAAAAGTCAGTTATCATCCAGTACAATGTCACTGGACTTACGGTTTGTGAGTTATTTGAAGAATGGATGAAGTGTTAAAGGTGATGGGTTCGAATGGGTTGCGTTGGTGACCGGGTACAATAAACTGAAGAGGGCTGTATTTGGGGAATTGGGGTTGGACTGAGGTGAAACAAGATGATTACGAAGAAAATAGAAAAAAGAAGGAAGCAGAAAAACAAAGAAGAAGGTGATATTAACTCTGAGGATCTAACGGGATTAAAGCGAAATATCACTACCAAATGGGATGTGATATCGTTTAGTCTGGTAGATATGTACAACCCTGAACACAGAAGCAGGCAGTTTCTCCTAAACTTTAGTAGAGTCTACTAAAGCTTTATATCTTGGAAAAGCACATTACTTAGGAGAGACATTTATAAAAATTAAATAACAATGTTTTGAAGGATTTTATATTTTTATATGTTGTAAATAAGTCAGGAAGAGAGAAAATTACTCCTGTGGCTCTTATACATCATAACCCAAGTGATAGTAACTTTTACAAGTACATGCCACGTACTTTGAAATGTGTATATGCGATTCTTCGCGTTCCAGCTTTGTGGCAAAAAAAGTAGTTGCCATTGCGTATATATATATATATATATATATATATATATATATATATATGTGTGTGAGAACAGACATAAACATAAAATAGATGTAAGACAACTGGAAATAGAACAAATAAATAATTTTATATAAGTTGAGATTTATGATCTATAT
>Ga0123357_10014119_pt1 | contig 10412 bp, 13 predicted proteins | sample TergutEmb28metaG_FD_89873 | JGI IMG/M metagenome (GOLD analysis project Ga0123357, IMG submission 89873) | Embiratermes neotenicus P4 segment gut microbial communities from Petit-Saut dam, French Guiana - Emb289 P4 | ecosystem: Host-associated > Arthropoda: Insects > Digestive system > Gut ...
AGGAGCTTTTTGCACGGCGTGTTTATGTACCTCTTCAACATCCTGGAAGTTATTCATAATGTAGGTATAGCGCTTCCAGGCCGGACCGTAGCTGCCCATGCGCCAGTACATGTCGCCGATGTACAGTTCATGTTCGGCCATATAGCGGCGGCATTTCAACATGCCCTCCTTGGCGGAATCCGCATATTCGGAGTCCGGGAATGTCTCTATAAGACGCTGAAAATACTCATAGGCTTCTCTGGCGTCCGTCATGGGGCGATCAATGGAGATAACGGCTTTCAGGCGGGATTGGCCGACCTGATAAAGCACATACGGAATGGCAGGATTCCGCGGGTGTAGGGATTCATACTCCTTATACGCTTCCGCTGCCAAGTGGAATTCGCTGTCGAGGAAATACGCATCGGCCAGCGAAAGCTCCGCCTCAATCGTATAGGGGCTGAAGGGATAGTTATCTTTCAGTCTTCTATAACGGTCAGAAGCGTTTGCATAATCTTTTTCGCGCATGAAATCGTTGGCGCTTTCAAAAAGCTCCTGAGCCGTATCTTCGGGAGGAGGAAGATAGAAGTAGTCAATAATCCCGCAACCACCGAGGGAAAAGAGGCAGACAAGCATGAGAAGACTGTGGCGCACAAAGGATCTGTTATGCATGGCTCTGTTCCAGGTAGATAGATGCCGCATGACCAGCCGTGGCGCCGTCGCCAACAGCTGTGGCCACCTGACGGCAGAGTTTGGATCGAATATCTCCTGCGGCATAGATACCAGGCAGGTTAGTCCCCATTTCCGCATCAGTCACAATAAATCCATGTGCATCCCGGGCCAGTCCTGCAGGCAGGAATTGTCCCTGGGGAACAGTTCCCACAAAGACAAACAGACCGTCAACTTTCAACTTGCGTTCTTCCCGGGTCTGCACATTGCGCAGGTTTATACTTTCAAGAAGATCGCCGCCATGAACGGCGGTAACCACTGTGTTCAGCACAGGCTCTATAGTATCCGACAAGGCAAGCACTTTATCCTGATAGATTTTATCCGCGCGAAACGCGTCGCGCCGATGTATCAAGTACAGTTTGCGTACAATCCTGGCCAGATACAGCGCTTCTTCCAAAGCTGAGTTTCCTCCGCCTACAACCGCGACATCCTGATTTTTGAAAAAATTCCCGTCGCAGAGAGCACAATAAGAAACACCACGCCCGATCAGCTTTTCCTCATTAGGCAGGCCAAGCCTGCGATGACTGGCCCCCGAACAGATAATGACCGTTTTGGCGATAAGCTGTTCGTTCTCAAGTTGAACCACATGCCGTCCTGTGTCGACTTCCATGGACAGCACTGCTTGACGATAGCGAACAAACGCATAATGTTCAAGATGCGCAGCCATTTTATCCGCAAGTTCCCAGCCTTTGACGCCATCCGGGAAACCGGGATAGTTATCAATGGCCTCGGTAAGCAGCATTTGTCCGCCGGGGCTGAGCCGTTCGGCCCAAGCCACCGAAGCGCCCGCTCGTGCAAGATACAAAACGGCGGTAGCCCCCGCAGGTCCGCCGCCTATCACGAGCGCATCATATGCTTTCACGCCAGAGCCTTTTGGGTCAGCATGTCTTTGATGGTGTTTTTGGTGACAGCTCCGGTGAGCTGTTCAATCGCTTCGCCGTCCTTAAAGATGATCAGCGTAGGAATGGCGCGTATACCGTATTTGGTGGGAGTTGCCGGGTTTTCGTCCACATTCATTTTTACTATCAGCAACTTACCTGAAAATTCGTCGGCCATCTCGTCAATGACCGGTCCCATAGCCCGGCACGGACCGCACCAAGGCGCCCAGAAATCAACAAGAACGGGGATGGATGATTTCAATACAATGCTTTCAAAATCAGCGTCAGTGACTGGGGAAGACATGCGTAACTCCTTTGCTGTCATGGCAGAGAAAATTGTAATTCTAACATAGATGAGTGTAGTAATCGTAAGGGCATTGTGTCAAGCGGATCCGGAGATTCTGTAGGAAAAATCCGCAAATGGTTCCTGTCCGTACTGCCGCAAGTCATCAGGCACAGCGGAGCCTTTGGGAATTGTCGCCATATCCAGGTCATGGCCGAAGCCGTGCCGTGCCAGCACTTCGCCCGCGTAGGCTATCATTGCGCCGTTATCCGTGCACAGATGAGGAGGAGGCAGCAAAAGCCGGCCTGCCCGTTCTTCCATCACTTGCGCGGCCCGTGTCCGCAACAGGCTGTTTGCCGCCACGCCTCCAGCCAGCACCAGACTACGGATGTCAGAGAAGCGATCAAGCGCCCGCGCAACTTTGACGCATAAACTCTCCACCACAGCCAGATTGACGGATGCGCACAAATCGCAGAGCATTGGGGAAGCATCGTCCAAAGCGACATTTTCCAACACGCGCAGGTCGCGCGCAATGTACGCCGCCACAGATGTTTTCAATCCGCTGAAACTGAAATCCAGGTTATCATTGTCAAGATACGGACGGGGGAAAAGTTTGGGATTCGCCCTGCCGCGCCGCGCCAGAAGATCCAGGCGGGTGCCGCCGGGATACGGCAATCCCAGCAGTTTGGCTATCTTGTCAAAGGCCTCGCCGGCCGCATCGTCCAGGCTCTGTCCAAGACGTGTAAAGCGTATGGGACTTTCCATAAGATATATTTCCGTGTGTCCGCCGGAAACCAGCAGGCCAAGGCAAGGCCAAGGAATAGGCTCCTGCAATCCCACAGCCAGCAGATGAGCATGGAGGTGATTAACCCCGATAAAACGGGCGCCGGATGCCAAGGCCAGCGCCTTGGCAAAAGCCACGCCTACCAGCAGACTCCCCAGCAGGCCGGGGCCACGCGCCACAGCGACCGCGTCCAGTTCAGCAGCCGTAAGTCCGTTACGGCTCATAAGCTGGTCATAAAGAGGCCCTAGGAAACGGTAGTGCTCACGCGAGGCGAGTTCCGGCACAACGCCTCCGAAAATGGCATGCACATCAGCCTGAGAAGACAATATGGCGTCCACGAGTACGCCGTTGCGTACAAGAGCAAGAGCGGTTTCGTCGCAGGAGCTTTCAATGCCGAGACAAAGCACAGGAATCAGCCGTGGCGGGCGTAAATTTCCGCTACCGCGTCCACGTCGCGCGGTGAACCGATAAACAGAGGCACTCTGGCATGAAGTTTTTCGGGCACAACTTCAAGAATGCGGCGTTTGCCGTCAATGGCCTTGCCTCCTGCCTGTTCGACGACCATGGCCAGAGGAGATGCTTCACACATCAGACGCAACTTGCCGCTCACATTTTTTTTGTCGGGCGGATACATAAAAATGCCGCCGTAAAGAAGCGTACGGTGAAAATCCGCGACAAGAGAACCCACATAGCGCATGGAATACGCCCGTTGACGTTCTGTTCCGGAACTTTTGAAATACGTGACGCAGGCTTGGGCGGCAGCATCCCAAACTGGCCAGTTTCCTTCATTGACGGAATAAATTTTGCCTTCTTCCGGAATGCGCATATCCTTGTGGGACAACAAAAATTCTCCCACGCTCGGATCCAGCGTAAACCCATGCACACCGTGTCCGGTGGTGAAAATGAGCATGGTGGAAGGACCGTAGAGGACATAGCCGGCGCCCACCTGCTCCGTGCCGGGCTGCAAGAGTTCTTCAAGCACGACCGGTCCGCTGACGCCCGGCTTCCGGCGCAGAATGGAAAAAATTGTGCCCACATTGATGTTCACGTCAATATTGCTGGAACCGTCAAGGGGATCGAAGATCAGGATGTAGTCACCCCACGGCAGATCTTCAGGTACAGGAATGAGTTCGGCATTTTCTTCCGATCCCATGGCGCAGATGACGCCGGAACGCGCCATGCGGTAAATCAGCACATGATTGGCGAAATCATCCAATTTTTGGACCTGTTCACCCTGAACATTCACGTCCCCGGTGCCGCCGAGCACATCCAGCAAACCGGCTTTGCTCACGCTCCGCGCAATAATTTTCGCGGAAAGAATAAGATCGTTGAGCAGGGTGGTGAACTGGCCGGAAGCGTGAGGCGAAAGACGCTCCTCCATCAACAAATGTTCCGTGACAGTAATTTCAGGCATGATCCATACTCCTTCAAAGAATCACAGCAAAAAGCTCAAAACTTCGGCAAGGGCGGCAATTCCACGTTGAGGTCTTCCTCCGCTGCAATCGGCGCCGAACCTGCAGGGGGCGCAGGCTCGCTGAGGGCAGTTTTCTCCTCGCGAGGCGCTTGTTCCGACATCTTGCCGGAGGCAGTCTTCTGCATGGCAAAAACCAACGGATAATTGCCCAAGAAACGGCTGACCCACTGATAGGTTCCGGAACTGTCAGAGATTGTGCCGCCGGCACTGCCGCGGAGCACCTTCTTCCAATCCGCATTGGGGAGAGTCCCGGCGGAGGCGCCGGACCAGAGCATTCCGTCAGGAGAGGTAATGATAAGGCGTTCCGGGGCTTCGGAATAGCGCATGAGGGAACGCATTTCAAAATAGGCGGCAACAAGTCCGAGAAAATCAGGCCCGTCGTACAGAGGAACGGCCAACAGCACCTTGGGGTCATTATCGGCATCCTGGACATGGCCTCTGAGAGCGTGGAGATTTTGTTTGGGATCCTTCTCAAGCAACGGGCTGTAGTCGAATGTCTTGAGATTGCGCCCGGCTTCCCCCACTATACCGCCTCCGCCGTCCAGGCCGGTGATGCCGTCTATCCAGGGAAATTGGGTGAAAAAGGTATTAAGCCATTCAGGCGTGGGCGGTTTGTCGGCATTTTGCATGGTACGTTCAAGAGCCAGGAGTTGAAGGTCAATGCCCATCATTGCCTTGGAAAAAAGCGTTTCATAGTCCGGCATTTTCCCCTTGTCGTCATAATCAATGGCTGCCGGCACGTTCACATAGGAATACCAAAAGCCTTTGGTGCCTTTCCAGGTGTTCTTCACGGTCTGGTTGGTGCTGCATCCCGTGCTTGCCAGCAGCACAAGCAAAAGACAGACAATACTACGATATGGCACAATACGCTCCAGTTATGATGCAGATTATCCCAAGGCACGCGCTTCAAGGCGTTCAGCCAGTGACTCCAACAAATGTTGCATACGCTGTTTGCCGGGAGGAGATGCAACGCCCGGCGCAGTGGGTGAAAGCGAGTCGGCAGCCTGCGCCTGCGGTGAAGAAAGCTGCGTTATGCGCTCATTGATTTCTTGGCGTTCCTCCGGCGATTCAGCGCGCAGGGCCAATTCCCGGTATATTTCCAACGCGCCGTTGATGTCGCTCTGCCCCGCCAGAACATCGGCCATGGATTTCGTGCGCAGGGTAAAGGGTTCTTCCGTGTCGTCCATTCCCGCCGTACGCTTTGCCGCCGCGGGTGGTTCACGGACTGCCGCAACGCTTGCAGGGACGGCAGACGCTACGGCATCAACAGGCATGCCGGATGAAAGCGGAACGGCATCAGCCGGAAGGATTGCATTGCCCGCTGCACTTTCGGGGGCAGGAGCCGATGATAGCGTTCCCGATGTGGCAGCAAGAGAATGTAATCCTTTTTCCAGGACATCACCCAGGTTGACGTCAGGACGCTGAAAAAGCACGGACAGAAAACGCAAGGTCAAAGAAAGATCCCGTTTCGTTTCCGGATCCGCGGCACAGGCGCCCCAAGCCTCCCAAAAGCCGTGATATTTGGAGAACAAACGCGTGAGGTGCCCAAGCTGTGGTTCGCAATGCGCAACCTGCCCATTTTTATATAATAGTTCAACGAGGTAGAGACGCGCCTCCATGAATTCCGGATGACGTTCAAGCCCAAGGCGCAAGGTGGACAAGGCATCGTGCAATTGCCCGTGCTCGGCAAGAAGCTGGGCAAGAGGGAAAAAAACCTTTGACCCGGGTTCCAGCTCTAGTACTTCCTTGTACCAGTCAATTTTTGCCTTCATCAGCGGTAGCTCCTGCCTTGCTTGAGGATGGGGCGTCATGAAACACGTAAAGAACTTCGTTGTCTTTTACATAGTGCAGGCGTCGACGGATCATCTTTTCCACATAGCTGTCATCACTCCGCAACAGACGGATTTCATGCGAAAGCGCAAGATTCTGTTTATCAAGTTCCTGTACCTGTTTTTCAAGCTGGACATGTTCCTGCCGAAGTTTTTGGTAGACAAGAAGACCGTAAGGACTCCACACCATCCTATAGAACAGCGCCACGTTCAGTACGCCGAGAGCAGTGATTAGGAAGACTTTCCAGAACATATCGATACCTTGCAGCTGCATGGCGCCTGCAGCTATTGTAATAATTTACGCTTCATAGAAGCAGGCTGGATATGAGAAAAAGGCAAGCGTAATTCATCAAGGAATTTTGCGGTCGCCTTTTCGAGGCGCTGCAAATCATCTTCATAAAACTCAATTTGTTCAATTTTTTCAAGATGCTGCTTAAGCAGCGCCAGCTCGTTACGAAAGGTGTCAGGCAACTTCAGGCGCTCCAAATCCGGCTCCAATTCCAATATCGTCAGCAGGCAGTTTTTCAATCGGCTGTAACGTTGTTCCTGCATGGAATCAGACTCCACTCACGCCTGCAGCGCATTCTGTAAAATGTATAATAATGCTAAGCTATTATCATATTTTTATAATATACATACATATAGTTTACCCCGGAAACCACCGTAAGCGCAAGCGCAATATACAACAGGAATATGCCGAGACGTTGTACGTCCATGCCCATAACAGGATAATGGATCGTCAGAGGAACAATAGCAAGGGCTTGCAGTGTCGTCTTCCATTTCCCGAATTTGTCGGCCGCTATCACGATGCCCTCGTCAGCGGCCATAGAACGCAGACCTGTCACCAAGAGTTCCCGGCAGACGATGACAATGGTAATCCAGGCGGGAACCCACATCAGGGAGGTAAGCATGATCAGCACGGAACAAATGAGCACCTTATCCGCCAGCGGATCCAAAAATTTGCCGAAACTTGTGACCAAATTTTCTCTACGAGCAATATGACCGTCCAGCAAGTCCGTTATCGAAGCCAGCGCAAAAAACGACGCGGCGGTAAAACAGGCGAACGGCCCTTCATAATACAGAAGAACCACCACGAGCGGCACTGCGAAGATACGCGTTAACGTCAGGCAATTTGGAAGGTTGAACATGAACCGTCCCTGTCAGAACATCCTGATTTGCGCAAAGCCCGACGCATGCGGGCTTTGCGCAAAAAAAGTCAACCCGCAGCATTAATGCGCGTGACGAGTTCTTTCAGCACGGCATCAAAGCGTTCACTTGCCAACTGGCAGGTTGCGGCGGCAGGATGCCCGCCTCCGCCGAATTCCAAAAGAAGCTGGCCAAGGTTGGCTTTGCTTGAACGGTTAAAAATAGATTTCCCCGCTGCGATAACCACATTCTGCTTCTGTCTGCCCCACATAAGATGCAAGGATACCGCAACCTCAGGGTAGAGCGCATACACCGTAAAGCGGTTTGTCGGCCAAATTTCGGCTTCCTCACGCAAATCCAACACTATCACATTGCCGGAGAGGGTGGCGCATCGTTTGATTTGTTCTTCCGCCTTGGACGCGCTTTCGAGATATAACTCCACGCGTTCCTTGACGTCAGGCATATCCAGCGTTTTTTCAATGTCTTGCGAACCGATGCATTTCGTCAGGTCCATCATCAGCGTGTAATTGCTGATGCGGAAATGATGAAAGCGCCCTAAACCCGTACGGGCATCAGTCAAAAAATGCAGCAAGGTCCAGCCGGTGGGATTGAGTACTTCTTCAGGCGTAAATTGTGCGGAATCCGCTTTATCCACGCCTGCCATCATATCGGGATTGATTCCTTTAAACGCTTGTTCCCCATAATGACTATACACGACACGGGCCGCAGAGGGAGCCGCAGGGTCGAGTATAAAGTTGCTGTGTTCATCTCCGGCGCGCTGCATTTCCGATGCATGATGGTCAAAAGCCAAATGAACTCCCGGCACATAGGGAAGATTCGTCGTGATGTCGCGCGAGGTGATTTCCACCGTGCCATCCTGCATATCTTTGGGATGGACGAACTTCATCTCGTCGATCAGGCCAAGGTGATCCAACAATACGGCGCTCACCAGCCCATCTAGGTCGCTGCGGGTTACCAGGCGGTATTTCTGTGTACTCATGTGTCCTCCATAATGACGTTAGGCAAAACAGCCTTTTCCGGATTCAAAGGCCTCCAGCAAAGCTGGTATCGCTCCAAACAGGGCATCCGTCAATAGCGATGAAACTCTACAGATCCAAATCAACCGGACAACGCTCCCAGAAGATTTTCCCTTTTTTTCTGTATTTGCGCAAGAGCACATAGAGGCTGCCCAGGCCGCCGTGTACCGGTTTTGCCGTACAAAAAGCCAATACGACCCGTTTAAGCGGATCCTGCGTCAGCCAGGACTGCACCCGTTCCCGCAAAACCGCCACTCCCTCCGGCGAATTTTTCCCCCGACCGGGGATCAGCAATACGGTGCGCATACCCCTATGCCAACTGCGCCGGATAAAAGCGACCAGCGCATCAAAGGCCTGACGGGCATTGAGTCCGTGGAGATCAAGGTGGGCTTCCGGGCTGTACTGCCCTCCCCTGAGTTTCTGCATGATGAGGCTTTCCAGTCCCACCACATGTCCTTCAATATACTCCTCGGAAAAGCTGAGAGCAAATTCCAGCGTATTTTCCAGGCATTCCTGAAAAGTTTGCTGTTGCGGCGCTGAGGCGGCGGGAGGTTCGACGTCACGGGGCACGTCCCGTCCCCCCTTGTTTTTCAAAGGCCGCACATCGCGCATGGCTCCGGCAAAGTCCCGGGTATACTCTTCTTCATCGGCGATGAGCAGTGCGGCATCGTGCGCATCGTATGCCCGCGCCTGCAGCGATGCCGGCATATTCCTTTCAGCAGGCTTCAACAGATGCTGACGCTCCGTAGCCGCATGCGGCAATATCGTTTTTTCCGCGTTCACAACAAGCCGAGGCGTGGCGAAAGCCTCTGCACGGGGGGCTAAACTTAAAGTTTTGCCTGAAGGTTGTTTTTTCAACGGCATAGCGCGCACGGCCTGAAGGAAAAGCCGTGACTCCTCATCCTGTGTATCCTCGCAGACTTGCTGTTGCTGTGCAGGTTCTCCAGGCGGGGCGTTCCGGGGCGTACGCTGAGGCAATGCTTTTTTACTCAAGCGCAAAAAGGGATTGACTTCGGCAAAGGGATTGTTTTCGTTCATACCGCCCACAAAAAAGCGGTCAGCAGGGCTGCGCGAGACCCGAAGCGGCTATATCATTATATCGACTAAGGCGCCTCTGCCGGTATACGCCGCATTTAATACGCTTGTCTGGAACGCATAGTCCGCGTTGTTGGAAACGCCTATGGACATCTTGTTCAGAGCGCTGAAGCCTGAATTATTTACCGCATCAAGAGTTTTTGAAACAATCTCGCCACCCGCAGAACTACGCTGCGCCCGACCCGCCATGGAAACCATATCTGCTATTACGGGATTATACATGGAGCCCTCCTTCGGAAGACATATCCATATCTTGTTTGGAAAAGCATGAGCATATTTTTCGGCAAAACGCAAGTCTTTTTTCTGGCAGTGAGCAATGAGAGTTGACATCCCCATTGCCATGTGTAACCCTTTGCAAGGGATAGCGAAATACAAGACAAGCGCGTAATCCAATCTTTAACCGCGGAGATTCGTATGAAGATGCTCAAGATTTTTTGCGCCGCCCTGTTTGTTCTGCTTCCGGCTGCTTCTGTTTTTGCTGCGGATGATGCTGATGTGGCCAACAGGGCAAAATTTGAAAAAGAGTGTAGCGCCATGATTGCGGCTGGTGGCCCCTGCGCCGATGTCCCCACCGGCGGCGGTGGGAGAAGAGGCTGTGTCAGCAAGCCGGAGAATTTTGACAAAGCGACCCCGCAATGCAAAGCTGTTATTGAAGAATGGCGGGCAATGCAGAAAAAATAAGCTTTGAACTGTACATCCTGATCATAATCAGCCAAAGGGGTGACAAGGGACGACTCGCTTGTCACCCCTTTGAGAGCATTGCCACCGGAGCGCCACAATCCCACCCTCGCTATGCCAGTTTCACCAGCGCGGCAACAATGGCAATGGACGCGGCCATCATTCCGCCAAGGCGGATGGTGATCCCATACTTCACCCCAAACAACTCATTACAGTTTTTCTTTATTTCTCTGCTTTGATCTTTCGTCTTGTTTTGCCTTTAAGTCTTTGCTGTGATAGCTTAAAAGCATAAGCAACCTGCCATTATGCGATCCTAAACGAATAGTGACTTGCGTGTCTCCAGAATTCCACTCCAAAGCCTCCTTTGTGCTGGATGTATGAATTTCCCCCTGTTTATGTGAACCATATTTTTCAGAGAGTACGTCTATAAGTTTGTTATAATATAATTTTAGCTCCATTTCTGTGATATTTGGATTGTTTTCTTTGTCGAGAGAATAATACGC
>Ga0123357_10014120_pt1 | contig 10412 bp, 8 predicted proteins | sample TergutEmb28metaG_FD_89873 | JGI IMG/M metagenome (GOLD analysis project Ga0123357, IMG submission 89873) | Embiratermes neotenicus P4 segment gut microbial communities from Petit-Saut dam, French Guiana - Emb289 P4 | ecosystem: Host-associated > Arthropoda: Insects > Digestive system > Gut ...
AGAATGAGTACTTCTACATTTGACTACATTGTGGATCGTTTGGCTCCTCATCTCGAACGCCAGAACACAATGATGCGGGAAAGCTCTCCACTAATTCAATCAGAGTCACTGTGTCGTACTTGCCACACATTTTATCCAATAACTATAAACTCCGATTACCAAGACGAACAAAACAGCAAGCACCTATCTTCTCCAGAGACGCAAAAAAACAATCACATGGAAGACGAGTGCGCATCTGCTCTGCGCACCGTGCCGGCGTATTTATCGAGGGGGTCGCCGACATCACGCCGACATGTCGGTGGTCGTCGCGATAACTTTGTCGTGTCGGCCCCGTGTACTGCCTGGCCATAAAAATACATGAAATATCAGTACCACCGATATCGCCGCCGGCACCGACACCGACACCGATTTTGTCGGCGCGTGTACGCCCGCCCTAAGGTTTCAGTACCGGTATTGTTTTGTCGGCGAGGGCATATCGCTAAATAAAAAAGCAGTTTGTTGTAACCCACACAGTTCTTCAAACTGAGATTCCAGCATTACTAGACAGCCGTGTTACAAACACAACTTGTGTCAAAATGTCGTGTTTATGAGAAGTTGGTTGTCCTCGTATTTTCGTAAACACATAAATAATTGTTGTTCTGTTAAGGATCTGTCAAGATTTTTCTATCTCCTGTACAATTGGGTGTCGGTGAGTTGCGACATGTTGCTGTTTCATGAGAGATATACGCGTGCGTTCGTAACGTTGTCATAATAAAGACACAGTCCTATTATGCAATTACTTTTTTTAAAGGAAATCTAGGACAAAATAGAGGCCCTTTGGCTACTGAGTAGAACGGGGAGAGTTTTTGTAAACGCGGAATTGAGTACAGCAGGACGGAGGCCGTTACCTTTCGCCGTGCGGCAGTTGATTGTTGTCGACTGTACGGTTCAAATTCCCGCGTTAACGTGGGATTCGCGGGACTGAGGAGATCTGTAGAGCGGGTGGTGACATCGTTCGCTATGAAGCAGTGCAGCTGTGAACGGGTTTGTACGAGTAGATAACATGAGCGGGCTCCCCTTTCTGCTGGACATTTGCTGGCTTATTGTATTTGCAAGTATAGTATGGCAATACATAATTGTGTATAACATGGTTGTGTTAGGTACTGTACAAGCAAGTTACGTAAAATGTTAATCCTTAGCATGTAATTTGAAATAAAGAACAATTTCTTTTGCGTGGCTCGATATCACTAGTGGACCTACGCCTCCTCCTTGTCGAGGTTTCTAGATCACGCTCATCTAGGCACTCCGCACTCGGTAGGACTTGTCAGAACGAGTGAAGGGTACGTCGCAGAGACTTCTGCCCGAAAACACGTAGTACAAGAGACGGACATCCATGCCCCCAGCACGATTCGAACCTGCAGTCCTATCAAGCGAGCGGCCTCAGACCCGCGCCTTGAACCGCACGGCCACCGAGATCGGCACAGAACAATATACCTCGTATATAATACACCCACACTGGCCAATTGTAAGCCTCCTTTTATCTGCGATCTCAAATGTTTACTGTGCAACGAAAACCAAGCGCCCAAAATTTTCTGTATTCCAAACCCCAATTGCTGTAACCCTACAAATGCCATCATAATTACAGTAATTTATAATATCCATGTATATGTCTGTGTATGACTTTTCTGTGGATATCCTATCAAAGAAGCCAGACCTTGAAAAGAGCCCGTTTAGAGGCTGACAATTCGCATTTTGTAAAAGTAACTGATATGCTTCAAGAAACAAAACGTTTTGTATGTTTTGCAAATAAAGTTGTCTGCGTTCAAATTGGAACATGGACGCGTCGAACCAGAATATCAGTCAACAACAAATTACGGAAAATAACGGGAGTGTGTCTTTCGTCCGATGTACTAGGCTCGCCAGTGCACCATAAATAGCGTTGAAACGTACAGTTAAGTAGAACGATTGCATAGTTGAAATTGGAGTTTATGTATATGCAAAGTGAAACAAAAAGAAAAAACCGATTCTAAGGCTCCAACTAGCATAGTATGGTCCCCGAACCATAGTAGAACTGTGCTTTGTCCCCTCGGCTACGAGTGGTCCGAAAGTTGAAGTCTCTATTTAGGCTTTGCTGCGGAAAATTAATGAATATTAATCGATGTTTATCTTCAAATTAGACGGACCTACTGGTGTCTTTATATGTTTAAATGACACAAACATCTGTGATGAATGGAAAGCAGAGAAAAGTTTCAGCTAGACAAAATACAAGGGAAATGTAAATGGCTGGAATTACGACAAGTTCAGGACTTTGTTGTAGAATGTGCACATACATACGTTGCTAATCTGTGTGGTATGTACGGAATATCCTTCCTACGTAGTAAAAATAACTTTCGTTGTAAAACTTGCAGGCAATGAGGAAACCGTTCCAGTCGGCATATTGTATTATTTGACGGGTGTCATGTTGCCATGCTTACTCAATTAGTTAGTTACTTACTCTATGGAGCAGAGTCATTCTTAAGAAGCTATCCGGTTTTCAGCCAATCAAGAAATTCTCCTCATTTTATGGAACCCGAAGGTTCTTTACCGCATTCACTAGTGCCCGCCACCTATCCCTATCCTGAGCCAACTCGATCCAGTCCATGCGCCCACAAATCACTTCCTGAAGATCCATCTTAATAGTATCCTTTCTTCTACGCCTGGGTATCCAAAGTGGTCTCTTTCCCTCAGATTTCCCCACTAAAGCCCTGTATACGCCTCTCCTCTCCCCCATGCGTGCTACATGTCCCACCCATCTTATTTTTGTCGATTTGATCACCCGATCAATACTGGGTGAGGAGTACAGAATGCAGAATGTATGTTCAGGAGTTGACCTATTGTGTCGAAATCCAAATTGATTATCCCCAATAATTTCATCTGCATGTGGAGTTAACCTTGACAGTAGGGTGTTGGACAATATTTTGTACGTACGTGGTTGGCAAAAGTGATATGCCTCTATAATCACTACAGTCTGTTTTATCGCCCTTCTTATAAATAGATACAATGATCGACTCCTTCCACTTCTTGGGCAATTCATCCGCATTCCAAATAGAATTAATAAGTTTAAGGATCGCAGATCCACTTGTTCTACCCCCTACCTTAATCAGTTTGCTGAGATTTGGTCGATGCCTGGTGATTTGTGTCTTTTTAGCTTTTCAGTAGCCAACTCAGCTTCAAAGACACTCGGCTCAGGCACTATTGGTTCTGCTGTGTGTATTTCTGTCTGCCTTACATCGTTAACCCCATGCACATTCAATAGATAATGTTGCCATAGAGATTAAAAAGTACACTAATTCAAGACTTCAAATTTGATTTGACAAGTAGTTATCACAAAATGTGTTACGATTATTGATTACAGTTTTAAGTTGTGTGACTAATGAATCTAGATGCCGAACTTGATGCCTTTGCACATACATTGAATGCACGTGGGAGGGGTATTCGCCGTTCCGTCCGGCCTCTTGTTCCGTTTATAAAAACTACTGGTAACTTTGTCTCAGTTACTGGGGGAAGGATTTCAGAATTAATATGTCGCTTCTGAGAAAATAGTGGGGCCAATTTCGATCTGGACTTTGTGTGAAGTGGACTTTATGTTTAACCGGTACGACCCGAAATTTACTTCCCGTAGCAACTGTAATTGGTATCCGTTTTGTAGTCTCGGAAATGTAGCATTATGATAAAAGTGACATACACGAGTAGCCCAATGCGCTATTGTTACACACATGTGCAAAAAAAGGGTAATTATTTGTGTAGTATATGAAATAGGTCAATGTACCTAGGTGGGATTGCAGATCCTGACATTTAGTGTGAATAAAGAACGGCTATTTAAGACTGTGACAAATTTTTTTTAGTGGGCCGGAATAGCTCAGTCGGTATAGGGACCCTCTACGGGCTGGACGGTCCGAGGATCGAATCCCGGTGGGGGCGAGATTTTCCGCACCCGTCCAGACCGGCCCTGGAGCCCGCCCAGCCTCCTATAGAATGGGTATCTGTTCTTTCCCGGGGGTAAAGCGGCCGTGGCGTGGCGTTGACCATCCACCCCATCTATCGCCGATTTAGAGAAAGAGTAGAGCTGTCCACATGCTCCCCCTCTGGGCCTTCGTTACCTGTTCTAGGATGAACTTCAGAACTTTTCTTGCAAAGTTGTTGAGTTACCAACCTGCCACTGAAATCCGGCCCTAAGTGAACAAAAAAGTGCACAACCCTGACGCTTCTTTTGTTTGGCTTCATGAAATTTTTAATTTTCGTATACGCGAATATCATGAAGTGGTCTTGGTTGACTTTAAACGTCAAGAATTTTGCCGCTGTAACAAATATAACACAGCATAGGCACTGGCTCGTCCAGTCTATGAACCTTCCCATGTTGGCCAACTGAGCATAAGATTCAATAATCCTGCTCTGTTAAGTGACGTCTAATATATGATTCGCTTTGCTACAGTTTCGCGTTCGCCTTTCCATCCTTGTTTCCTTTTGTCGACTGCACTGTTCCTATTACTTTTTGAACGAGTTCGTGTAAATGTTCTGTGGAGTGTAGGTCATGTCACCGTTATAAGCACCGCCTGAGAAACACTAGATTCGTTTAACGTTCGAACGAATGTCTTGTGAAGTGTTATGTTGGAAGCAATGAGAGTTGGTGTACCGTAAATAGTTTACAAACAACAGTTTATGTACCGACCGTTAGCTTTCATGCTTTGTATTTGGAAGGTTTTCTGTTCAAACCCGGAGTCCGGCTACAATGACGGAGTCCCTCAAGAAATTTTGTGGATAGTACCTAAAATTATGCCGCGACGGCTTTGTTGTTCTGTCCAGTTTATTGTTTAGTAATTATCGTACCATTCGATGCAGTAGTTTCAGGTGTTGACAGCATCGTTTAATAAATCGTGAAAAAAATTAATGCTAACAGTTCACGTTTTTAGCATCGCAGACTCTGTGTTAAATGTTGTGAGGTCGCAAATGCGATAGGCAGGGTATATAACACGTAAGGGAGAAACGGAGAATACACTGGGGCACTAATGTTGCTCGCAAGCCGTCATGGAAGAGACTGTTTGAAAGATGCAGTCATTCGAGTAGGTAGATTGAAGGGCAGTGTGACAATAGAGTATACACTGGATTTAATGATCTACTCGTATTATGTCAAATTTCAGAATTTTGTCCGGCTGGTACAAGGCTTTCGTGTTCCATATATACACGAGGAATGTTTTTAATGACTGTGATTCTTCATTTTTCAGGAAATATTCAGCAAAATACAGTTAATTACCTGCTATTCGTAGTTTGCTCAGATATTGCAATGCTTAAATGGTGCTTCAGAAGCCCACGTTGTTTGGGTCTGTTCCTGTTCTTTGGTTCTGCATTTCAAAGTATAGGCCTGTGCATCTTTTCTGACATGTACGTTATTTGCCCAAATTGGAAGGTGTGTTCCGTAAAGAATGCATGGTGTAGGCCTATTATGCAGTTGATTAAAGCCCAAACAAACAGCCTGTTGATACAGCGTTTTCCAGGTGTTTCATCACTCGATAAAATCCATATTGTTTGGACCCAGAATACAACACATTATGCGTGTGGACTGGAAGATAACACTTTGTATCGTAGCGCGAATAATCACAGATCACTTTTATTTTCAAAATTTGTAATCCTAATCAGTTGTACATTCTGCCAGTCATGATCAATACCTTTAATGCAGTGTTTAAGTGTGATGAGCTGAGCGTCCTACTCGTTTTATTTCAGTCGGAATCTCAGGAGCCCGTATGACTTAGTCACTATACACGTAGGTATTGGTTGTAGGCTAGGCAGTCAGGTTTCGATTCCCAGCAGGGGCAGTCGGGACTCGTTTTCAGTGACTGTGCTCTTACCCGCTCGAGTTCCTACCCGGCCTCAGTTCCAATCGGCAACGAGGGTTTTTTCTTGGGGGAGGGGTTTTAAAGCGGCTCGGACGTGAAAGTGACCAACTCACCTCCTCTGGTGCTGAGTGAAATGCCTACAGTCCCCAATAAATGTTCACGATATGGTGTTAATTACCCGCAGAGACAGTTCGCCTTCTCTTTCTTCCCGCGTTTGCAGCGACAATTTGCTTATAAGCATGTTGGTAGTTTGGAAACCGTTTACAGTACTTTCACAATGCTGACATGCTGCTGAATAAGTTATGTCGTGCAGTAAGTTGTGGAGAAAACATAAGATTATATTTGCACATACAACAGTTACGCACGCATATTGAAACCTTGCAAAAATAGTTTCGCCTCTAAACGGTCTTGCTACCGGTTTATAAATTAGTGAATTAGTTTGGCCTTGGGAAGTGTGAGAGGTTGTCTGCTTGATAATGCATTACATTTCTGCCCCTGTTTTATTGAAAGTCGATACACTCCCTCCATGTCGTTAGTGAACAAAGCTTTGATCAATAACCTACCAAAGCACGTCGTAAATAACACTGTGGCTTATTTTATAGAATAAATTATAACAGAACATAAAACAGAAACATATAATTGTCATTGCTTCGTGTGTTAACATACTTAAAAGCACACTGTGTTTTTCTGCTTACTTTGGTTTTGCTTTTTCGACGGATGAATGACGCTGTCAGTTGCTGAGGTTCTTTAGTATCGGTTGTAGATGAATGAAATATGAGTATGGAGCACTGGTGTAATGATATTCCAATCTCATACTTATTCATGTTAGAGGGACGAATCACCGCTTGTCTGCTGAATGAGTGTTGATGATTAAGTTGTTTTAATATATGACGAAAATATAAATTCAAGAATAAGAAAAGACTAGGCATATGTATGTATAAACCTACAGTGTTTACCCGATGGACTTAAATACGGTTATTTATGTATGCAGACTGTATTGAGTTTCAGTCTGTCGTCCCATCAATAGGCTTACTCTGTTCCATGATGAAATCGATTTGTAACAGTGACATTATGTTACGTGCAATTTGAGTGACGAGTTTTTTGAGTTAATGCTGAAGTAGTAGTAGCTAGTAGGCCTACACATTCTACAGCCTCTCCGACAATTCCACTTTCGAATCGACAGTAAATAAGCTTATATAAGCAGTGCCAACCGTGTCGGGAATTACTGTCGTGCGTTGCTCTTGTAGAATATTCAGGTGAACCGCAGAATTGTTGGTGCTCATTAGTTAGGTTTTCATCATTTTTATAGGCCGCGCAGGCCCCTTAGGGTGAGTAGAGGTGTAGCTCTACTCTCTTCTAGGACCTTCGGCACTAGATGAGGGTGGGGGTCAGCCCCACGCCCCGGCCACCTCTACCCCGAGAAAGACCTGGTACCCATTGTACGGGCGGAAAATCTCGTCGCCACCGGGATTCGATCCAGGACCTCCCGGCCGTAGTCAATCGCTATACCGACTGAGCTACCCGGCCCACGTTGCTGTGCATTATAGAACGCGAATTACGCGGCTGTCATTTCTGTATTTATACCTCCAAACTCCATTAACTAATGAACAGTAACAGAGGCAGTACGACAGGCATATCTCATGACTGTTGAGGTGGTACCTCTAACGGTTATGGATGATGGATCAAGAGGTGTCAAGTAGAAACTGTCGCCTATTTAGACCAAAGATTTCTAACGCCGTGGAGCAGATTCGTCCTCGGTAAACTGTTGGTCCTTCAGCTGGCCAACATGCACTCTCCCTTTCATGGAACCTGAAAGCTCATTGCTGCATTCGTAAGAACCGAAGGATTCTGTCCTAACCAGTTGAATCCAGTCGACATCTTTACACCCAGATTTTTGGAAATGCATTTAACAGAGCCAACCCAACTACGCCTATCTCATAAGTGGTCTCCTCATCAGTTTCACAGTCTAAAATGTGATATTAATTTATCATCCGCGTTATTCTTGCTACATGTTCGGCCCATATTCTTTGTTTGACGACCCAAATAGTATTCCGTGAAAAATGTGTTCATAAGTTTCTGAATATTTATGTATTCTGGAATGTTGTGTTGTGTCCTTGAGTGAATGGTTTTACACAGGACACCCACCAGCGCAGAGTTGCAACCCAGAGACTTGAATCCTCTGCAGCACCGTTGTCAAAACCCAGTGTCGCATCCTAACTGTCTGTTTATGCCGTCTTCTTCATTCTCCTGATAGTTATAATATCTTGCACCTTGTATGAAACGCGATACAATTAAAAACGCCGGGAAGTTATGAAGAGCTTCTGTTTCAAGCCACAGTGTATTTAACAAGTGTATCAAAACTGAGTTCCGACAACGGGATGTCTCTCCCCTCCGCCATTGGACTGTTTTCTTTGACCTGAGAGAGGTTGGTACGTCATTAAACCGAACGGTAACTAAGATGTCGCTGGTTCCACATTATTTGATTTTCCTCATGTGATGTAAAAGAGTGAGCCGAGATTGCTTAGTCTGCAAAATAACCGACATGTATTGCATAGTCACTAGAGTGACGCTGGAAACTGGTCGCACTTTATTTTACGAATTTGACTTTTTCATCGCTGTTAATTCGAGACTGGCTCAGGGGCCATCCCATATCGGCCAAAGCGCAAAGTTCACCATTGGCCTGCAGGCAGTGCTAACTTGAGAATGGGTGCAACCTTACCTCTGTTCACCTTACGTCTTCAAGTATCGGAATTCACCTGCTTGGCTACGGTGGTTGAAAGTTGTCATGTGAAACAATAACGCGGGTTGGGCCTGAATGTGACATACCTTCTGTATTTCTGCATGGTGTGGTGACTGAAGCATTCCACCTTCCGCAGGGGCTACTGGACCATGATATCTACAGTTTTAACCTATTCGGTATTTGCTTCTGTCTGCCCTCGTATATCGTCGTGGTTAACATGCCGACGGTAGCTGATAAAATCCCAGAATGTCTGTTAGTATTGAAGTGTATAGGCTCTCTGAACTAGTACAACGTTATAGTTGTGACAAAGAACAGTACATTTATGGGTCACCGGAATGTTACAATAGACAGATATATTTCCATGTGTTCATCTTCATGAAATGCTTACACTCAGAAGTTATTGATAGCCCTTATTCTAGAAACCTCTGCCAGAGTTCGATCCTGGGTTAGTTTATGTGATATTTTTGGTGGAGAAAGCGGTGCTGCGACAGGATTTTCCCAAGGTACTTCTGTTTTTCTTGTCAGTATCATTCCACCCCTGCTGCATACTCAGTTTTCATTCATCAACCGTTGACAATATAGTATAGTCTTAGCAGTGTACAGCATATTTAAATAAAACACTTCTGTCTGCTTTGATCGGTAAGAGTACGGGCGAAGTACAAGTGTACACCTGAAGGTATTCATATTTCATACGAACAGTACCAAAGGGTGACTGTTACTGCAGCTGGTAGCGCAGTCGGTTGAATGAAATAAATTCCTAGATACATTACACATCGTACATGAAGCCTGACGATGCGTGTTAGTGACTACTTCAACCTACAATTACGTCACGCCGTTAACTCTTTATTTATTTCTTCCCCCCCACCCTTTGTCTTGGCCCTACCTCATACCTGCTCATTGCAAACGTAGAGGATTATTGTTGCACCTTATCACACTCACTGACACACATACACTTGGTAGGGTCCTTCTGGACTACCAATCGGCTCGTCGCAGAAAGCTGTACCTGCGCAATACACAAAATTCATGAGGCATCCATGCCTCCGGCGGGATTCGAACCCGCAATCCCAGCAAGCAAGCGAGCGAGCGGCTGCCGACGTACGCCTTAGACCGCATGGCCACCGGGACCGTCACGTCGTAAACAAGCCAAAGAAAATATTCACATTTTAAATGAAATTATAAATATATGACAAAAGGATAAAGTCATATTGATAACCCGAAGCAGTCCCTTAAATTAAAATTACGTGATCAATACAACAATTTGATATTAATATTAGTATTGAACAAGATGATATACACACAAGCCCTTGTTCTTGTTGGCGTTCATATCTGCAAACTGTCGGAATGTTGGTTGATGTGTACAGTGCCGATTTTATAAACCTAACAATACAACTGGTAATGGAGCTTCTTGTACCAGATATACCGCGTTGCTGTGTTATAGCCTAGTAACTTATTAAACAGCCCAACTACCTTCACGCGGTGTTTGTAATTTATTTTTTTAATTATTTGTCTGACGTAACGAATTTCGATGCTTATGTGCGTGTCGTGATGCACACGTCAGTAGCGATTCGCGTCGTTCGGTAAAACGAAAATAAGTAGATGAATGAACACATGAGTTAAGGACACAACGTGTGTTAATGCACGTGGACTGTTTTATAAATTATAGATTTTCCAGTTTCATTCTTGATTGTCTTGCACATCTCTAACCGGATACTTAGACCTGACAGCACACTGGGGGGGGGGGGGGGGGGGGGGGGGGGGTGTGTCTTCCCCTTATTATCGTTCATTGGGGAGGAAACAAAAAATAATTGATATCGTCACATCGC
>Ga0123357_10014121_pt1 | contig 10411 bp, 8 predicted proteins | sample TergutEmb28metaG_FD_89873 | JGI IMG/M metagenome (GOLD analysis project Ga0123357, IMG submission 89873) | Embiratermes neotenicus P4 segment gut microbial communities from Petit-Saut dam, French Guiana - Emb289 P4 | ecosystem: Host-associated > Arthropoda: Insects > Digestive system > Gut ...
GACCTGGCCTGCGCCCGTCAAACCGGCGGCCAGTTCGTCCTGCGCATCGAAGACACCGACCAGGCGCGTCAGGTCGACGGGTCCGAGCGGCAGATATACGACAGCTTGGCCTGGCTGGGGTTGTCGCCGGACGAGAGCCCTGAGGTGGGTGGGCCATATGGGCCGTATCGCCAGTCCGAGCGTCTGCCCGAGTATGCGGCCGTCGCCCAGCAGTTGCTGGATGCTGGGCACGCCTACCACTGCTGGTGCACGCCCGAGCGCCTGGCCGACTTGCGCAAACAGCAGGAGGCATCCAAACAGGCCGACACCGGTTACGACCGCCTTTGCTATGGCATGACGCGGGACGAGCGGGCGAAGCTGCCGGGGTTTTCAGAGACGCCCGTCGTCCGGATGCTGGTGCCCGACGACGTGCCGCTGACGTTCACAGACCTGATCCGTGGCGAGGTCGCTTGCCCGCACCCCGACGACCAGGTGATACTCAAGGCGGACGGCTTCCCGACGTACCATCTGGCTGTCGTGGTTGACGACCACCTGATGCACATCACCCACGTTGTCCGCGGCGAGGAATGGATTAGCTCGACGCCCAAGCATCTGCTGCTTTACCGGTGGCTTGGCTGGGACTTGCCGAAATTCGCGCATATGCCGCTGTTGCGCAACGCCGACAAGTCGAAAATCGCCAAGCGCAAGAATCCGGCGGCACGCCTGATGTGGTTCCGCGAGAACGGTTACCTGCCCGAGGCGTTGGTGAATTTCTTGTCGCTGCTGGCGTATCCGCCCGTCCATGAGGGGTCGGACATCCAGACGTTCGACGAGTTGGTGGCTGGTTTTGATTGGGGCAAGTTCGCCACGACCGGGCCGGTCGTGGACCTGGGCAAACTGGACTGGCTGAACGGCGCCTACATCCGTGGGTTGACGGACCATGAGCTGGGCCGGCGGATAGTCACGTATTGGGACGAGGTGGGGCAAGAATTGCCGGTTGACGCGGTCGAGGCCCGCCGCATCTCCACGCAGGCGGCGTCGATTATCAAGGAGCGTCTGACGACGCTGAAGGACGCCTACCCGATGGTCGATTTCCTGCTGGTGGATGACGACAAGCTCGTCATCGAGGACGACGCGCGTGACGCGCTGCCCGAGCAGACGCCGGAGGTTCTGGCGTCGGCAATCGAGGCGCTCGGTGCTGTGCCGGACGATGGTTTCACGGCTGAGGCGACCGAGGCCGCGCTGCGGGCGTCCCTTGTGGACAGCCTGGGGTTGAAGCCCCGCGTCGCCTTCAACCCGGTTCGCACGGCGATAGCAGGTCGCAAGGTCAGCCCGCCCCTGTTCGAGTCGATGGCGATCCTGGGCAAAGCCCGCAGCCTCACCCGTCTGCGGCGTCTGCTTTGACCTGGCCCAACTCCCGAGCATTCCATCCGATTCGGGAAACTTAACCGGTGCGGCGTATGATTACATGGTTCACATCTGGTGGACGCGCTGGTGCGTACTCGCGCCAGCCCCACCCGGTGCCACGGCATTGACAAGGAGTCAAACGGATGATCAGGGCCTTCGGTCAAGTGTTCCGCACCCCCGACCTGCGTAAGAAGCTGTTTTTCACGCTCGGCATTCTGGCGTTGTTCCGCCTCGGCTCGACGATCCCGGTTCCGAACGTCAACATCTCGGCCCTGCGCGCCTGCGCGACGACGGCCCAAGCCAACGACACCCTCGGGCTGTATTCGATGATCAACCTGTTCTCGGGCGGGGCACTGCTGCAGTTGGCGATTTTCGCACTGGGAATCATGCCCTACATCACCAGTTCGATCATCCTGCAGTTGCTGACGGTCGTCATTCCCCGGCTGGAATCCCTCAAGAAGGAGGGCTCGTCGGGCCAGCAGAAGATCACGCAGTACACCCGGTTCTTGACGATCGCGCTGGCCATCCTTCAGGCCACCAGCTTCACGATGTTAGCCGTCAACGGCAAGATGTTCCAGGGCTGCACCAACCCGGTGGTCTATTCGAGCCAGATCTTCCCGATCATCGTCATGGTCTTGACGATGACGGGTGGCACAGCGGTCATTATGTGGATGGGCGAATTGATCACCGACCGCGGCATCGGCAACGGTATGTCGGTGATGATCTTCACTCAGATCGTGGCCCAGTTCCCGGCGACGATGTGGCAGGTGCGCACCAACTTCCCAGGTTCCCGCGGCTGGCTGGTTTTCATCGCCATCATGGTTGTCGGTTTGCTGGTCATGGCCGGCGTCGTCTTCGTCGAACAGGCGCAGCGACGAATACCTGTGCAGTACGCCAAGCGAATGGTGGGCAACCGCCTGCTTGGCGGGTCGACCACCTACATCCCGATGAAGGTCAACCAGTCCGGCGTTATCCCCGTCATCTTTGCGTCGTCGATCTTGTATCTGCCGGTGCTGTACACATTCTTCAAGGCAACCGGCCCAGTGTCGATCTGGATCCAGTCGCACCTGGTGAGCCGGCAAGAGGGCTTCTGGTACAACTTCTTGTACTTCATCCTGATCGTCTTCTTCTGCTACTTCTACGTCTCGATCACCTTCAACCCCGTCGAGGTGTCGGACAACATGAAGAAGTACGGCGGTTTCATCCCCGGCGTCCGCGCCGGCAAGCCGACCGAGGATTACCTCGGCTTCGTGCTCAGCCGCCTGACGGCCCCGGGCGCGCTCTATCTGGGTGTTATCGCGTTAATTCCGACGTTGGCGATGGTTTTCCTCGGCGTCACCAGTAGCCGATTCCCCTTCGGCGGCACCAGCTTGCTGATCATGGTGGGCGTCGGGCTCGACACGGTCAAGCAGATCGAGTCGCAGCTGCACCAGCGTCACTATGAGGGATTCCTCAAGTAGCACCTTCGGGTTGTCGTAGTATTGGTTTGTCATTAACCAGTCCAAGGAAGGACATACCATGCCACGGTTTCTCATTGTTGGTGCGCCGGGTGCCGGTAAGGGCACGCATGCGGGCAGTATCGCCGAACGCTACAACGTGCCGGCCATTTCGACAGGCGCCATGTTCCGCTCAGAAATTGCCAGCGGTTCAGACCTAGGCAAGCAGATCGACGCACTGGTCTCCAGCGGCCAGTTGGTGTCGGACGATCTGACCAACCAGGTCGTCAAATCGCGCTTGGCGCAGCCGGACTGCATCACCGGCTGGTTGCTTGACGGCTACCCGCGCACCGTCGACCAGGTGAAGTTCTTGGACGGCATTCTGGATGCCACGAAGTCGAAGCTTACCGCCGTCGTCATGCTTGACGTGCCCGCGGACGAGGTCATCAAGCGCCTCGTCAAGCGCGCCGAGATCGAAGGACGCGCCGATGACACCCCCGACGTCATCAAACACCGCCAGGCTGTCTACGAGGCGCAGACGGCGCCCGTCATCGCCGAGTACGAATCGCGCGGGCTGGTCGTCCATGTGGACGGCACGGGCACCATTGAGCAGGCGAACGAAAACCTCATGGAGGCCCTCGACGGCCTGAAGGTTTAGGGCGTGTCTCATATGTCCATCGCGAGCGGCTTATGGGGCACGCCCTGATGCGTCCCAAAGCCCCCCGCGGAATCCAGATCAAGCGCTCCGAGCAAATCGACGCCATGCGCCAGGCCGGCCTGGTGGTCGCGGCGGGGCTGGAGGCGATGGCGGCGGCGGCCGCCCCTGGCGTCACGACACTGGAGCTCGACGCCGTCGGCCGCGACGTACTGGCCGGCCACGGTGCCAAGTCGTCATTTCTGCACTATGGCGCCGGGTTCGGTTTACCGCCGTACCCGGGCGTGGTCTGCCTGAGCGCCAACGAGGTGGTCGTCCACGGCATACCGGGGTCGCGGGTGCTGCGTGACGGCGACATTTTGAGCATCGATTTCGGCGCCATCGTGGACGGCTGGCATGGCGACGCCGCCCGGACGGTGGTCATTGGCGACGCGTCGCAGCAGGCTCTCGACCTGATCGAGGCCACGCGGCTTGCCATGTGGGCCGGTATCGCGGCGGTGCAGGTGGGGGCGCGCATCGGCGACGTCTCGGCGGCTGTCGAGGCGTCGGCCAAGAGCCACAGCGGCCGCAAGTACGGCATCGTGCGCGAATACACCGGGCACGGCATCGGTTCGGCGATGCACCAGCCGCCGGACATCCCCAATTGGGGGCGTCCGCATCGCGGGCCCCGCATCATGGCCGGTATGGCCCTGGCCATCGAACCGATGCTGACCCTGGGCACCGACCGGGTCATCGAGGGGGCGGACGAGTGGACGGTGTCGACGGCGGACGGTTCCTGGGCGGCCCATTGGGAGGATACCGTCGCCGTCACCCCGGACGGCCTGTGGGTGCTGACGGAGCCTGACGGCGGGGCGGCGGAACTGGCGGCCCGGGGTATCACCTGCGCCGGTTGACACTCGCCGCGCCGATAGACTGAACGTATGCGAGTTCTTCTAACCGGCGGGGCCGGGTTCATCGGCAGCCATGTGGCCGTCGAGTTGATCGCGGCCGGGCATCAGGTGGTCATCGTCGACGATTTGTCGAATTCCGATGTCAGCGTCATCGGGCGCATCGGCCAGGTGGCTGGCGTCAAACCAGCATTCTACGAACTTGACGTGCGCGACGAGGCCGGCCTGACCAAGGTGTTCGACGATCACAGGATAGACGCCGTCATCCACCTGGCTGGTCTGAAGGCCGTGGGCGAGTCCGTCGCCCAGCCGCTGCGCTATTGGGACGTCAACCTGAACACGACGATCGTGCTGCTACGCGTCATGTCGGCTGCCGGGTGCGGGCGCGTCATCTTTTCCTCGTCGGCGACGGTTTACGGCACCCCCGAGGCCCTGCCGCTGACCGAGGACAGCCTGGCCGGTGTGGGGATTTCCAACCCGTACGGGCGCACCAAATACGCCAACGAGCAGTTGCTGACGGACGCCGCGGGCGCCGACCCGGCGCTGGGCGTCACGCTGCTGCGCTACTTCAACCCGGTGGGGGCGCACCCCAGCGGGCTGTTGGGTGAGACGCCGCAGGGCATTCCCAACAACCTGATGCCCTATGTGGCGCAGACGGCCGCCGGGCTGCGTGAAAAGGTTTTCGTCTATGGCGACGACTACGACACACCCGACGGCACCGGCGTGCGCGACTACATCCACGTCGTCGATTTGGCGAAGGGCCATGTGGCGGCGCTGAACGCGACCAAACCGGGCGTCCGCATCTACAACCTGGGCACCGGTCAAGGCGTCAGCGTGCTGCAACTGATCGCGGCGTACTCACGCGCCGTCGGGCGCAACATTCCCTACGAGATTGCGGCCCGGCGCCCCGGCGACATCGCCGCCTGCTACTGTTCACCGGCCAAAGCCGAGGCCGAACTGGGCTGGAAAACCGAACTCACAATCGACCAGGCCTGCGCCGACTCCTGGCGCTACGAACAGTCTGCCCGGTAGGCATTGCCCCACGAGGAGCTTTGGGCGATGCCATAAACTGGTTCAAACAGACTAGGCGAGGAGAACGATGGAAGTCATCATCTGTCCGGTGGAGTCGAGAGTCGGCCAGATAGCCGCAGCCAAGGTGGCCAAAATCGCGCAAGGGGTCGGCCGAAATGTGGTGCTTGGCGTGGCGACGGGTTCGTCGCCGCTTTCGACGTATGAAGGCCTGGCGACACTGATCGCCGCCGGTGAGTTGGACTTGTCGCAGGCCACTGCCTTTGCGCTGGACGAATACGTCGGCCTGCCGGTCGGGCACCCCGAAAGCTACCATGAAGTGATCCGACGCACCGTCACAGAACCACTGGGACTCGACCCCGCGCGAGTTCACGTGCCGGATGGCTCCGCGGGCGGCCTCGCGACCACCGGTGAGCGGTACGAGAAGGCGATAGCAGCGGCCGGTGGCGTGGATGTGCAAATTCTTGGCATCGGCGCCAACGGGCACGTCGGGTTCAACGAGCCAACCTCATCGCTGACGTCGCGCACCCGCGTGAAGACGTTGACGGAGCGGACACGGACGGACAATGCCCGGTTTTTCCCAAGTCCGGACGACGTGCCGCATCACTGTGTGACACAGGGGTTGGGCACCATTATGGCAGCCCGCCATGTGGTTCTCGTGGCAACCGGCGAGGCCAAGGCGGATGCCATCGCCCACGTCGTCGAGGGCCCGGTGACGGCAATGTGCCCGAGCTCGGTGCTGCAAATGCACCAGTTCGCCACTATCGTGATCGACGAGGCGGCTGCGAGCCAATTGAAATTGGCCGATTATTACAGGCAGGTCTATGCCAACCTGCCATCCTGGCAGAAGCTGGATTTGTCATGACGATCATTGCGTCAAAGCGGTTGTTGACGCCCGACGGGCTGCGCGACGACGGTTGGGTCGAGCTTTCCGGCGAGACGGTCACGGCTTGGGGCGTGGGCACGCCACCAGCACCGGCGGACGAGTCGTTCGACGTTGTCAGCCCAGGGTTCGTCGACGTCCACAGCCATGGTGGCGGGGCAGCCGATTTCGGCGGCGGGGTGGATGCCGCGCGTGCCGTGCTGGGTGCGCACCGGGCACACGGCACGACGACCATGATCGCGTCGCTGGTGACGGCCGACCTTGACGTCATGAAGGCGCAGATCGTCGAACTGACCTCGCTGGTGGTGTCGGGTGAATTGGCCGGCGTCCATCTGGAAGGCCCCTGGCTGTCACCGGCCTACAAGGGGGCCCATGACGCGTCGAAGTTGCGCGACCCGTCACTGCCCGAGGTACACGAATTGGTGACGGCCGGGCCGGTGGCGATGGTTACCATGGCGCCGGAGCGTCCGGGTGCTTTGGCGGTGATCCGCTGGCTGGCTGCCCGCGGCGTGGTGGTGTCGGTGGGCCACACCGGCGCCGATGACGCTGTCACCCGTCAGGCCATCGCGTCGGGCGCCCGTGGGGCGACGCACCTGTTCAACGCCATGCCTGAGCTGTTGCACCGGGCCCCCGGGCCGGTGCTGCCGCTTTGGGAGTCGCCGGATATCTGGGTGGAGTTGGTTTGCGACGGTGTCCATGTGGCGCCCGATCTGGTGGCGGCGGTGATGAAGTCGAAGCCGGGGCGTTGCGTCCTGGTGACGGACGCGATGGCCGCGGCCGGGGCGTCAGACGGGGACTACGTGTTGGGCGGTTTGGCGGTGACGGTGCGCGGTGGTGTGGCTTGCCTTGCCGGCACCAATACCATCGCCGGGTCGACGTTGACGCTGGACCAGGCCGTGCGGGTGGCCGTGGGTGCCGGCGTCCCGCTGGAGTTGGCGTTGCAGGCTGCCACCAGTCACCCGGCCGAATATCTGGGCATCACGGGTGTGGGCCGTCTTGATGCGGGCGACCTGGCCGACATCGTGGCTATGGACGATGCCCTGCAGGTGGTCAAGGTGATGCGCCGGGGCGCCTGGGTCACTCGTCCAATTGGCGGATGACCAGGCCAGTTCGCAGCTTCGGTGTGAAAAAGGTCGACTTCGGGGGCATGAGCAGGCCCTCGGTGGCGGTGCGGCGGATCTCGTCGATGCTGGTCGGGCGGATCAGCACGGCACCGGTGTGGCCGGCCAGTTTGGCTGTTACCTCGTCAAGGTCGTGCTCGTAGCTCACCGTGAGGCCGTCAATCCCGGCAAGCGCGTGTTCCAGCAGTGCGCCGTCCAGGTTGCGGACGCCGTCGAATGCGCCGGGCTTGGGTGTCAGCCAGGTGGCGCTGCCGTCGGGGGCCAGCAGGACGAGCCGCCCTTGTGCCTTCATTTCGGCCAAGATCGCCGGCGTGGGCGCCGGGGCGGGGCTGAGGTCAAAACAGGCAGCTAGTGCCTCACGAAGAACGTCGAAAGGTGCGCCGTCGTAGACGCGGTGGATCGCCTCGACGCTGAGCTGGTCGTCCACCAGTTCGTTGACGAACGTGAGCGTGAAGGAGGCCGGGCCGTCTGGTGCTTCGCCGGCGGCGCGGCGTTCGTCCCGGTACTGTTGGGCCACCCCATAGCGGTGATGCCCGTCGGCGATCAGAACGTCCGCCGAGTCTAGCAACCCGCCGATCACGGCGATTGCGGCGGCGTCGGCAAGCGGCAAAACCTCATGGGTGACGCCGTCCTCGGTTAGCGTAGCCGGTTGCGACCCGGTCGCGACAGCGGCGTCCCAGGCATCTTGCAGGGCCTGCGTCAGCCCGGAAGCCAGCGACAACCCCCACACCGGCGACAGGTTGCAGCCGGTGGCCCGCGTCAGGTCGAGCCGGTCGGTCGAGGCCTTCTTGGTGACGTTCTCGTGTGGCAGGACGGCGGTGCCGTCGCGGTGGGCGGTTCCGGGGTAGTCCATGACGGCCAGACCCCCCAACACGCCGATGACTTGGCGTGACGCGCCTGCCGCGTCGGTGAAGCTCAGGCGGTAGAGCGTCAATGTGGGGGTGTTGTCGCGCGTTATTGTGCCGTCGGCCATCCAGACGCCAAGCGTGGCGGCCGCCCCGGCATAACCGGCCGGTGTCTGCGGCGGCACGTCGACATGGACGATGTTGTGGGCATCCCGCGCCGCAAAGGCTGCCACCTGTGCTGCGGACAACACGTCATAGGGCGGCGCAGTGACGGCGGCCAAGTCGGCAGTGGGGCGATAGCGCCAGGCGCGGAATGGTTTCAATTCAGGCATGGGACGAGCCTACCCCACGCCTTTTCCGCGGCGTCGATGGTCGACGGCGTCGAAATGTTATCAAATTGCAAGCAAATTGTTCCCGGCACATGAGCGTCAAGGGTGAAATACTGGACGAAGGCAGTCGGCAGTGGCGAGACATTCTTGAAGGCCGACAAAGAATCACCCGGTTACGAGACGCGAAGGCGTTATCAAATCGAGATGATTGCTTTGTCCATGTGCATCGTCGCTTTCTCACTGGTAGTGGGTTCCGCGTAAGCGGGATGATTGTCGGGAAGGCCTTGGCCTCGGGTTTGTTTGCGCCTGGCGTCAGGGATGACAACGAAGTAAGGCATCGTGTCACAACGATGAAGCAGACACGTATCACCCTCAATGAAAGGAAAAGTTCAGTGAAGATCTCCAAAAAGATCGCCGCAGTCGGCGCCGCATCGGCGGCGTTGGCTCTGATGCTCGCCGGTTGCTCTTCCGGCACCACCACGACGCCCGCCGCCAGCGATACCGGTTCTGCTAGCTCTGGCTCCGGCGCCGGCGCCACGGGAACGATCAGCATCGCTTATATCCAGAAGCAAGCCGGCCAGCAGTATTTCATCGCTGAGAAGCAGGGCGCGCAGGATACGGCTAATAGCCTCGGTGTGAAGATTACGTTCTATCCGCTGGCCGACAACGCTGACGACTCGGCCGCTATCGACGCTGTCAACCAGGCCATCGCCGCCAAGGTCGATGGCATTATCATCGTTCCGCCGGACGGCGCTGTTGGGCCTCAGGTGACCCAGCTTGCCAATGCCGCTGGCATCAAGATCATGTCGTCCGATGACCAGGTATGCACGAACAACCCGGATCCGACTCAGTGTGACCCTACCAACCTGCTGCCGCGCGTTGGTTTCGACGGCACCGAGATGGGCACCGAGGTTGGCACGGAAGCTGCCAAGTTGGTCACCGCCTCCGGGTGGGCCGCTGCCGACACCGTGCTGGTTCGCTCCTGGGATCCGACCGTGACCGTTTGCACCCAGCGCGTTGACGGCGCCGCATCCGCCTACACGCAAAACGGCGGCGTTGCTGCAAAGACGATTGACCTGCAGACGGACAACACGCCGACCGGCGCGCAGGACAAGGCCGCTGCTATGCTGACCGCCAACCAGGGCGTCAAGAACTGGGTGGTCGTCGGTTGCAATGACGAGAACGTCTCCGGCGTTGTCACTGCCATGCAGAATGCCGGCATCAGCACCGACAACATCGACGCCGTGGCGCTTGGTGGTTACCTGGCTTGCAAGCCGTGGTACACCAATACCCCGACCGGCATGAAGGCCTCCCTTTACATCAGCGGTATCGACGTCGGTACGACCTCGGTCCAGGTGATGCACGACTGGATCGCCAATGGCACCCAGCCTCAGGCTCAGACGCTGGCCCCGACGCACATGGTGACGCCGGATAACTGGCAGACCACGATGAATTCCGGCGACTTGGCAGCTTGCCAGGCCTCCTAATGCACTAGCATGACATCAATTGAGATGCCTGGGCTGTCCGACTCCACCGCTGAGGTGGGGTCGGACAGCCAACAAATGGCAGCGGCGGGCACGGGCGCCGCACAGGTGTTGAAGCTGACCGGGGTCACCAAGCGATTCCCCGGCGTCGTCGCGCTCGACGACGTGAGCTTCGAGTTGAAGCCCGGCACTGTGACCGCGCTGGTGGGCGAAAACGGCGCAGGCAAGTCGACGCTGCTGAAAGTGCTGGGCGGCGACTATCAGCCCGACGAGGGCGAGATTACCCTGGGTGGCAAGGTGGTGCGTTTCCGCACACCGGCCGACGCCCACGCCGCTGGTGTGCATGTCATCGCGCA